>ERZ795061.4129-NODE-4129-length-12361-cov-4.628718_pt1 | contig 12361 bp, 9 predicted proteins | sample MGYA00375145_ERZ795061 | MGnify/ENA primary metagenome ERZ795061 (study PRJEB30190, sample SAMN05720144) | anaerobic digester metagenome | isolation source: active sludge of municipal wastewater-treating anaerobic digesters | place: USA | collected 2014-12-22 ... | reverse complement strand
TGGCGGCCACTGAGGCCGCGTACCGCACCTGCGACGACTGGCACAGCGCGCTGCTGGATTATCTGCAAGGCAACGCACGCGCCGTTGAAAATGCCGTCGCCAAGATTTCCGGCCTTGCCATGCACCCGATCGAAGCCACTTATCTGGCCTGGATCGATGCACGTGAATTTGCCCACCAACACGGTATAGCCAACTCTGCACAGTATTTCGAAGCGCACGGGCTGGGGCTTTCCGATGGCGCAGCTTTTGGTGCGCCCGGCTTCGTGCGCCTCAATTTCGGCACTCGCCGCATGCTGCTTGATGAAGCGCTTAAACGGCTAAAAGTGGCAGCTCAATAAGTTTTGTATGTCGTGATAAGTTTTACATCACGTGAGTGACACTTCTATCTTCCTCCTGTAATTACAATAGCTAATGCACAATTAGCCTAAAATGAGCCATTGCATTCCTGTAGCGGGAAACACCCCACAGAATCATCTCTTATTTGTTCTTGCATTCACAAGTGCAATTCCCTCAGAATACATAGACTTTACGGGAGCCTTTTTGTGAAAAATACAGCCATCATCCACGACGATCCCGCCTATACCGCCAGCGAAGCCGCAAGTATTCTGGGCTTACCTGTCGCTACGCTCAAAGCTTGGTGCTTTGGCCAAGGCTATCAACCATCCTCCGGAAACCGAAGGATGGTTCAACCGGTCATTCGGCCTGCTGACTCCAAGGCGCGGTTATTGTCGTTCACCAATCTGTGCGAACTGCATGTGCTCTCCGCTATCCGCCGAACCCATAGAATACCGCTACCCAAAATACGCAACAGTGTTGCTTGGCTAAGTACCAAGATCGGTTCTGACAAACCGTTAATCGACTACCAGTTCAAAACCAATGGGCTTGATCTTTTCGTTGAACATGCCTCTAGGTTGTTCAATGCCTCTCGGCAAGGCCAAGAAGCCATGCGTGGTGATTTCGAACTAGCGCTGGAACGTATTGAACGCAACAAGAGTGGTGCACCGATTCGTCTCTTTCCCTTCAGTCGCAGTTCGAATTCCAGTAGCAATCAGCCTCGAACAGTGGTTATCGACCCACGACTTTCCTTTGGTCGCCCGGTGCTAGCGCGTGTCGCCGTACCGACCGAGATCATCAATGATCGTTTCAATGCTGGCGATTCTCTCGCCGAAATGGCGGAAGACTATGGCGTCGGCAAAGAGGAAATCGAAGAAGCCCTCCGCTTCGAACAGCGCCGCGCCGCTTGACGGGCCACCGCTGTTTATCGACCGCTGCGCATGGAGCCGCCGTCTCGGTGAAGCACTGCGCGATGCCGATATTCCGTTCATCATCCATGACGAAAAATTTGCCAAGGACTGTGAGGACGTCGATTGGCTTCCGGTAGCGGGACGGGAAGGTTGGATCGTCATTACACGTGACAAGAACATTCGTCGGAAACCAAACGAGTTGAAAGCATTTCGAGAGGCAAAGGTCATCGCATTCACATTAGCCTCTGGAAATACATCGGCTGAAGACACTGCTCGCCTTGTCGTTGCGCTTTATCCAAAAATTTTACGCAAAGTGCGAGGCGCTAAACCGCCTGCCATGTTCTCAATAACCCTCATAGGAAAAATCAATCCAGTTGCTTTGTAATTTGGCGGGCAGGATTCCTGCACCTCAACAAGGAAAAGTGATTCCCGCTTCAGTAATGATCACATCCAGCGGCACATCATGCGCTTGCGGTCGGATGCTGGGCACGCGGGCCAGCTCAAAGCCCACGCCAATGGTCAACGGGCGCGGAACCTGGACCGCCAGTGTGCGGTCAAAGTAACCGCCCCCATAACCCAACCGATAGCCTGCCTCATCAAAAGCGACCAGAGGTAGCAGCACAATGCTGGGCGCAAGTTCTTCGCCTGCGGCAGGAATAGGGATCCCGTAACGATCACAACCCATCGGCGTTGTCGGCGTCCAGGCGCGAAAAATCATCGCTGCATCGCGTGCAATCACCACTGGCATGGCAGCGCGCCAAAGACCCTGCGAGGGGCGTTGCGCGCCGTGTTGTGTGTCGTGTTGTGCGCCATGTTGTGCGCCATGTTGCGCGTGGCGATCAGTATCAGGCAGAATCAAGCGACTGACCAGCTGACCAGCATCGAATTCATTTTTGGTCGGCGCGCAAAAGGCCAGCGTATGCTCGGGCTGCATGGCGGACACCCTGAGCAGAAAAGCTTCCAGATGCGCTTCAATGCGCGCCGAAAGCTTGGCATGCACTGTGTGCTCAAGCGCTACACGGGCAGCCAGTTTTTCGCGACGCAATACCGCGCGAAAAGCGGAGGAATCCGCAAGGTCATCGGCGGACGCTAATTCGCGGGGCATGTTAAGGTAAATGGATGTATACGAATCACAAGTTGAATGATGGCATGAAACCAGACGCAGGCAAACACTCGGCCATGCAGCGTTCTGTTGTTTGCTTGGCGCAATTATGCTTGAGGCTGGGCTTGGTGCTCGGTTTGGCGTTGCCGTTGAGTGTCAAGGCAAATACAGCGCCGGTTTCTTCTACCGCGAACGACACAACATTTATCGCGGCACGCGAGGCAACGCGGACAGGCAACCGCCTTCGTCTGGGGCAAGCCGTGGCCGCATTGCCGGTCGATTATGTGTTGCGCCCCTGGGCAGAGTATTGGCAACTACAACAACAGTTGGCGACAAATGCAGAGTCAGAAACAGAAGCCATGGATGACAGCCGCATCCTCTCTTTTTTGCAGACGCACAAGGACAGTTATCTCGCTGAAAAACTGCGCGATGACTGGCTACGCGTTTTAGGAAAAAAATCAGATTGGGTACGCTTTACGCGTGAATTCCCTTTACTCTCCGCGCCCGATAACACGTTGAATTGCTATGCGGCAGAAGCCGCAGGCACGCCGCAAAAGGTTCGCCCACTCTGGCTCTCAGCGCAGGAGCTTCCTACGGCATGCATGACGCTGGTGAATCAGATGGCAGCGACGGGCGAGTTAACAACCGAAGAAATCTGGCAGCGCGTGCGGCGTATGCTGGCCCTCGGAAAAGTCGGCGCTGGCAAGACGGCGGCAGCGTATCTGCCCTCTGAACAGAATTTTGAACGTGGCGCTCTGGAAGCCATTGCGGTAGATCCGAATCGCTATTTCAAGCGCCTCCTCTTGTCGTTTGCCACCACACGTCGCGGACGCGAAATGGCTTTGTTTGCGATACAAACGCTGGCGCGAACCGATGTCATGGCGGCGGCTACCCAGTTACGCCACATCGAAAAAGAACTGCCTGCTACCGATGCCCATTACGCCTGGGGGCAACTGGCCCGTTTAGCTGCCGGGAAGCATCTCCCCGAGGCATTGGCCTGGTATGACCTGGCTGCAGAAACTCCACTCGATGAAGAGCAGATGGCCTGGCATGTGCGTGCTGCCTTGCGCGTGCAAGATTGGGCGCGTGTGCAGCGCGTCATTAGCACTATGCCGACTGAATGGGCGCAACGACCAGAGTGGGTTTACTGGCAAGCCCGCGCGCTCAGCGCACTGCACCAGGGAGAACAAGCCAATGCCTTGTTTTTGCGTATCGCCGGGCAACCCAATTTTTACGGCCAATTGGCGGCTGAAGAACTCGGGTGGACGGTGCGTCTTCCCGTGCCAGCACCCCCGCCACTGCCGGAAGAAATCGCCGTTGCAGAAAGCAACCCTGGGTTACAACGTGCGCTGGCGTTATTTCGCCTCGATATGCGGGTGGAAGGTGTGCGGGAATGGAACTGGAGTTTGCGTGGCATGAATGATCGCGCGCTGCTGGCCGCCGCGCATCTGGCGCAGCACGATGCCGTGTGGGACAGAGCCATCGCCAGCGCAGAGCGCACGCAAGACATGCATGATTTCAGTTTGCGTTATCTGGCACCCTATCGTGATCAGGTCACGGCAGAAACCACAGCGCAGAACGTTGATGCGGCATGGGTTTACGGCTTGATACGGCAGGAGTCACGCTTTGTAACGCAAGCGAATTCAGCCGTCGGTGCCAAAGGGCTGATGCAGGTCATGCCGGCCACCGCGCAGTGGGTTGCAAAAAAAATCAAGCTGGCGAATTTTCATCCACACCAGATGACTGACATAGAAACCAATGTGCAATTGGGCGTAACTTATTTGAGGCTGGTGCTCGAGTCTCTCGATAACTTGCCGGTGCTTGCCTCCGCCGCCTACAACGCCGGTCCAAACCGTGCCCGCCGGTGGCTCGGCGGTCGACCGCTGGAAGGTGCCATTTATGCCGAAACCATTCCATTTCAGGAAACCCGTGATTACGTCAAAAAAGTCATGAGCAATACGATGTATTACCACCTGTTGTTCAACAACACACCGCAATCGCTCAAAGCGCGCCTGGGTATCGTGCAACCCGGCGGAAGTGCAATGACTACAGCAACGGAAAGTTTACCGTGAAGACCCTTCTGCCCAGGGGCAGCACGAGTTTGCCTTTGCAGCCGCTGGCAATGCGATTGACAATGTGCTTGGCAACGCGCTTGGCAATCCACTTGGCCTCTACTGCCTTGCACAAACCGGAGCCACTGGCACGATGAAAGTTTATGCCGTCGGCGGCGCAGTGCGTGACGAATTGCTCGGCCTGCCGGTCAAGGATCGTGATTGGGTGGTTGTCGGAACGACACCTCAAGCCATGCAGGCGCAAGGTTTTTTGCCGGTAGGAAAAGACTTTCCCGTATTTTTGCACCCCACAACGCGTGAAGAATATGCACTGGCGCGTACCGAGCGCAAAACCGCGCCGGGCTACACCGGCTTTATTTTTCATGCCGCCCCTGAAGTCACCCTGACAGAAGATTTACGCCGTCGAGATATCACCATCAATGCCATCGCCAAAAGCGATGACGGTACGCTGATCGATCCCTACAATGGTCGCACCGATCTGGCGGCGAAAATTTTGCGCCATGTCTCGCCTGCCTTTGCCGAAGACCCTGTCCGCATCTTGCGTGTGGCGCGTTTTGCTGCGCGTTTTAGCGACTTTACCCTCGCACCCGAAACGCTGGCGTTAATGCAACGCATGGTTGCCAATGGCGAAGTCGATGCCTTGGTACCCGAGCGGGTCTGGCAAGAACTTTCTCGCGGGTTGATGGAAGCCGCGCCCTCGCGCATGTTCTACGTGCTCGATGCCTGTGGTGCCTTGAGCAAATTGCTACCCGAACTGGCCGCCCTGAAAAATGTCCCGCAACGTGCAGATTTTCACCCCGAAATTGATACCTTCGTACATGTCATGATGGTCGTGGATGTAGCCGCCCGCATGAACGCACCACTGCCTACGCGGTTTGCCGCACTCACGCATGATCTCGGCAAAGGCCTGACACCAGCTGATGTATTACCGCGCCACCCGGGGCATGAGCAAAAAAGCGTTGCGCTACTCATGCCGTTGTGTGACCGCCTGCGCATCCCGAGCGATTGTCGCGAAGTGGCACGGCTGGTTGCTCGTTATCACGGCGATATTCATCGCGTGGATGAACTGCGTCCGAGCACGCGTCTGGAAGTGCTGGAAACCTGCGATGCCCTGCGCCGACCCGAGCGTTTTGTGCAAATCTTGCTGGCGTGCGAAGCGGACTATCGCGGCCGCCTGGGCTGGGAGGAGCGCGCCTATCCGCAAGCAAAAACGTGGCAAACCGCGTTGGCAGCGGTTCGCGCAGTGGATGCCGGCGCGATTGCGCGTGACGTGATGCAGCCTGCTGAAAAACTCGGCGCTGCTGACACGGTGCCATCATCACCGTCAACGGCCGCCAAACCGCTCGTGATTGCTCAGCGCATCCATGCGGCAAGGCTCAACGCACTCAAAGCACTGGGCTCACCAAAGACATACTAAAACACACCGGCAACCCATCAGAAACACACTAGAATCAGTCGTCCATTGGCACGATAGCTTTGCATCAAAAAATAATAATGACTACTTCTCGCAAACAATCCCACGAACTCATCACCCGCCAACCGGAGGGTGCGACGCATAAAACCCCGCTGCTGTTTATTCATGGTGCCTTCACCGCCGCCTGGTGCTGGGATGAACATTTTCTGCCGTTTTTTGCCAAGGCCGGGTATGCAGCTCATGCCTTGAGCTTGTCCGGTCATGGCGCTTCCCCTGGGCGCGACCGGCTTGATACGCTATCCATTGACGATTATGTCAATGACGTTGCGAGAGCCGTCGCCAGTTTGCCTGCACCCCCTGTTCTCATCGGGCATTCCATGGGTGGGTTTGTCGTACAAAAATATCTCGAAAAACATCTTGCCCCGGCTGCCGTGCTCATGTGTTCTGTGCCACCACAAGGCTTGCTGTCTGCTGCCGTGGGCTTGTTGTTTTCCCGGCCAGGATTAATGAAAGATTTGAACACGATGCTCAGCAGCGGCAAGGTGGCGCTCGATTCCTTGCGCGAAGCGCTGTTTGCGCAACCTGTCAGTGTCGATCAACTGCAGAATTTTTATCATAAGGCGCAACCCGAGTCTCACCGCGCACTGTGGGACATGTCGCTCTTCTGTCTGCCGCAAACGGCGCTTGTCCGTCGCACACCCCTGCTTGTTCAAGGTGCTGAACTCGATCACCTGATCGCCGCCTCCCTTGTTGAAATGACTGCACGAACGTATGGTGTAGAGGCGCAGATTTTCCCGGGAATGGGGCACGGCCTGATGCTCGAGCACGACTGGGAAAAACCCGCGCAAAGCCTACTCGACTGGCTACAACATCAGTCGTTGGAAAAATAAAAAAGGAAACCGAACATGATCATCACCTTCAAATCAGCCGCCGCAGGGGACGTCATCATGTTCAGCGATGTTGCCCAGCGCTTGATGCAGGTCATGGGCAAAGAGCCTGCTGACAAAGGCATTCTCACCATCGAGCAATTGCCCGATGCGATTCGCCGCTTGAAAGCAGCGATTGCCGAAGACAAAGAGCGCCTCGCTGCGATACCCGAAGACGATCGACCGCTCAAAGAAAAAGGGGCCTCAGGCGAGCGCCCCTTTGTCAGCCTTTATCAGCGCGCCACACCGCTACTCGAGCTGATTGAATGGGCGCAGAAAAAACAGAAACCCGTGGTGTGGGGAGTGTAGTTACTAAGTCCCCACCTTAATACGAGGAGCGTGTGATCGCTTCTGCCGCCATCGTTTTACGCTTTACCTCTTCGACCCAGCACCAGAAAACCAAAGATTGCCCCAACAATGAGCATGCTCGCTGAATAAATGGCCGAGGGCAAGGCCAGCCCCGGATTGTTCAGCACTTTCATGCCGATATACATGGCCAACGCCGCGTTGTGAATGCCAATCTCATAGCTGATGGCTGTCGCCATCGGTTTATCCAGACCATACAGACGACTCACGTAAAAACCGGAAAACAGACTGATCAGATTAAAAATCAACACCGCAGGGCCCAAATGGCTGAAATACTGCACCAGCGCATTCCATTCACGCATCAGGGTCAGCCCCATCAATGTCAGCAGCAGCAAGGCACTGAATATTTTCATCGGCTTATCCATCCGCGCAGCAAACCCCGGTGCTTTAACCCGTGCGAGCATGCCCAGTGATACGGGAATCAATATCAGCACAATCACTTCAATGACCTTGCTCATCTGCAAAGGAACGACCTGCCCTGTCCTGGCAAAAAAATCAATCGCCAAATTCGCAATCAGCGGCAAGGTAATAATCGACAGCACCGTGTTAATGGCGGTCAGCGAAATATTCATTGCCAGATTGCCGCCAAAGAGATGGCTGAACAGATTGGCAGAAATGCCGCCCGGCGATGCGGCCAAAAGCATCAAGCCAACCGCATAGACAGGCGTCAAGTCAAAAAAGACAATCAGTGCATAACAAACGAGTGGCAGCACAATAATTTGCAGTGATAACGCTATCACTACCGCTTTGGGATGCGCCTTGAGACGCACAAAATCAGCCAGCGTGAGCGACAACCCCAAGCCGAACATCATTAATCCCAAGCAAAGCAGCATCAGGGTAGGAACGTAAGCCAACAGATTCAGGGTGGTCATGGGGCGGTATCCTCGATCGTTTTATTTATAGGTGGGTCGTACAGGCCATTCAGTTGTACTAAAAAGCACTCACGCCGCGTGGCCATTCTATGCAAAGGTAGCCTGCAGGTAAAATGGCTCATCGCTGTTTTATGATGCCTCCGTAAGGCATGTCTTTTGCTTCACTCTTTGATCTTCACTCTTTGCTCTTTGGACTGAATCATGAAAAAAATCCGTAGCCTGCTGGTTGCCAACCGCAGTGAAATCGCCATCCGCGTCATGCGCGCGGCCAGTGAATTGGGTATCCGCACGGTGGGCATTTATGCCAATGAAGACCGCTTCGCGCTGCACCGTTTCAAGGCGGATGAAAGCTATCTCGTCGGTGAGGGAAAAAAGCCGATCGAAGCTTATCTGGATATTGAAGACATCCTCCGCATCGCTAAAGAAGCGCATGTGGATGCCATCCATCCGGGCTATGGGTTCCTGTCTGAAAACCCTGATTTTGCCGAGGCCTGCGCACGCGAAGGCATCATCTTCATTGGCCCGCAGCCGGATGTCATGCGCACCCTGGGCAATAAAGTCGCCGCGCGTGAAGCCGCTATCGCCGCAGGTGTGCCGGTCATTCCGGCGACCGGCACCTTGCCCGCCGACATCAATGAAGTGCGCAAACTGGCTTTGGAAATCGGCTACCCGTTGATGCTCAAAGCCAGTTGGGGCGGCGGTGGGCGCGGCATGCGCATGATTGAATCGGAAGCCACACTGGAAGAACTGCTGGCTGCCGGACGACGCGAATCGCTGGCAGCCTTTGGCAGCGATGAAATGTATCTGGAAAAACTCGTCCGTCATGCCCGCCATGTGGAAGTGCAAGTCCTGGGCGACACGCACGGCCAGCTCATCCATCTGTTTGAACGCGACTGCTCGGTCCAGCGGCGCAACCAGAAGGTGGTGGAGCGTGCACCTGCCCCTTATCTTGACGACACAACACGCAACGAATTGTGTGAGACGGCGCTGAAACTCTGTCGTCAGGTGAGCTATACGCACGCTGGCACAGTGGAGTTTTTGCTGAATGTCGACACCGGTCGTTACTATTTCATCGAGGTGAATCCGCGCATTCAGGTCGAACATACGGTCACCGAAGAGGTCACCGGGATTGATATTGTCAAAGCGCAAATCCGTATCAGCCAGGGCGCGCGCATAGGCGAAGAAAACTCGGGCCTGCCCGCACAGCAAGAAGTGCGGCTGCTCGCCCACGCCTTGCAATGCCGCATCACCACAGAAGACCCGGAAAACAGTTTCACGCCCGACTATGGCCCGATCACTGCCTACCGCAGCGCAGCGGGCTTTGGCGTGCGTCTGGATGCGGGCACGGCCTATAGCGGTGCCATCATCACGCCATTTTTTGACTCGCTTCTGGTTAAAGTCACCGCACGCGGGCAAACGCCGACGGAGGCCATCTCGCGCATGGATCGCGCGCTGCGCGAGTTTCGCATTCGCGGTGTGGCCACCAATCTGAACTTTCTGGAAAACGTGATTGCCCATCCGCTGTTCCGTTCCGGCGAATGCACCACCCGCTTTATTGATGACACACCAGAATTGTTTCGCTTCAGCCCGCGCCGTGATCGCGCCACACGTCTGTTGCGCTTTATCGGCGATGTCGTGGTCAATGGCAACCCGGAGATGAACGGACGCAAAAAGCCTGAGCATGCGCTAGCCCCCGCCATGAAGCCGCGTGGCAAGCTGACCGATGCGCTACCGAGCGGCACACGCGACCGCTTGAAAGCCCTGGGGCCGCAAGGTTTTGCACAATGGCTGCGCGCCAACCCGCAGGTAATGCTGACCGACACCAGCATGCGTGATGCGCATCAATCGCTGTTTGCCACGCGTATGCGCACGCGTGACATGCTGGACATCGCACCGTACTATGCCCACCGGTTGCCGCAGCTGCTCTCCATGGAATGCTGGGGCGGTGCCACCTTTGATGTGGCCTTGCGCTTTCTGAAAGAAGACCCGTGGGAGCGACTGGCCAGCTTGCGCGAGCGCGTGCCGAACATTCCTTTCCAGATGCTGTTGCGCTCGGCCAATGCGGTGGGTTACACCAATTATCCGGATAACGTGGTGCAATTTTTCATTCGCCAGGCCGCTGCATCCGGTGTGGATATTTTCCGCGTCTTCGATTCGCTCAACTGGGTAGACAACATGCGCGTGGCCATGGATAGCGTGATCGAATCCGGTGGCGTCTGCGAAGCGGCCATTTGCTACACGGGTGATATTTTCGATCCACAGCGCAGCAAGTTTGACCTCAAGTATTACGTCACCATGGCCAAGCAACTGGAGAAAGCCGGTGCGCATATTCTGGGCATCAAAGACATGGCTGGTGTGTGTCGCCCGCGCGCCATTCGCACCCTGGTTTCTGCCCTGCGCGATGAAACGGGCTTGCCCATCCACTTTCATACGCATGACACCTCGGGCATTGCCGCAGCCTCGGTGATCGCTGCTGTTGAAGCCGGGGTGGATGCTGTGGATGGCGCGCTGGATGCGCTCTCAGGCTTGACCTCGCAGCCGAACCTGACCTCGATTGTCGATGCCCTGGCAGGTAGCGATCGCGCACCGGCTGTTGATAGCCGGGCGATGCGCGAAATTTCGAATTACTGGGAAGGTGTGCGCCGCTTTTATGCGCCGTTTGAAGCGGATATCCGCTCGGGTACGTCAGACGTCTATCACCATGAAATGCCCGGCGGGCAATACACCAATCTACGCGAGCAGGCGCGTGCCATTGGCCTGGAGCATCGCTGGCCGGAAGTCTCGCGCGCTTATGCCGATGTCAATCAACTGTTTGGCGACATCGTGAAAGTCACGCCGACCTCCAAAGTGGTGGGCGACATGGCTTTGTTCATGGTAGCGAATGATTTAAGCCCTCAGGATGTGGCTGATCCGGCAAGAGAGATTGCCTTTCCCGAGTCCGTTGTGTCGCTCTTCAAGGGCGAACTGGGGCGTCCGCCCGAAGGCTTTCCGGAAGCCCTGTCCGACAAGATTCTGCAAGGTAAAAAACCAATGACTGAGCGTCCGGGCAAGGGCTTGGCCGCCGTTGACCTTGACGCCGAACGCCTCGTCGCCGAGAAAACCGTTGGCCGCCAGGTGAACGATCAGGATCTCGCTTCCTGGCTGATGTATCCCAAGGTATTCACCGACTATTGTGCGCATCACAGCAAATACGGCGATGTCAGCCAACTGCCCACACCGGTGTTTTTCAACGGCATGGCAGCCGGAGATGAAGTCTCGGTTTCCATTGACGCGGGCAAAACCCTGGTCATCCGGTTGCAGGGAAGTGCAGATGTGCTGGATGATGAGGGTGACGCCAAAAAACTCTTTTTTGAACTCAACGGTCAACCGCGACTGGTGCGCATTGAAAAAGCAAGCGTGGCGCAAGCGCAAGCACGACGCGAGCGCCCCAAGGCAGACATTAACAACCCGGCGCACATTGGTGCCCCCATGCCGGGAACGATTGTGACCGTATCCATCAAACCCGGTCAGAGAGTCCAGCGCGGTGACCCCTTGGTGTCGATTGAAGCGATGAAAATGGAATCCGTCGTGCGCGCGGAACGCGACATGACGATTGCGGAAGTATTCGCCAAAAAAGGCCAGCTGGTAAACCCCAAAGATCTGCTGCTCACCGTAACAGACTAAATGTCACATTAAATTTCACACGCTGGATTCACCAGACAAACAGGCACATGGGCTATGTGCCTGTTTGCTCATTGCCCGGCGGATGGCAAAACTTGCAGCGGGGTTTACAACAGCGGTGCTAACCAGCGTTCAGCTGTTTGCACCGTCATGCCGCTGCGCTGCGCCCAGTCGTCGAGCTGATCGCGGCCGATTTTGCCCACGGCGAAGTATTTCGCCTGCGGATGCGCCAGGTAAAACCCGGCGACAGAGGCCGCGGGGGTCATGGCGAAGTTCTCGGTCAGCTCCATATCCGCATTGGATTTCGCATCGAGCAGCTTGAACAACGCGGCTTTTGCGGTATGGTCGGGGCAGGCCGGATAACCGGGCGCGGGACGGATGCCCTGATATTTCTCGGCGATCAAGTCGTCCGCCTGCAAGGTTTCATCAGCCGCGTAGCCCCAGTATTTTTTACGCACTTCTTCATGCAACCATTCGGCGGCCGCTTCGGCCAGGCGGTCGGCCAGCGATTTCAGCAGGATGCCGCGATAGTCGTCGTGCTGCGCTTCGAACTCGGCGAGCTTTTTTTCGATGCCGATACCGGCGCTCACCGCAAATGCGCCGACATAATCGTTGATCGCCTCATTGATCGCCGTATCACCAACGCCGAGTTTTTGCGGCGCGACGAAATCCGCCAGGCACTGATGCGGCTTGCCCTCTGGCCGC
>ERZ795061.4124-NODE-4124-length-12368-cov-7.473727_pt1 | contig 12368 bp, 7 predicted proteins | sample MGYA00375145_ERZ795061 | MGnify/ENA primary metagenome ERZ795061 (study PRJEB30190, sample SAMN05720144) | anaerobic digester metagenome | isolation source: active sludge of municipal wastewater-treating anaerobic digesters | place: USA | collected 2014-12-22 ... | reverse complement strand
CCTGTCGGCGATGGGCCACCGCGAGTTCGCCGCGTCGCAGATCAAGCTCAGCAGCTTTGCGGCCTCGCTGGCGCTGTTCATGTGTGCCGTCGGACTGCAGGGCCGCGGCGTGCGCGACGCGCCGCCGTGGCTGGCGGCGATCGGGCGCCGCTCGTACGCGATCTACCTGACGCACGGCCTGGCGCTGACCGGGGTCCACGCGATCCTGCGCATGGATGCGCTGGGCCTCGTGGCCCGCCAGGGGCTCTATGTCCCGCTGTGCGTGCTGCTGACCGCGATCGCCTGCATGGCGGGCATCCGTGCGTGCGAAGCGCTGTTGCCGGACTTCGCCCGGCGATTCGCGTTCGGTTGAGACGGGGGCTCAGAGGTTGCGCACGACGACGCGCAGCTTGCCGTTGGCGGTGCGCGGCACCTGGGCGACGCGCTCGATGCGCACCCGGAAGGTCTCGCCCGCATAGCTGCGCACCGCGCGCCGTGTGGCGGCTTCGTCGAACGGCGCTCCGGGCTTGATCACGAGCAGCAGGTGCAGTTCGTCCGGGCTGTCCTGGCGCACCTGGCCCTCGACCAGGTCGGGGATGTAGTCGAGCACGTTGCTCATCATGAAGATCTGGCGGCCGTCCGGCGCGAGGATGTAGTCCTCGACACGGCCGACGATGCGCTCGATCACCGGAAAATGCCGCCCGCAGGCGCAGCGCAGGCCGGCCGCCGCGGGAACGATCTTGTCGCCCAGGCGGTAGCGGATCCAGGGCATCAGGCGGTTGTCGAAGGTCGTGCCGATGACCTCGCAGCTGCCGTCGGGCTGCGGCTCGAGCTCGGTGTGGCTGTAGTCGCTGATCAGGTGGTAGCGACCGTGCTCGCAGGTGCCGATGGCCGTCATGCGCTCCATCGAGCCGTACCAGTCGTAGATGCGGCAGCCGAAGGCCTTGTCGACGAGCTGGCGGTGTTCGTCGGTGACGGTCTCCGACGAGGTCACGACCGCCTTCAGGCTGCGACCTGTGTAGCGGCGACCGTGGTTGACGAGGTAGCGCGCCAGCAGCAGCACGGCCGACGGATAGCCCTGCAGGATCACCGGGTCGTAGGCCTGCATCGCCCCGAGGTAGGCCTCGGCCGTCGACTCCGACAGGTGGTACGAGGACATCATCAGCATGTGCTCGCCGCGGTTGTGGCGCCAGAACGGCGGCCGCGACTGCGTGCCGGGCACGATCTTGTCGCCGCGCATCCACACGCGCCGATCGCCGAGCTTCATGCCGGCCCAGATCAGCTGGCGCCAGACGAAGGCGTACTCGCGGGTGATCGACGCCATGTCGCGCCAGCCGGTCAGCGACATGCCGGTGGTGCCGCTGGTCGTGCCCGAGAAGCGCGGCCCGCGGTGCACGTCGGACAGCATCGCCGGTCCGGCGTCGAAGACGTCGCGCTTGGTCAGCTCGGGAATCCGGCGCAGGTCGTCGAGGCACTTCAGGTCGCCCGGCGCGAAGCCGATCGCCTGGAACCGGTCGCGGTAGAACGGCACGTGCGCGGCCGCGTGCGCCAGCGTGGCGCGCAGGCGCTCGAGCTGCAGGGCCTGAAGGCCTTCGGGGTCGAGCCACTGGCTGCGCTCGACATCGGCCAGTTCGCGCTGGAACGCGGTGCCTTCGCGCAGCGAGCGGCGCAGCCAGCCGCGGGCGCTCAGCAGCCATTCCTGTGCCCAGGCCGGGCTCTTCAGGTAGGTCGGATGGTTGTACAGGGCCATGGGTCGGCATGCCGCTGCGCGCGCAATCAGCGGCGCAACCACTCCCGTGCGAGCATGCCGAAGAACGCCATGTCGTCGATGAAGTAGCGGCGGAACATGCGTCGCGGCTCCTGCAGGAAGCGGTAGAACCACTCGAAACCGCTGCGCTGCATCCACAGCGGCGCACGCCTGACCTTGCCGGCGGCGACGTCGAAGGTGCCGCCCACGCCCATCGCGAACGGGATCTTCATGCGCGACTGGTACGCGCCGAGGAACTGTTCCTTCTTGGGGGAACTGATCGCGACGAAGAGGATGTCGGCGCGTGCCTCGGCGATCTGCTCGACGACCGCGGCCTCCTCGTCCGCAAGCCAGTAGCCGTTGCGGTGCCCGGCGATCACCAGGCCCGGCAGACGTTCGGTGTAGATCTGGCGCACCCGGGCGACGATCTCCTCGCGCGCGCCGAGCAGGTAGATGCGCCAGCCCTTGGCGGCCGCGCGCTGCATCAGCGCCTCGAACAGGTCGACGCCCGAGACGCGCTCCTTCAGCGGTTTGCCCAGCAGGCGCGAGGCCCAGACCACCGGCATGCCGTCGGCATTGATCAGCGCGCACTCGTTGATGATGCGGCGCAGTTCGGGGTCGTGGCGTGCCTTGACGAGCTTGTCGACGTTGACCACGACGTGCTGGTGCGGGCGGCCCGAGGCGATGAAGCCCTCGACCACGTGCAGCGTTTCCTCCATCGACAGGTTGTCGACCTGGCAACCCATCATCTCGATGCGTGGGCGGCTCATGGGCGCAGTCCCGTGCACGGCACGATGGCGGTCGACGGGCGGCGGGCTGCGGCGCGATGTCGCATGGGGCGGGTGTCCGGGCTCTGGAGCGAAAGCCGGGATGTTACCCGCCGCCCCACGGCCTCGACCCCCCGGGTTCGGGCGCCGTGTGGTGCCTGAACTGCAACAAGAACGACAAATGCACGCCCGGGGAGGTCCCGGGCGGGCGGTGCCGGGCTACAGGCCGACGGTGATCTGGGTGCCGTTCATCGTGACGGCGCGCGAGCCGACCGTCACCTTCGCGCTGTCGCCGGTGAAGGCGACGTTCACCGGCACCGTCGTGCAGGCCTCGCGGATCACGGTGACGACGACCGCCTTCGTGGCCGTCGACGCGGCGCTGAAGCGCGCATGGCCCTGGTTGGCGCCGCCGTACTCGGGGGCCACGTCGAAGGCCGTCGTCAGCGCCAGGTTGCCGGCGATGCCGTAGTGGTCGATGCAAGCCTTGCTGCTGCCGTTGTTGGCCACCAGGCTGGTACCGCTCGTCGTGAAGGCGCCCACGCCGTGGTAGTTCCACTCGAAGCGGCGCGCCTTCGCGCTGGTCAGCCAGTCGTAGGTGACGAGCACGCCGTCGCTCTTGAAGTAGGCCAGCGAGCGGATCGCGCCGGTGATCAGGGGGCGCCAGGTGTCGTAGGTGGCGTCCCAGCCGCGGTAGGCGAGCGTGGCGTCGCCCGTGACGACCGAGACGCCGTTGGTCGACGACGCGTTGAGCAGCCGGCCGCGGGCCTCCATCGACTGGAACGGGGCGGTCGGCACCGTCGTGGCGTAGTTCGACTCGGCTTGGCCGATGCCGCCGTCGAAGGTGACGGCGTTCTTGTAGCGCGTCGTGCGCGTGACCTTGGCATGGTGCGGCGAGCCGAAGTACGGGTAGTAACCGCTGTTGATCAGCAGCGGCACGCCCTTCGAGGTCAGCGTGTAGCTGTTCTGGTCGGCGTGGCCGTGCGAGAAGCTGCCGAAGCGCGCCGAGTGGAAGCTCACGCTCGAGCGGGTGGCCAGGCGGGCGCTGTCGTGGAAGGCCACGAGCCCGGCATCCTCGAAGACGTAGTCGTCCTGGACCGGCGCGGCCGCCGTCACCGGCGCCAGGCTGCGGCCGAGCAGCATGTAGTGCAGCGGGTTGATGTAGCCGAGCAGGTTGATGTTCTCGGGCCGCTGGCGCCAGTACCACTCGTGCTGCGGGCTGCGCGTGACCGACGCGTAGAGCCGGAAGGCATCGGCCGTGTACTGCCGGTACAGCGTGGTCATCTCCGCGGCGTCGCCGACGGCGTTCGGCAGGTCCGTGTTCGGCGCCGTCATCGCGATCATGTAGTCGCCCATGCGGTGCGCGAAGCCCCATTTCGACAGGTCGATCCCGGCGGTGACGGCGAGCGTGGCGAGCGTCTGCGACACCACCGGCATCTCGTACCACGCGTAGGCCAGGCTGCCGGCCAGTCCGCCGTCTTCCTCGCCCAGGGCCTGGAACTGCGCCTGGTACATCGGCCACACGCGCGCCAACCAGCCGCCGGTGTCGGCGAAGCCCGGTTGGCCGACGACGTGCAGCAGCGAACGCGTCACGTACTGGATGGCGGTGTTCTGGTAGCCCAGGTAGGGCTGGGCGTCGAGTTCGGCCAGCGACTTCATCGCGCCAGCCAGGCGGGCATTGAAGGCCTTGGCGAGTGCCGTGCGTTCCGCGCTGGTGAGCTCCGAGCCGATGAGGTCGTAGCCCATCGCCATGGCCAGGTAGAGATTGCGGTTCGCCTGCGGCTGGTTGAGCTCGCTGCTGGCCCCGGCCGGGTCCCAGGCGACCAGGTTCATCAGGCGCGCCTTGGCGGCCGAGATGTACACGGCATTGCCGGTGAAGCGCCAGGCGTACGACAGGACCTCGAGGTGGCGCAGTTCATTGCCGGTCTGCTGCATCAGCGCCAGCTGCCACTTCACGTAGTCGCCCTCGGTCGGGAACGAGGCCTTGGTGCGCGATTCGGGCGAGGCCGTCAGCGGCGCCAGCACCGAGGCGTTGGCGGTGCGGCTGAGCATCGAGTAGGCGTTCGCGTATTCGCCGGCCTTCGCCTTGACCGTGATCCCGGCCCAGGTGGCCCCCGCCGGCAGCACGCGCGGCCAGGGCTTGCTCATCAGCTTGGTCTGCAGCTGCGCGGCGGTGGGCATCACCGAACTGATCGTGGTCCCGTCGATCTCGAAGCGCCGCGCCGCGCTGGTCTGGACGACGCCGCCGGTGGTCGTGTAGCTGGCCGTCCAGGTGTACTTGCCGGCGGCCAGTGTGGACACCAGCGTCGCCCGCGGGGCCGCCAGGTTCAGCGTCGACACCGTCTGGCCCGCCGAGTTGTAGATGCGCAGCACCCAGGGCAGGTTCGCGTTGCGGTCCTTGGGCTGCGTCCAGGAGAAACTCACCGGGTTGTCCATCACGATCCGGCAATCGCGTGGCATCAGGCGGCGGAACACCCAGAAGGTCTTGTCGATGAAGTCGGCGCGCTCCGTCGGCGTGCAACCGAGCGAATAGCGCCCGACGCCCGTTCCGGGCAGGGTCACGGCGGCACTGCCGATCAGGGCCTGGGCCGCCTCCCGCGGGGGGGTCTCGCCGGCCGGGTCGGCGTCGACGCTCGCGCTGCCGTCCGCCGTCGTCACCGCGGTTTCGGTCGGGATCGCGATCGCAGCCTCGGCCGGCCGGGCCGACGCGTCCGGCGCTGCGTCGGCCGTGCTGGAGTCGTCCTGCGCGCCGCCGCAGGCGACGAGCGTTGCGCAGACCGCGGCGCCGAGCCAGCTGCGCAGGGAAGGGGGGACGGCCAGGTGGTTCATGGACAGGGCTCTCGACGGGGCGGACGCTGCGTCGCGGTTCGTGGCCGCGTGGCCGGCACGCACCGTGCGCGCCGGCGTCGCATCGCAGGGGATGGCCTTCACATCGGCACCGCGCCGCAGCACTTGAAGTCGCACGTGTAATCTCGCTGGCTGAAAGGTAACCAACCGCAGGTGCGGGGCGATCGGGCTGTTGCCGTCGGCAGCGGCGTCCGCATTCGTTACAGCGCGGGACCCGGGCAAACCCCGACAGGGGCCGGGTGCAGGTCGCATGCCAGCCCCGCAGCCGACCGGGATTGTCCGGAATCCGGCCGTCCGCCGGGTCCCGGCCGACCCGGGAGTTTCCTTCGATTACAAGTCTGACGACGCGTGGCGACCGCCGGCGCTACACACCGTGACTGGTTACCGAGGGGCGTGACAGGGCGGCCCCGAGGCCGCACCCGCGGCGCTATCGTCCGGGCATGAACACCCCCTACCCGCGAGCGGGCGCGCTGCTTCGCCCGCTGCAGAGGCGCCCGGTCAGGCGCGCGCTCGCCGCCGCCCTCGTCGCGGCGGCGGCCGGGACATCGAGCGCCGCGCCGGCGGACTGGTGGCAGGCCCAGCCCACCTCGATGGCGGTGCGCCCGGCCGGCGGCGACCTGGCGTTGCAGAACCCGCCGGTGTTCAGCTGGCCGGTGCTGCCGGCGGCCCGGGCCTACGAGGTCCGGCTGCGCCAGGCCGGCGGCGAGCGCCACTGGAGCGTTCCGGCCAACTTTCTGCTGCTTTCCGAGCCGCTGGCCGGTGCCGAGTTCGAATGGTCGGTGCGGGCGCTGGGTGCAGGGCGCGAGCCGATCACGGACTGGAGCGCGGCGCGGACCTTCCGCCTCGACCCCGCGGCCGGCCGATTCGTCCTGCCCGACCTGGCCGCGACCTGGAAGCGCGTGGCCGCCGCGCCGCACCCGCGCGGCCTGCCTTCCGGCGACGAGGCCGCGCGCCTCGCGGCAGACGCGCGCGGCGCGCGGCGGGCCGACCTGGCGGCGCTGCGCGAGAAGATGCGCCCACTGCTGAAAGGCGCGCTGATGCGCGAGCCCGAGGACCGCATTGACCGCAGCACGATGGACGCCGTCAAGATCGCCCGCATCGGCACGATCCGCAACGAGCTGTTCTACGAGCTCGAGCGCATCCAGAACCTGGGCTGGCTGTGGCGCATCGATGGGGACGAGGCCTGGCGCGACGAGGCCGTCCGCCGGGTGATGAACCTCGCCGACTGGGACGCGCGCGGCAGCACCGGGCTCGTCCAGCACAACCAGGCGACGCGCCTCGTGCTGCTGACCCTGGCGCTCGGCTACGACTGGTTCCACGAGGCGCTGTCGGCGTCGCAGAAGCGCCGCCTGCTCGAGGTGATTCGAGACCGGGGCGACGACCTGCACCGTCACATCGTCGCCTCGGGGCTGCTGCAGAAGCAGCCCGACGATGCCTGGGCCTCGTTCACGCTGACCTTCCTGGTCGTCGCCGCCCCCCTGGTGGCCGGCGATCTGCCGCAGGCCGAGGCCTGGTGGCGCGACGGCTTTCCGCTGTATGCCGCGATCACGCCGACCTTCAGCGGCGACGACGGCGGCCACGCCAACGGCACCGCCTACGGCCTGTGGGGCATCCCCGAGTCGGTGGTCGAGTGGGACCTGCTGCGCTGGTCCACCGGCATCGACTTCCTCGCCAAGCCGGCGGTGCGCAACCATGGGGAGGTGCTCGCCTACTTCCTGCCGCCGGGCGCGCCCGCGGGCCTGTTCGGCGACGGGGCCGAGCAGCCGCTGGCCGAATGGGTGCCGCGTTACGCCAAGTCGTTCGCGGCACGCATCGACACGCCGCTGATGCGCTGGTATGCCGGCCAGCTGCGCGGCGAGAACCGGACCGCCTTCCGCATCGTCTCCGCGCCGCTGGTGCCCGCGGGCGCGCCCTTGCCCGACGGGCTGCCGCAGCAGCTGTGGCTGCGCTCGGTGGGCTGGGTCGCGATGCACAGCCGGCTCGACGACCGCGAGCGCACCTCGGTGTACTTCAAGAGCAGCCCCTATGGCTCGCTGAACCACTCGCACGCCGACCAGAACAGCTTCGTGATCCACGCCCGCGGCCGCGTCATCGCGGCCGACAGCGGCTGGTACGACTACTACGGCTCGCCGCACTACCTCGGCTGGTACAAGCAGACGCTCGCGCACAACGCGATCACCTTCGACGGCGGGCGCGGCCAGCAGACCGGCCCCCAGGGGCTGGGCAGCAAGGCCTACGCCGGCCGCATCGAGCGCGTCGACGACGGGCCGGGCTGGGTCCGGGTGCGCGGCGAGGCCGCCCCCGCGTACGGCGGCGACGTGAGCCAGGCGACGCGCACGCTGCTGTACCTGCGGCCCGACGTCGTCGTCGTGCACGACGTGCTGCGTGCCGGCGGCAAGAAGCGCTGGGAGTTCAACCTGCATGCCCCGTCGCCCTGGGTCGAGCAGGACGGTGCCTGGCGCAGCGGCGTCGGCGAGGCCTCGCTCTGTGCCGACGTGCGCGCCGGTGCACCGCTGGCCTTCGAGCAGACCGACCGCCTCCAGCCGCCGCCGGCGAGCGGCAAGCCGGCGCCGAATGCGCGCGCCACCTGGTCGCTGGAGCGGCCGGCCGAGCGCGCCGAGTTCGTGGCGGTACTGCGCGTGGGCTGCACGCCGGCCGAGGTGCCCGCCGGCACCACACCCGGCGACGTCGTCGTGCGCGCGGGCGGCATGACCGTGCGGCGCACGCCGGACGCCCTGGCCGTCGACCCGTGAGCCTCGGGTCGGCGGCCCCGACGGCGCGCGGCCTCGTGCCGCCGAAACTGCCAACAACTGCCCGGTCTGCGGCTTTTCTCCACCCTGCGCGAGGGATACTGCCCGGTCGCGAAGCTGCCAGAATCCGAAGATCCCCTTCCGGTGTCCGCCCGACGCACGACCTGTCTCCATGCCGATCGAAGACCGCATCTACCCGCTGCTGAAGCACTACATCGGCGCGCCCCAGGCGCTCAAGAGCATGATGGGGGCCGCCTACTCGATGGTGCCGACGTCGTGGCGCTATGGCGCGCAGTACGCCGGCTTCATGGAGGAGATCGCGCGCAGCGACGATCAGGACTGGATCCGCGCGCGCGTCGACGCCAAGCTTCTCGACACCCTGAAATGGGCCGTGAAGACGGTGCCCGCCTACGCCGCACTGAAGGCCGAGGTCGCGCGCGACCGTTCGCCGCAGGAACTGCTGGCTGCCTTCCCGCTGCTGCCCAAGGACCGTGTCAAGGCCGACACCGCCAGCTTCCTGAGCCAGGCGATGGCGCCGGGCGCGCGCCTGCCGATGCACACCGGTGGCTCGACCTCGGTGCCGATGCGCATCTACCTGCAGAAGTACGTGTCGCGTTCCAAGGACTTCGCCTACAACGGTGCCTTCGACCGCGTGGCCGGCGTCGGGGCCGACGACCTGATCCTGGCCGCACGGGGCCGGCCGGTGCGCGGTGCGGACAAGCCGGGCGGCCGCATCTGGCTGCTGGACCCGATCAAGCACTACCTCCAGGTCAGCGGCAACCACCTCGAGCCGCATCACATGCCGCAGTACATCGACGCCATGCGTCGGTACCGCCCGAGCTTCGTGCACGCCTACCCGACGGCCATCGAGCCGCTGGCACGCTGGCTCGAGGCCCATCCGGCCGACGACGTGACCTCGCGCATCCGCTGCGTCCAGCTCTTCTCGGAGACCGTGCACGACTACCAGCTCGACCTGATCGAGCGCGTCTTCAAGTGCCCGGTCATCCTCGACTACGGGCATTCCGAACGTGCAGTCAAGGCGATCTCGATGCCCGGCGACCGGCGCTACTTCTTCTGGCCGCTCTACGGCAAGATGGAACTCGTCGATGCCGACGGCCGGCCCGTCACCCAGCCCGGCGTGCTCGGCGAGATCGTCGCGACGGGTTTCGACAACAAGGTGATGCCGCTGATCCGCTACCGCACCGGCGACATGGCGACCTGGAGCGACCGGCCCAACACCACGCGCCCGGGCTTCGCCTGCGTCGATCGCATCGAAGGCCGGCTGCAGGAGTTCCTGGTCTGCCGCGACCATCGGCTGGTGTCGATCACGAGCATGTGCGCGGCGCATTTCGAGGTGCTGGTCACGGCCGACTGCATGCAGTTCGAACAGACCGAGCCCGGCCGTGCGGTGCTCAAGGTGCTGTCGCCGACCGAACTGACCGACGAGGCGCGCCGCGTGCTCAGCGAAGGCATCCGTGCCAAGACGCAGGGCGGCCTCGAGGTCGAGACCGTCCGCGTCGACGAACTGCCCCGCACCGTGTCCGGCAAACACCGTTTGTTGCTGCAGCACCTCGACATTTCGCGATACTTCGGCGCCACCGGTGCCGCCGGCGGCCTGCCACACTGATCGCGCGCGCCTCGCCGTCCGGCCCGCTCCCGCCCTTTCAGCCGCACTGCCGGCCTGCCTGCCCACGGTCATGCCCCTCGAAGACCGACTCCACCCCTTCCTGAAGCACTACACGGCGGCGCCCCAGTCGGTGAAGAGCCTGCTCGGGGGCGTCTACGCCTGGATGCCGGCGTCCTGGCGCTATGGCGAGCGCTATGCGCACTTCCTGCGCGAGATCGAGCGCAGCGGCGACGTGGCCTGGACGCGCGAGCGCGCGCTGCACAAGCTGCACGAGACCCTGGCCTGGGCCACCGAGTCGGTGCCGGCCTATCGCGAGTTCGCGCACGCGCTGCGCGCCGACGCGTCGCCGCTCGAGGCGCTGGCGGGCTTTCCGCTGCTCGACAAGGAACGCATCAAGGCGAGCCCCGACGACTTCCTGTCGAGCCGCATGCCGCCGCGCACCCACCTGGTCACCCACACGGGCGGCTCGACCTCGGTGCCGATGCGCCTGGTGCTGCAGAAGTACGTGTCGCGCTCGAAGGACTACGCCTACAACGGCAGCTTCGACCGGGTGGCCGGCGTCCGCCCGCAGGACACGATCCTCGCGCTGCGCGGCCGCACCGTGCCCGGCGCCGGCGAGCCCGGCGGCCCGCTGTGGATGTTCGATCCGATCAAGCGCTACCTCCACCTGAGCTGCGACCACCTCGAGCCCGAGCACATGCCGCGCTACCTCGAGGCGCTGCGGCGCTTCCAGCCGGGCATCGTGCATGCCTTCCCGTCGGCGATCGTGCCGCTGGCGCGCTGGCTCGAGGCCCACCCCGACGCCGAGGTCACGGGTCGCGTGCGCGCCGTGCAACTGTTCTCCGAGAACGTCTACGAGCATCAGGTCGAACTGATCGAGCGCGTCTTCGGCTGCGCGGTCCTGCTCGACTACGGCCATTCCGAGCGCGCGGTGAAGGCGATCTCGGTGCCCGGCGATCGGCGCTACTTCTTCTGGCCGCTGTACGGCCACGTCGAGATCGTCGACTTCCAGGGCCGCCCGGTCACCGAGCCCGGCATCCTCGGCGAGATCGTCGCGACCGGTTTCGACAACCGCGTGATGCCGCTGCTGCGCTACCGCACCGGCGACCTCGCCATGTGGAGCGCGGCGCCGAACACGACCCGCCCCGGCTTCGCCGTGGTCGACCGCATCGAGGGCCGGCTGCAGGAGTTCCTGGTCTGCCGCGACCACCGGCTGGTGTCCATTGCGACCATCGGCGCGGCGCACTTCGAGGAACTGGCCCATGCCGAGCGCATGCAGTTCGAGCAGCACGAACCCGGTCGTGCGGTGTTGAAGGTCCAGTCCCGCACCGAACTGGCCGAGCGCGCCCGGCTCGCGCTCGTCGCGGGCATCCGAGCCAAGACGCAGGGCGGGCTGGACGTCGAGATCGTGCGGGTCGACGAGATCGCGCGCACCGTGTCCGGCAAGCACCGCCTGCTGGTGCAGAAGCTCGACCTCTCGGGATTCCTGGGCGCTTCGGTCTAGGGCCGGCCGGGCGCTGCCCCGGCCGCTCAGATCCAGACCCAGGGCAGCACCCGCTGCGCCACGACGCGCAGCAGGTACTTGCGGCGCATCGATCCGTAGGCGACGTTGTCGCCGCCGCGTATGCCCTCGATCGCGGCCACGTGGCGCAGCCGCCTGACGATGCGCGACGACCAGCGCCGGCCCTCGAGCACGCGGCGGAAGAGCTGCTCTGCGCTGGTGGGCGTCTCGTCCTGTTCGAGCTGCCGGTACACGCCGCGGATGATCTCGTCGTAGGCGCGGCGATTCCATCGCATCAGGTACATGTCGAGCCAGGGCAGCGGGCGGTTGCGGCAATGGCAGTACAGGTCGGCATCGGTCGGCTGCGTGGCCACCAGTCGGCCGATGTTGCGCACCTTGTAGCGGCCGGTCACCTTCCAGACCCGGACGTCGTCGCCGGCGGCCGCGATCAATGCCGAGACCTGCATCGCATGATCGACGAGCTTGAATTCGCCGTACCCGCGCCCGCAGCTCGACGCGTGGTCGAGGCCGAAGTAGGAGATCAGCTCGACGCGCTCGGCCAGGCCGGCGGCGCGCGCCCTGGCCGCGAAGGGGGCCAGGTCGAAGGCGGAGTTGTCGCACAGCACCAGCGCGTCGAAGCTGCCGCGCGCGAGTTCGGCGAGGTAGAAGTCGAACGCCTCGAGGTAGTCGGCCAGGCGCAGCCCGGTGTCGCGCCGTGCCAGGTTGCGGACGTCGACCGGAGCCACCACGGTGGCCGTGAGCAGCACGACGTCCTTCGGCGTGCGGCCGGCATCGTCCCGCCCGGTGCGCATCAGGTCGCGAAGCCGTCCGGATTCAGCCGCTGCCAGCGCCAGCTGTCGGCACACATGGTGTCGAGGTTCCGGGTGGCCGCCCAGCCGAGCAGCTCGCGCGCGAGCGTGGGGTCGGCGTAGCAGGCATCGACGTCGCCGGGGCGGCGGGCCACGATCTCGTACGGCACCGGGCGGCCGCTGGCGCGCTCGAAGGCGTGCACGAGGTCGAGCACGCTGTAGCCGGTGCCGGTGCCGAGGTTGACGGTCAGCGATCGGCGCTGGTCGAGCAGGCAGCGCAGCGCGGCGACGTGGCCGTCGGCCAGGTCGGTGACGTGGATGTAGTCGCGCACGCCGGTGCCGTC
>ERZ795061.4113-NODE-4113-length-12380-cov-32.853793_pt1 | contig 12380 bp, 12 predicted proteins | sample MGYA00375145_ERZ795061 | MGnify/ENA primary metagenome ERZ795061 (study PRJEB30190, sample SAMN05720144) | anaerobic digester metagenome | isolation source: active sludge of municipal wastewater-treating anaerobic digesters | place: USA | collected 2014-12-22 ... | reverse complement strand
CCGATGGAACCATCGTTGACCCCACTGCTCGACAGTTTCCTTCGAGAGGACTAGGGACCTACACTGAGTTCAATGGCATTGTTACCTGTGACCAGTGCGGCAAAGAGGTACCTGAGGCCGAGGCCAGGTTCGACAGCAACTATGCTTTCTGCTCCAGTGCCTGCAACATGAGATTCGTGGGGCTATGACCTTTCAGCTTAGACCCTACCAGCAGCTGGCGGTTGAGGCGGCCTCTTCCCATCAGGGCTATGGCCTTTTCATGCAGCAACGCACTGGCAAGACGGTCACAGCCCTGACCCTGGCTAAGCTTTGGAACTGCACTGACAACATTGTGATATGTCCGAAGAAAGCAATACCAGTATGGCGACAGGAGATTGCTCTGGTGGGCTTAGACCCCGAGCACTTTGAGATCTACAGTTTCGAGTCTTTCCGTATCAAGCAAAGAGATATCCTACGTCGAGTAGACCTGACCATCATCGACGAGAGCCACCGAATCAAGGAACGCGGCAGTCAGCAGACTAAAGCCTGTTGGAAGCTAGGCAAGCTTAGCCAGTACAGGTTGATACTGTCGGGTTCTCCTCAGGGCAACGGGATGGAGGATTATTACTCCCAGCTCAGGTTCATTCGGCCCGACCTCTTCCCCACCTGGGGTAGATTCTCTGAACGCTATCTGATCACGGGTGAGCGCTTCATCAACGGGCGTGAAGACCCATTCCCCACCATTGAGGGGTATCAGAACCAGGAAGAGTTCAAGCGGATCCTAAAGAGCATATCCTATCGCGTCACACGGGAGGAAGTGGCCACCGTTAAGACGCTAATACGTTCCAGGAAGTACCCCGTGATCCCCGGAGAGGCCTTTTCCCAGGCGTACGCTGAATTAGAAACGGCCCTAATGACGGAAATACAGGGTAACCTGGTAACGGCCCCTATGATCCTTACTAAGGCCTTGAAGTTACATCAACTCTGCGGAGGCTACCTCAAAGATGACGAAGGAACTACCCATCATGTCCACTCGGACAAGCTCGACTTCCTCTGGAGTTTACTCGATGGAGAACTCAAGGGACAATCTGTCTGTGTTGTCGCGAACTACAAAGCTGAAATGGACGCCATTGCCTTGGGCCTTAGTGAGCGTGGAATCCAATATGTCCAGATTCGAGGAAAGCATCAATATGATCCAAAAGACCGTAGTCAGATAACTCTGCTCAACCCCTCGGCAGGGGAAGCTATCAACCTGGCTCATCATCAGCACATGGTCATATTCTCCATGAATTATTCCTACCTCAAGTGGGAGCAGTTCAAAGACCGTATCGTGCTAGTAGACACTCCAGTAGCCAAGTACTACTATCTTCTGGTCAAAGGCTCCATGGATGAAGTGGTATATGACGCCGTAGTCGAGAAGAAGAAGTTGTCCGAGGCCGTATTATCCATTTACAAGGTAGGTGTACATAGGTATAATGAAAGTTCGGTTCCAACAAACCTGTAAACAATTTCAAATCAACTCTAGGAGCAACATCATGGCTGACGAACAAATCAATTCCAACGAAATCACCCTGGCCGAAATCTGCAAGGAAATGGGCATCAAGCCGCAGGGCGCTCGTGTCAAGCTGCGCAAGAAGCTGGCTGGTGAAGAAAAGGGTGAAGGCTTCCGCTGGGTCTTCCCGATCGAGCGCAAGGACGAGATCATCGCTCTCCTGACCCCGGCTGAAAAGGCTGAAGTCGACCCAGAAGCTGAGCCGAAGCCGAAGAAGGCTCGCAAGTCCAAGAAGGCCGCCGCTGAAGTTGAAGAAGACAACGACGAGTAATCTTCAACTGGTGTAACACAGGAGGGGGCCGGTCATGCGGCCTCTTTTTTGCATCAGGAGCAAACAAGATGTCACTGGTAATCAAGCCCAGTTTTTGGGACAAAGTGGATAAGTCAAACCCCCGGGGTTGTTGGATTTGGATGGGAAGTAAGTTTGATCGTGGATATGGTCAAGTATCCCCGAGTTATAGGGTGGGTATAAAGTCCAGTCGAGCTCATAAGGTCTCCTGGGAGTTAAGTAATGGAACAATACCCGAAGGTCTACATGTGCTCCATAGGTGTGACAATAAACTTTGTGTAAATCCAAATCATCTCTTCCTCGGTACTCACCAAGATAATATGGACGACAAGGTAAGTAAAGGTAGGCAAGCTCACAATCGGGGAGAAAGGGCTGGGGGTGTAAAGCTATCATCCTCTCAAGTACTGGAGATAAGAAGCGATCCTCGAGCTCAAAAAGTGATAGCTAAAGACTATGGAATAGGTCAAATGGCCGTTTGTAGAATCAAGAGAAAAGAGACTTGGGGTCATTTATGAGTGGAGGACCAGAGACCCGATTCGGGAAACGGCTGAGGAAGAAATTGCCCCCGGGACACGACATTCGAGTGGAGAATCCAGCCTGCCCTGGGACGCCTGATCTAAACGCCTGCATCAACGGTGTGGAGTTTTGGATCGAGTTTAAACAGGTAAAGGCCATGCCCAAGCAAGATGATACTCCAGTATTCTCGGGATGCCTTCGTCCTGAACAGGTTGTCTGGCTGTATAAGCGATCTCGCGTTGGTGGTCGATGTTATATTGCGGGTTATGTTGAAGACCTAGACATAACCTATATCATACCCGGGAAACACGCCAGAGAGTTTAACGGTATGTGTCGAGCTGAGCTGGACGCTCTCACCCTTCAAGTGGAGGATCTATGGAAGCCGTAGTCTTAATTATACTGAGTTTCTTTGGTGGGATGGGTTGTTTAGCTATAATGCTAAAAATCATCCACTATACACCACAGCCCAAGAGTGATCCATTTTGGGATTGGTTCTTTGGAAGTCCCCCAGGTAAGACTCCAGAGCTGAAGCCCGTCCTAGGGGAAGAACACCGTATCAGGTTTACTTCCGACCGCGTTCCCTTAGATCCTTGGACATTCCCTGAAGTCCTTCCTGAGGATACTGATTTAAGGCCCAAGCGGTACGACCCAAGGGTGTATCACGCAGAGCGTCCTTGGCAAAATAGAAGCGCTTAGCGGGCTCAGAAGTGACCAGACCATTGAAACCCGGGGCGTGCGAAATCATGCCCTTAGCGAGCTGTAAAGGGCTACCCACTGACATCCCCGCCAGAGTGGTTAGTGTGCCCATCCCCGGGGCTGGCGGATGTGGCGAGTTAGTAACCAACGAACGGGCCATGTCTGGCATGGTGTTCAGGGTGTCGGTCATATCCCTCACGTTCTGAGACATGTATGGGTAGAGATCCTGCATAGCCCGAGGATTCTTTACCACGTCAGAGTAAAGCTGAGCCGGTTCGGAGTAACCTCGGGGGTTCATACCATAGACACCCTTACTAGCCTTACCAAATACCTTATTGGTCTGGACCCCCGGAACTACTGCATCACGCCAGAAAGTCTTGGCATCCTCAAACATCTTCTGAGCCGCTGGATTCTTGGTCCCCCAAGAGTCCACATCAGACATCAAGCTACCATACAGGTTCTTTAGCTCAGTACGAACTTTGCGATCCAGTACGGGAGCCCCAGGTGCCGCCGCATCTTTCTCAGCCCTACGGTAAGCCTTGCCAACCGCGGCCGAAAGCTGGTGTAGATCAGAGAAGGCTACCTGAGGAACCGCTTTAGGGTTGCTTAGTAGCTGGGTTAGCAGAGTGGCCGAGTCTGGGTCATACTCATTGATGCGCTGGAGAATGGGATTCTTGTCCAGCTGCATGCCTTTCTTGTTAATCGGAGTGTAATTCTGGATGATTTCACCCGCTTTGATCTGGGCATTGCGAGCCGCTACCCCGGGGAGGTTATTCTGGACAATATACGAGTCCAGCTCTTCCCACAAGTTTTTACCCTGGGCCTGAAGGTTCTCACCCGCCTCAGTGATACCCTGACGAAGCTTCTCACCCTCTAAATTACGACTCTCAAAGGACTTACCAGATTTTGATGGGATGTCCTTTACTTCTCGTGCCGCGTTAGTAAAAGCTTTAGCCTGCTCTTCCACCGTACGAGCGTAGCCCGGCATGTTAGATTCGAAGGCATTGAAAGAGGAAGATGGGTCTAGTCCACCCACATTCCGATTGACCCCTAGACGCTTGGCGGCCTCGTTGAGTCGCATGGCTTCCACGCCCTCAGGGGAATAGTTGCCTCTTACCGCCCCGATGGCCTTACCAAGACTACGCATGGGCAAAGCCATCAGTCCCGTAGTGGCACCCGCCTCGGCACCCTGCATTAGTCGAGTAGGGGCCTCCAGACCTTTGATGTCACGCTGGGTAGGAGAAGCCGCTGCGCCTCCAATAGCCGACATGATCTGTGGACCAGTTCTAGCTGGAAGGGCTCCAGCCGTAAGCATATCCACACCAAAGCTACCAGCTTTAGCCGCCCAGTTCTTCATGAGCTGCTCTTCCATCGGGGCTCTAGCGGCTTTCTCAGCGTTATACCTAGCCAGGTCCTCAGGAGTTCCAAACATCCCGATGCCCATTTCTTTGATGCCACGGGGTATGCGGTGCAGCCTCAGGCCCGCACCCGCACCAGCAAGCTCAAGATCGGACATACCCTGAGTGGTGTCTTCAGGGGGATTCGGCTGGCCTTCAGCCTCCTGACGGGCCACTATGGCTTTCTGAACCGGTGTATTGATGTAGGCGTTTAGCTCTTCATCCGACATTTCTTGAAAGTTCACTGCTGACCTCCCATCTGACTAGCGATCATCTTCAGTCTAGCCATCTCCTCACGCATCACTCGCTCCTTACGCTTGTACCAGTCGGGGCCTAACATGTTCTTGTTACCCTCAGCCAACTTGGTTCCCTCCTCGGCGATACGGATGTTGGATTTAGCCACTTCCATCATCAGTTGCATAAGCTTAATATTCCCCTCACGAGTACCTTGAAGACTCGGAGACATGGACTGAAGCAACTGATCCTCGTAGTTGGACATGGCACCGGGAAGCAGGTTGGTACCATCAGCTGATTTCATACCCAAAGCTAGTTTCTTAGCCAGAGCATCGAATACCTGGGCATCCGGGGTGCTCTTATCTACCTCAATCCCCAGACCCTTCATGGCTGAACGGAAGTCCTGGATAAAGGGTCCTAGCTTACCTTCAGGTACGTTCGGATCACTGTACATCTGAGACATTGTATTCAGAGTAGAAACCAGTTGAGAGTTCTTCCCATGAAGCTCACTTAGCAACTGACGCTCTTTGTATAGACCTTTGCCCTCGTCAGCGCCATAGCCCTCCTGCTGCTTACGGCCTCGGGGGTCAATGTAATCCATCTTGGTAGTGCTGGAGTTGACCGGGTAAAGCTTCTTTAGGGCATCCAGCTGAGCTAGACCCTGATCACGAGTATTAGGGTTTTGAGCTAAAGCCAGTGATTTCTGGAACTGCTCAGTAATCATAGCCTCAGCTTCGGGCTTCACCCCTTTAGGCAGGGACAGAGTCTGTTCCCCTGGCCCAGCCACAGGAGCCGTCGGCTTCTGAACTGTATCTTCTGTAGCCACTCCCAGGGGTGATTGCTTGATAGTTTGATTGGCGAATACCACAGCCTTATCATGCGCCTCGGGGTCATCCTCACCCGTAAGCTTGTCGAAAGCCTGGCGATAGACCTTATCCCACATGGGAGCACCACTGGCGGGAATGAGCTCACGCTCACCAGTGGACTTGTTCATGATGTACAGGTTGCCTTTGTCATCCTTAAACTGGATGAATGAGCCCGCCCCACCACGAGGAGTCAAGCCCTTAGATAGCGCAGAGATAGATGCCAGCTCTCTTAGGGACTCAGAATCCTCATTCTTAGCATCCTCATACCCCACCTTAGCCGCAGCGGTACGGCCTGACTGGAGACCCTGAGCATTGTTCTTCACCCAATCACCCCCGGCTGAAATGCCTTTATACAGAGCATTAGCCGGGGTGTTATGAGGAATGTTTCCAATCCAGTTATACAGAGAGTGCTCGGTTCCGGTGTAGCCGCCCATCGGGGGAGCCTTCAGCTCAGTCTGGTAGTCCTGTAGAGACTGTTGACGACGCTGCTGGACCTGCTGAGCCTGCTCGGGGGTCTTTACCCGAGAGAGCAGAAGCTGTTGAAGCGCCCCCGTTACATTATTGGAGGTGGCGGCTTGAGGAAGGGTAATATCATCCATGTTAGCTCCTGGTAGGAACAGCACCCTGCAGACCAGCCCAACCCAGCAGAGACTGGATGGTAGAGTCATTCAGACCAGTGTTCAGGATGGACAGGACACTACCCAGCTTCTGAAGATTGCCACCGGTGTCTACGCTACTAGTATTGATGCTGCTCGGTTGAGCTGGGCGAAGATTGCCATACATCTGACCAACCTGCGTAAGCGCTGACAGAGGATAGTTAGCCTGAGCCTGCCAGTTAGTGAAGTCCTGCTGACCAGCACCTAGACCCATCTGAGTCCAGTCTTTGTAGTTGGTATTAGCCTGATTCTGAGCGTTGAACAGCGTCTGACCCTGCTGACCCATGAGATTCTGCTGCTGATCACGGATAGCACGATTGGTGAAGTCAGCATTGCGAGTGGATCCAAACTGCCCAGCACCAGCGAACGTGCTATTGACCCCGGGGAGAATCTGCTCATTTAGGTTCTGGTTTGACAGCCGAGCCTGTTCGTTGACCACATTCTGGGTGTAGGGGTTCATGAAGTTATTCATGGTCCCCTGATTGTACTGGGCATATTGACCCAGAGCACCCTGAGTGGGGGAATCACTATACCAGTTGTTTGCTACATCATTGATGTAACCATTCTGACCCAGCAGGTCTTGGACACCCCCAGCAAACTGAGTACCCGTGTCAGTATAGTAAGCGGGGTTGTTGTAGTTGACCGTTTGACCTGGTTCGGGATAAGCTCCGGTAGCCATTATTTGGCTCCTTTCATATACTCAAGGGGTGACTTGGCTTTCGGGGGTATCTTTCCTGAAGGTGCCGAGCGTTTGTGTTTGCGAACAGCTTGACGCATCTGATCCAATTTGGCAGCCCCAGCGTTAGTATCACCATCACCCAGGGAGGAGACTATATCGGCGTCCATAACATACTCGCCCCCAGAAAGCAAAGCTTTTACAGTGTCGGCTTGACCCCCATGGGAGTATGGGTCGCTTACATGACCGCCCTTAGCGTAAGCCGCCAGGCCGCCTTCGGCTTTCTTCTTGCGACCTGAGCCCGCGGCACGTCCCACAGACCAGGCATCAGCGCCACGAAGATCACCAGCACCCGGGGTGGCGTTAACGCTCTTGTTGCGCATAGCCTCGCCGATCATAGCCATCATAGCCGCGGTATTCAGGCCAGTCTGAGCCTTAGTCAGGTTACCCTGAGCGTCCCGCTGCTGCAAAGGAAGCGTGGCAGTTTTGCTGGCTGAGGAGGTATTAGGGGAGCCCATTGAACCAAAAGAACTATTCAGCAACTTCATCAATGCACCATAATTAGGTCCACTTTCCTGAGCTCTTTCCGCCATATAGGGGTCAGTTAAGCCTTCGCCCAGAGGGGTACCTACGCCCCCTGAGTTGCTTAGCTCATCACGAGTTAGCGTCATAAACTGTTGGCTTCTGGGGTCTCCAGAGGGGGAATACATCCCGGTGATGCCAATGTCATTGGTGTAAGGGGAAGTCCCAAATGGGTTGGATTGAAAACCCCGCATCTGGCCAGTACTTGGCTGAGAGATCTGAGTGAGCTTATCTTGTAGCTGAACCTCGTCCAGAAGCTTTCCCGAGCTGTCCAGGTACATACCAGGACCAACCTGCTGGATGCCAGCGGCAGCCACGGGATCAGCCGCCATGGCGGTCTGGAGAGTGCTTTGCATTGGGGAGCTTAGGTTAGAAGCCAGCCCCTGGAGCTGATCTGGGGAATACTCAGTGCCAGCCCCGATGTCCGAGGCCATTTCTGGATCCATGGCATATAGTGCGGATAGGTCAGGCATCCCGTAGGAGTCTTGGCCAATAATACCACTCTGGGCCAGTTGGTCATATAGGTCAAAGGTGGGATTCTCATAGCCCATGGACTCATAGCCCTCGGGCATGAAAGAGCTATCACCATAGTAATCGGTGAATGAGGGGTCAAAAGTGTAGTTTGAGTCACCCTCATACATAGAGTAATCAGGTGAGGTGAATTCAGAGTCGTCCCATGCCATTTTATGACCTATATTTGCTAGATTGGTTGTATTGACCCAGCCCGCCTAATAGCGTGCCAAGCAACATGCTTACCGTTTGTTGATTTGTCGGGGTCTTTCCAGAGAGAGCTGTAGAAGCTCCCATACGACCCAACCGTTGAATGGCACTAGAGAGAGCTGGATTGAGTCCTACAGACCCCGCGCCTAGTCCAAGACCAGCACCTATTAGGGAGCTTAGAGCGCCTTTACCAAAGCCCTTAGCCGCATCTCCCCAATCTCCCGTGGTAAGGCCCTGGCCAATGGCACTACCCGCAGCCGCGCCAAGGCCCGAACCAATGGTTTTGCCCGCGGTGGCGGTAGCCGTTCCAGCGGTTCCCATACCAGCACCAATATCGCCACCCACTCCACTCAGATAAGCAGTAAGGGCGCCCTTGCCCCAGTTCTTTAGGCCCTGCTGGGCAATATCACCGCTACTCTGTCCAGTGGCTTCTTTGTTAAGTTCTGCCCACATGGACTGAGCACCAGCAGCACCGCCACCCCAAGTAAACTGCGGGAACAGTACGTCGGCTACGGTGCCAGCCATAGTCATGTTCTGCAGAGCATTCATGTTAGGGATCAGAATGTCCTGGGACTTAGTATTATAGTCATGGATGTTCCGATTTTGGAATGCCGGAATCTTAGCCAGGTCAGCTTCATTGATCATCAGCGATCCACCAGAGGTACGTCGAATCAGCTCCTTAATCTCGTCAGCATTATCTCCGTAGTCACGATAGAGCTGGTTGCCACCATACTCCGTGACCCGCTTACCAGCATATGGCGATGGGTCGAACTGATCTGGCATAATAACCGAGAGGCCACCTGACAAGTCACGGATCATCTGACCCATGAATCCCCCTCTTTTCTTCTGCTTACCCTGTTCCACGTACTGGGTATAGCCGTAGTCTCTCATGGCCTCGGGTGTAAGCTCACCCGGATCAATCTTGTAGCCCCCAACTGACCATTGTCCCGTCTTCGGATCAACAACCATGTTGAGGTCACCCCCCAGCTGAGCAATAGCCGAGGCTCCAGAGAACGTGTTATCGCCGCCGTAGTTCCCCTTCCAATTCTGTGAGTTCATCCCACCTTCGCCAGCCGCCTCATATTTCTCCATGAGGTTACGATACTGGTTGGGTCGACTCATGATCTGGTTTTCACGAGCTGCGGTAGCAGCTTCATTAGTGTCATACAGTGAGTCACCCCATCTGTACGCTTTCTTGCTAGCGGCCACGGTGTCATACTGATCAGGATCATAGCCCCAAGAGCCGTCACCCAAAACCTTAATACCAGATGCTCCGGGCTTTAGTGAAGCCCCCGGGCGATACTCCCGCTCATTCCGGCCAGCCAGAAACTGCTCCCACATCTTCTGTTCAGCCGTCTTCTCGTACTTGGGGTTCCAGAACACCGTAGGGTCATCTGGCTTCACATAGTTCGGGTCAACGTATCCAGCTTCCGTCACTTGCCCTAGCTGGTTACGGTAGGTGTTGCGAAGAATGTCATCGATGCCATAATACTTCTCCCCCAGGGACTTACCAGTGGGGTCCATCAGCTCAAAGCGGTAAGCGTCTAGTTGCTTCTTCGTGAAGCCCTCTGGCATCGCGGTGGAGGATAGCTTGCTTTCAATATCATCCAGGTTATCACGTTTCGCATAGCCCACATTGCGATTGACCGTAGACGACCCCGCAAGGTAAGGATTGACTGCAGTCTTATACTGGTCCAACCAACCAGTGCGGTCCACGGCAGAGTAGTTACCCGCGGCCTTGTTCAGATCAGCCAGAGAGGAGACACCAAATTTGTTGTATGAGCTAGGGGAGGTCAACCCCAGGTCTTGCTGGAGAACCGAAGCCAACCCCTTATCTTGGAGAGAACCAAGATTGACCCGTTGACGTGTCTCCATCTCAGCGACGCGGTTGGGGTCGCTGAAGGTATTAGTACCAGAGAAGGAATTTGCCATTGTTAGCTTCTATCCACGAGCAAAGTTTTTGTGGTACAAAGCCCGGGCTTCTTCAGCGACTAGGCAAGCCAACTCAAAGTCCTTAAAGAGTCCTTGATATCTTCCATGGGCTTTAGAGGAGACCTGAACACGCCACTTAGAGAGTCCCTGGTGAAAGCATACATTCTTAACGCCAGTCTTACTGTTTGACTGAGGAGCCCGGTTACAACTATTCTGTGAGTAAGTCGCTTTTCTAAGATTTATCCAGCGATTATCCAGGTTGTTCCCATTCTCATGGTCAATATTGCATCCCTTAGACGGCAAAGACCCCGTTACATATAAGTAGGCTAAGCAATGTGCGGGGAAGTTACTACCACTGATCCGGATGTACACCCCAGAACGTGAGATCCAACCTGCCTCATCACCCGCCATCACCCGCGAATTACGGGTGTTCAGCCAGAAAAACTTACCCACTTCTGGGTCATAACGCATCAGCTGTTTGAGCTGTTCCTGTGAGGGGTATGTTCGGCCCACTTAAAATCCCTTACGAGCGAGTGTCGCCGGGTTCGATGTGCAGGATCGTACGACCCATTTCGTAATTCCCATTTAGCGTGTTACTGGTGAAGCGAAGACGTATCTGCCTTCTCTGTTCTCGTAAATCTATTTTACCCGTAGTCGAGTCAAAAGTAAACGGCTCGCTGGTAATATCAGGACTCTGGGCGAATTCACGACCAATAACCTCCACGGTCATGTCACCTTCCATGATAAAGTCAGGTTCTATGCGTGCAAGCCGAGCCCATCGGTTAAGCCCTTTTATACCATTGGGTTGAGAACCACCCGTGGGGTAACCAAAGTCCGAGGTCTCAAACCAAGATTCGATCGCCGTCTCTTCATTCATTGTAATGGCGTTCAAACCTTTTTCGTGGATGTATGCACTGCCCAATGGAACAACGCTATCAACCATCCCACCACCGACCTGAGACAGGTTGGTTACAGTTTCACCTACACTGAACACCGTTCCCCAAGCCTCTGACACAGGCAACGGGCGAACCAGGAAGGAGGTAGCTGATTCAACAAACTGAACAAACCCCAGCTCATCCGTAGTGTTCCCGCGAAGTGTGTCTCCCGCAGAAATAGTACCCGTCGGCGCACTAATGGTCAGACGCATCAGGTCGGAAGAGTTGGTAGAAGCCCACACGGGGCGATTAAAGACTTGCGAGTAATAGCCAGCAGTACGCGACAGGTCAAAGTCGTACCAAGTCTTCAGGTTCATATTGAACACCACAGCCTTGTTGCATTCAACCGAATCACCAAAGGGGAAGAACCAAATGATCTCACCAAAGCGGGGGATCTTAGTGGCCCACACTTTCTGTCTCTGGCTGAAGTTCAGGTTGTCAAAGAAATAGTTCTTGCTAAGTTCGTTTGGTACTTCAATGACCTTGCCACCCGAGTAAGCCATGAATCTGTCAATGCCAATCCAGAAATAGTCACCGTCGTACTCGATCACCGAATTCTGTGACAAAATACTGGACTGGGCAGTAACCGTCGAAAACTTGAAGATCGCTGCGCCGCCCACATAGTCCATGCGAATCACTGAATCCAGAGACCAGAGTAGTGCAGCCGGACCCGAGGCAGAGCGTAGTGGGAGACCTTTGACTACTTTAGCTCCCGTTATGCGATCGGAGCCAGAATCGCCGCCCGTTAGCGTCTGTGGCTGGTTGATGTCTGACCACCCTACTAGGCCATCCGAGCCATAGTAGACGAGGTAAGGTGATATACAGACGATCCCACCTGACACCGAAAGTCCTGGAATGGCTGTGAAAATAGAGGTATCATTCGCTAGCCCATAATAAACAGGAGTAGGGCTAGGGTCATCAATGCTGCCGATATTATTAGTGCGATGTGCCACAATGATGGTTCCTTGGCTTCCCACAGCATCGTCATACATACTGTCCAAAGTCCAAGCGCCGTCAAAAGTGCTCCACCCCACAGGAGTTCTGTCATAGGAAGGTCCAGCTCCACCATTCTTGTCAATATTAGCTTGGTTAATACCAAACTGAGAACCACTCACGATGGAGTTGAAGTCCCCTCGTGTCCAGACCAGAATTGCTCGTGACGGCCCAGGAAGTAGGGAATTCACTTCCTGATAACCTCCCATCTTCTTAGGGCGCCCCTCTCTACGAATAAACCGACACCACTGGGCATCCACGTAGTTGTCACCATCCAGCTGAGTTCCATCGCGCTTAACCCCGGCAGGCGTGGTGATTTGAAATACTTCCTTAATCTCGGCCATCAGTATTGTTCCT
>ERZ795061.4107-NODE-4107-length-12386-cov-7.995134_pt1 | contig 12386 bp, 6 predicted proteins | sample MGYA00375145_ERZ795061 | MGnify/ENA primary metagenome ERZ795061 (study PRJEB30190, sample SAMN05720144) | anaerobic digester metagenome | isolation source: active sludge of municipal wastewater-treating anaerobic digesters | place: USA | collected 2014-12-22 ... | reverse complement strand
GAATTATTATTGTAAACTTCTCAACGTCTACCGTTTTTTGTTCAACTTCATCATTGCATGAAAGAATCGTCAAACTTGCAATTAAAACTATAACCAGCCTTTTCATAGATTCTCAGTTTTCTGTTAGACACCGTCCAGATGAAAAAAGTTGTTCAGTTGTCGGGTCAATTTAACCTTTATCGTTACTTCGTCTCTTTGTCCGGCCCCATTGCTGGCAACGTTTGTATATAGGGCGCGGAGTGTCCTATATACCCTTATTCTCATCTAAGATAAGCCCTTGATTCAAATAGTCCAAAGGGCTGATTAACTTATCAAAACCACGTTTTGTTACATGGGTGTAACGTTCGGTCGTGCGACTACTTTCATGACCTAGTAGTGTTTGGATATAGCGTAAGTCGGTACCTCTTTCTAGTAAATGCGTGGCAAAACTGTGCCTTAATGTATGAGCACTCACCTGCCTGTAAATTCCCGCAAGGTGACAATACCTATGTATAAAGCGATTTACACTTCTTGATGAATACTGACCTCCTCCAAGTCCTTCAAATAACCATTCCTTTGGTTCATACAAACTCAGGTAATGTTTCAAATAGTCTAGTGCGAGTTTCGATAGAAGCGTTATGCGATCCTTACGCCCTTTACCACCTCGTATATAAATGATCATCCGATGTTCGTCAAGATCTTTCCATTTTAAATTCAGAAGCTCACTAATGCGTAACCCTGCTGAGTAAAGTAAAAACATAATGCACCTATGTTTGATGTTTTGGGCTGCCCAAAGCAATTTTTGAATCTCTTCTTCTGAAAGCACTGAGGGCAGCAGCCGGTCTTTGGCTGGCCTGTCAACATAATAGAAAGTGCGCTCCCCTTTATGAACTTGCTCCAGATAAAATTTAATGGCGTTGATAGCTGTGTTTTGTGTAGAAACAGAGACTCCTCTTTTTTCCACTAGGTAAAGCATGTATTCATCGACCTTTGCTTTGGTTAATTCGTGAATCGATTGAGGTTGAATATATTCAATAAATTGCTGCATCTGCGTTTCATAGGTGATGCGCGTACTTTCGCTGTAACGCATGCGCACAAGGCATTCGCGGTATCCTTCTGGTAATGGTATCCTGGCCCTTACTTGCAAATAACATGGGTTACGCTGTTCATTAAATGGAACAGGCATTTTTATCTCACTCACCTTAGCTAGAGTTTGTTGAAGTAAATCAAGAGTGGCAGGGGAGTACCGAACATACCAACACCCATTGGACTTACTATACAATCGATTCGGAAAATTACGTACTAAAGTACTGGCCCTCGAATTCAGGTTGCGTATTGCAATACAATACATGCCACGGTGCCAAAGGGGGAGGAGTTCTATCGCATTCATTTTTTTTGAATAGAATACGCAACAATAGCCAAGTAAATACCCCTAATCGTGTATTAAACGATTATATACGTTTATAATCGTTTGCAAACGGATATAATAATCGGACAATACTGGAAATCAGGCAGTCACTTCAAACTTCTCGGCCGATGACCGCTTCAGATAATCTTCATAATCAAACGGCACATCGCCACCATCCAATAGGCAACCATCTGGGATGGTCGGGTAAATCTCCTCGTAGGTTTTTACCAGGTTCATAAATACTCTGCGGTACACATGCGTGCGATTAATCTTATCCGGATGATCAATGCCCGAAGCCCCTAATAGTTCAACAAAACTTTCAACTGTGTTTTTATGATAATTAGCCACGCGCACTTTTTTATCTTCAACCACCAGCCCCTTCATAAAATAAGGATCTTGCGTTGCCACCCCGGTGGGGCAGGTATTCTTATTGCACTCCAACGCCTGTATACAACCAAGGGCCATCATCATAGCGCGGGCCGTGTTGCACGTATCGGCACCAAGCGCCATGGCACGTACCAGGTGGAAGCCTGTGAGAATTTTTCCTGAGGCAATCAATTTCATTTCGTTGCGAATGCCAAAGCCACGCAGCGCGTTGTCCGCGAAAGCGAGCGCATCCAACATTGGCATGCCTACATAATTGCTGAACTCAGGGGGCGCAGCACCTGTTCCGCCTTCACCTCCATCTATGGTAATAAAATCAGGATACGTATTGAGTTGCACCATCGCTTTGCAGATAGAAAGAAATTCGCTCTTGCGACCGATGCAAAGTTTGAACCCTACCGGCTTGCCGCCCGATAATTCGCGCAAGCGTTTTATAAACAAAATCAATTCTACCGGGGTGCCAAACGCACTATGAAATGGCGGTGAGAAGACTGTGGTGCCTGGCTCTACCAAACGGATGGCTGCAATCTCGGGCGTGTTTTTTTTAGCCGGTAAAATTCCACCATGGCCAGGCTTGGCACCTTGCGAGAGTTTAATCTCGATCATCTTCACGTTGGGCTTCGTAGCATTATTCTGAAAGGCTTCGTCCGAAAATTTTCCATCGGCCGTGCGGGCGCCAAAGTAACCTGTACCAATTTGCCAGATTATGTCGCCACCCGGCTGCAGGTGATATGGGCTCAGACCCCCTTCGCCTGTGTTGTGTGCAAAGCCTCCGATTTTTGCGCCCCCGTTTAAGGCAAGCACAGCATTCTGACTAAGCGACCCAAAACTCATGGCGCTAATATTTAGCACACTCATGTCATACGGTTGCTTGCAATCCTTTCCGCCAAAGCGCACGCGGGGGTGATGTTCCATTTTATGAAAATCAAGCGGCACAATGGAGTGCGTCATCCACTCATAGCCTTCGGCATATACATCCAGTTGAGTTCCAAACGGAATAGTATCTACCTGCTTTTTAGCACGCTGATAAATTACCGAGCGCTCATTGCGATTGATAGGCGCCCCATCGGTATCGTTCTCAACAAAGTATTGTTGAATTTTTGGGCGCAGGTCTTCAAAGACATAGCGCAGTCTACCCAACACCGGAAAGTTTCTTCGGATGGATTGTTTTGTTTGAACCATGTCCTGAATACCCATAAAAACTAAGGGGGCAACAAGGATAAAGAGCAGCAGTACATCAATCCAGAAATAACTCCAGATCAGCAAAAGGGCAGTAACAATCACCGAGATAACGACAAACAATTGACGGGGTGTCATACGAATGGGTTTAGCTAAATAGTCGGATAAATTAGTGATTTCAGGCGAGGTATCAAACCCTTAAAAAAAATGCCTTGCGGCAGATCAGGCCACCTTCATTTCTACAATGCCACGGCTTTTGTGAATCTTCACGTCAAAGTGTTTAAGCGCAAAATGATTCATCCGGTTCTCGGCAAGGTCTGCATGGCGGTTGTCAGGCAGAAATACGGTTAAGTCAAGTACGGCCTGAATAAATAATTCGTGCCGACAAAAGTTATCGGTCCATTGGCAGAAGGCCTGCGTCCATTCTTCTTTGTATTTCTCGGTATGATCGCGACCATCCCATACAAACCCGAGTTGAGTCTCACCAAATTTGTATCGATACACACCCGCCAGGTTCTGATAAAAGTTGTACAGCGGTTTTCGGTTTTTCGATTGATAGTTTTTTAACCGCTGACTGAATAAATCATCAAGGCCTAATGGGTTATGAATTTGTTGATAATGGATTTTTACTTTCTCAATTAGTTGACTGAGCAGGGTATCCTGAAGAGATAGCTGGGCTTCTTCGAGCAGGTAATTTTTGTCTAGCGGAAAAAATTTGCGGATCACGCTGGGACAGAGGGTTTTGCAAAGGTAAAAATAATATTGATGTATTGGTTATTCTGGCGGCCTTTCGTGGTGGTTTAAGAGGCGTCTGATTCTCTCAAAGCGATAACAAAAAGCGGTAAGATGCCTGGTCATCGATGACACCACCACTCAACCGGGCTGCCTACCGGTAGGCAGATTCGCTGCTACTCCGCGTCCACAAACGTATCAGCGCATGCGGGGTCTGCCTGCGCGAAGCCGCTTCGGCAAAGGCAGGCACTACTATCCCTGGCCGGGATCTATTTCGTTTTTAAGTAGAATATGGATTAATTTATAAGGTGCCTCACTCCGTAGGAGCCACCTGTTTGTAGTAATTCAGTAGTCAATTTTGGCTCCGGAGGCGCCACCTTGCTATTCTTTGAATTCGAATAAATATTTTTCCTCATATGTTATTTCGAATTTCTTGAGGAAATCTAAATACTCTTCCTTGAAGGATTTTTTTTGATGATGCTTTTCCTGATTATTTATATATTCAATAACTGTGCTCATACCCGAGTGCGCATAGGAGAATACACCATATCCTTCCTGCCAGGCAAACTTCCCTTTAATCCAATTTTTTGAATTGATGAACTCGTTGCTTTCAACTTTAATTTCTTTTATGAAATCGGAAATTAGAATGTTCGGTTTAAAGCCAACGAAGAGATGTGTATGATCTGGCATGCAATTAACCGCTAGCAATTTTGCGTTTCTGTTTTTAACCAGCCCTGTAATGTATTTATGCAACTCTTCTTTATGTTGTTTGGGGATTAGGCTCTGCCTGCCCTTTACGGCAAAAACAAATTGCAGGTAGATTTGTGAATAGGTGTTTGCCATAATCAGGCGGCCCCTCCGGGGCCTGTTAATCTAATTTACATATTTTCTATAGACAGGGTGCTCCTCCGGAGCGGAATATCGGGTTATCTATATTTCGATGCCTAACAAATAGAACCCACCATGTCACATTAACCTAATTTTTTTTACGATTCGCAGCGGAGGGGTAAGAGTTATAATTCAGTATGTAATAAGTAGAAGTGTTGAGATGGTGATGTATCTCGATTTGGATTTAAAAACCGGTCAGCTTTGAAATAAAAAATGAATGTTGTTTATGAGTAGGTGAATATTATTATTTAAGAAGCGTCTCCATGTATCATTTACCAATTTTTTCATATACGGGTTTGCTCCTCAGCAAGCGGAATTGATTAAGATATTTCTTTCAGTAAGCTACAAATAGGTGTATTGAGATGGTTAATGAATTAATATCCAGCGTAATTAGGGAATGTTTTTAAGTTCTTTGTTCGATTTATATGTGCTCCGGAGAAGCGACCTGTTTATAGAATTTCCATTAAATTTTTGATTGGCTCCTTAGGAGCCACCTTAGGTAATTAACCATAGACTTCAAACTAAGGATCATACACGGTGGCAGGTGCTGTAACCAGGTTGGTGGGATACTTGATTCTGAAATTGGCCCGAAATTCTACCCGAACATTATCGATGCCTTCTACAGTAGTTGGAAAATAATAGATGCGCGCTTCCACGGTGTTGAAGATCAGGTTTTCGTTGCGCGCCCGTAAGGCTGCTGAAAAACCAGAGAAGAAATTTTCTTTTCGAAGCAGCGGCTGATTCTCTTCACCAAGATATGCAAGATCAATCCGCGCTACCGGAGCGAGTTTAAAGCCCAGTACTTTCCAGCGTGTATAAATAACTGATTCCGTGCGAAACATCAGACGCTTCGCGCCAGCCAGACTATCGGGCCTGAATCCCCTGATACCATTACCATCGCGAATATCAAGTTGTCTTTTAAGTACCTGATTGATTTGCGTTGAGTATCCTACTTCTATTTCATTACGAACTTTGCTACTTCCTAAAATATATAGCCGGCTGTATCGATTGAAGAAAAGTTGTGCAAGGGCATCTTCAATCAGATCATCACTCCAGTAATTGCCAAGCTTCATACCATATGTATAGAAGGTGCCATTTTTATGAACAACACTCCACAACAGTTCGGCCCCGGTATAAGGTCTTTGCTTTCCCAGTTGTCTTTCCCAACCGCCTGTAAAGGAAATCCGATATCCATAAGGAATATCTTCGGTGCGACCAAAGCCTGCCACATAGCGGGTTTTGTAAAAGTCTTGTCTGAAAAAAGTAAGCTGACCCAGCGCAGTTGTGCGATCGGCATACGTAAGTTGATTGCGCGATGGGATATAGTTAGTTGGGGTTTCGCGAAAGTATTCTTCAAAGGCGCGAACCGCAATGAATTTACGATTTCGGTTTTCGGTAAGTGAGTTCGGCAATTTACTGTGACCAAACGAATAGCCTGCCCATAAATCTTTAATGCTGTAATCGTAGTGTGCAAATAAGGAATCTTCTTCATTGAATGCATTGCGCGACCAGTTGCGACTTAGTTCGGCTGCTCCGGCCCAGCGTGCAAAAGGTTGGAACAACGGCCTGTCTAATCTTAAGTAATAGGCGCTTTCATTTTCTTCGCCCACACTTCGGCCTGTATTGATTTCGGTATACGCAACGGTAGCATTAACAAAACTTCCAAAGAGATTTGTTTTTTGATATAGAATCTCTTTGCCGGTGTGCGGAATCCGGTCGTAGTTATAAATACCCGTTACCTGCAACCGCTGTCCCATACCAGCAAGGTTTGCCTCTTGCACTTTGAATCGATAATCGGTTGCAGTGCGTGGATAAAACGAAGCTCCGAGACTAAATACATCGCGCGTCAGCACTAGTAAATCCACCGAGTCGCTGGTTTCTGAAACGGGCACCACAAAAATTCTTGAGTCGAGTATAAAATCCAGGTCGCGTAAGTAGCGCTCATTATCTGCAACGCGATAGGGATTTAGCGGTTTGCCTTCACGCAGGAAAATATTATCGCGAACAACCCAGGCCTTGGTATCATTGTGAAGCCAATTGCCCACGTTAGCAACAGTAGTTTTAAATCTCTGGGTTGTATCTTGTACGGTGCGGTCAAAACCAAGTTTGTCGATTAGGATTTTGCGAATGATTTTTCCTTCAAAGGGTTTAAAGTAGTCTTCGCTTTTTACGTTGATGAGTGTATCCGCACGGGGTATGCGGGTAATGGCGCTCCGCACCTGATTCGCTACACTGTTTTCATTGGTAGAATCGTTCGTTTTTAAACGGGTTGTGTCTTGAGCTTCGGCAAAAGCCACACACAACAGAAGTACTACTAAAGTAAAAAACCCTCCACACCTCATAGCTCCAGGATACTACCGGAAAGTTACACAATCTAAGAGGGTTTAAAATGAAGAAGGCGTCTGATAATCAAACGCCTTCCTGCTATAAATTATTTATTGCTCTATCTGCTTGCCTCGGCACTAATCATTGGCCCCAGAAAAATTGCATTCATCAGCATTTTGTTAGTGCCAAACCAGAATGCACGGAAGGCCATGTTTTCAGTAAAACCAATCACACGACCACGACCCAAAGCAGATGTGCCCAGCACGGATGAATTTTTAAGTTTGTCCAGATTAGGCTTTGTGATATAGCCACTCAGCAACGGGGCATTGCCATATACTAATGGATTGGAGTATGAACCAGTTGCTTTTTGGATGTAGATGTTATTGGATTTAAACAACGGTACTTTGGCAGAAGTATAACCATATAGAATCGGGTTGGTAAGATCGGCATCCGCTTCGAAAATTGCTCCGCTGGTCTCTTGAGCTCGCATGTTCTCATCGATATCAGCATAAGGTTTAGGTTTTGCAGGATCTTTTTTCCCTGCCTGTCCGGCAGGCAGGTCTTCCTCTTTTTTTACTTCAAACTTTCCAAGGCCTGCGGAAGTAAAGAAATTCAAAGCGCGCTCAAAGCCTATCACTACGCCACCGGCCTGTACCCAGTTTTTTAATTTTTCTTTTGCTGCATCGCTAATCGTGGTGTAAGTTCCCTCAGGCATAATGATCGTGTTGTATTTCTGTATGGCTGCGGTGTTGAACACGTTGATGGGGATCATTGTAACCGGAATCTGAAAACGGGTATCCAGCAAGTGCCAGATTTCTCCGGCATCGGTAGGGGATACGCCTCCATCTACCAGCATGGCAATTTCAGGTTTGCGCAAGGTGTAAAATGAACTGCTGCCCAGGCTTACTCCGCGGTAATCAAGACCTGTGCTTACATAATACACATCAACACCATCTTTTTCGGTAATCTCTTTCATAAGCACGCTGATCTGATCTGGAATACGATCCTGATTATCCACGGGAATCATAATGGATCCCCGATCAAATTTTTTGCCCTCGGCATAGAAAGGTTCGGTGGCCACTTTAATCCTAACGCCTTTATCGAGCAGACGGTACATAGCCCGTGGAGTGTAATAACCATAGGGTTCAAACACATAGGCGTAGTCGCCTTTGCCGATCACTTTCCCCACCGGCATTTTTAAGTCCATAACTTTTTCGCCCAACGCGGGTGTGGTTTTTATTTCCTCATAGTCAAGACCAAAAGCAAGGGGCAAGGTCCAACTCGAGATGTCATAGAAGATGCTGTCTTTAAATTTCAATTGCTTATCGAACATGCCATGAATGAGTTTGTACTGAGTCTGGTTCAGCGGAATGATATAGCTCGACTCGGCATCAAACACTTTTCCATTGATGGTTTGTGTAGAAGAAACTTTGTACACATCTACTTTTTGACGCAACGCCATTTCGGCAAAATGAAATACCCGGGCTTTATCTTTCGAGCCAATGATGTACCCCTTCACCGGATCTTTAGATGCATCGGTCGCAGCATTTTTGAAAAAGTCGCGCTGATAGCTGAGTAACTCTTCGCGCATTTCATTAATCGCCTTGAGCGAACTCAGCATCGTAACAAAATGATTACGCACGGTGAATGGGAAACGCAACACGCCATTCACACTTTCCTGCGCATGACCGCGGGAACTCGCCTGCTCAAACAAAATTCCGATAGAGCCCTGTACATCCGGAAACGTTGAACCTTTACCATAATAGAAATCATCGTAGCCTTCTTGCGTAAAATACAGCGAGCCAATTTGATCCAACGCTTTCGCGTGATACTCACCCATTTTGCGGGTTAACTCCTGATTTTTTTCAGGTGTAAGCGGATGTACGCGTGAAGGCACACCGGGCATAAAGAAAAACGTTGCATTCGTTCCTTGTTCGTGATGATCGGTAAGTACGTTTGGTCTCCAATCCTGAAATTTTTTAGCGCGGGCCTGCGATTCGGGGTTTTGAGCGACCAGCCAATCGCGGTTAAGATCAAACCAGTAGTGATTGAATCGGCCTCCGGGCCAGGCCTCATTATGCTCAGTGTCATTGGCATCGGTAGAAATCACTTTGCTTTTGCGCGAGTTTACCCAGCCGGAAAAGCGTTGCAAACCATCGGGGTTAAAACTTGGGTCGAACAGGATCACTGTGTTTTCAAGATATTTTTCAATCTCAGGGCCCTGGGCTGCGGCCAGGTGGTAGGCCATAACCAAGCCGGCATTGGCGCCACTCGCTTCGTTGCCATGGATGCTGCAGCCGAGATAAAATACAGCGGGCATATTTTTTACGTCAAGTGAGCCAGATTTTGAGGCATCGCCCAATTGAAGATGTTGCAAACGAATGGCTTCAATATTCTGATGGTTTTTGGGTGCAGTAATCGTAAGTAGGAGTAAGGGTCGGGCTTCATGAGTATATCCCGTAATTTCAAGGGTTATGCGTTCCGAGGCTTTATCGAGGGCCATCATATAATTGACCAGTTTATCGTGGGTCACGTGCCATTCACCCACCTCATGCCCGATAATTGTGCGGGGTGTTGGGATAGCCGGGTCGTATTGTACCTGCGGGGGCAGATAATAGGAGAGATCGGTTTGGGCCTGTAGGGATAAAATCGAGGTAATTACCAGTAACGCAGGAATAAGAAGTTTTTTCATGGAATAGGGCTTGATTTAAAAGTCGGAAGTAATTGGTTTTTCACTCAAAGTGCAAACGATAAAGTACTAGTGGTTTAGGGGGTTATGAAATTGTTAATAAAATGTTTGAAAGATTTAAAATAGACCCTGACAGTTTTACCCCTCAAAAGGATATTTTTGCGACCGGAATTTCAACCACTAAAACCATAAACTATGAGGAAAATTTTACTCACCATGAGCCTGGTATTTATAGCTTCTTTGGGGCTATATGCACAGGTTACAACGTCCTCCCTAACGGGGGCAGTTACTGATTCTAAAGGCGAGGCGTTGGTAGGAGCTACTGTTGTGGCTACCCATACACCTTCAGGAACTACCTATGGAGCGGCCACGCGTACAGATGGCCGGTACACCATTCCAGGTATGCGTATAGGCGGCCCTTATACAGTAAAGGTTAGTTTCGTTGGTTATAAAGATCAAGAGGTACAAGAAGTGTACTTAAGTCTTGGTGTGGCTGCAAACATAAATGCCAAATTAGAAGATGCGAGCACTGAACTAGCGGAGATCATTGTGTCGGGCGCAAAGAATGATATTTTTAGTTCTGATAGAACAGGTGCCGCTGCCTCGTATGGTACAACAACCATTAACAATTTACCGACTATTGGCAGAACTGTGGATGACATTGTGAAATACAATGCATACGGTAACGGCCGGTCATTTGCTGGCCAGGACAGCCGCTTTAATAATTTTACTATTGATGGCTCGGTATTCAATAATGGTTTCGGCTTAGGTAGTTCATCATCAGCGGGTGGCCGTACGGGTACAACTCCTGTTTCATTGGATGCCCTTGATGAAATACAACTTAACGTTGCGCCATTTGATGTACGCCAGTCAGGTTTTGCTGGTGCTGGTATTAATGCCGTTACCCGCTCTGGTACAAATGAAGTAACAGGTTCAGTTTATTATATAACCCGCAGCAACGGCCTTACCGGTAATACAGTGTACGGTAAAGACTTAACCGGTATCAGCATTGATGAGAAAACAATGGGATTTCGTATTGGTGCCCCCATTATTAAGAACAAACTTTTTATTTTCCTGAATGCAGAGCAGTTTGATAGTTCAACTCCAGCCCTTAACCGCACTTTAGATCGCGGAACTGGAGGTAGCAATGTCTCAAGAGTTACCGAAAGCGATTTGTCCACGCTCAGCAACTACATGTCAACAAATTTTGGCTGGAATGGTGGCGCGCTTGATGGCTGGAACAATGAGATTACTAGTAAGAAAGCGTTGATAAGACTGGATTACAACATTAATGATAATCACAAACTTGCGCTTCGATATTCATACCATGATTCAGAAGCGGATCAATCAATCAGTAACAGTAACAGTAGTAATACAGCTGGTTTTGGAAACCGTCAGGGTTACCCAACAGGATCTTACGCTGGTGATTTAGCTTTTTCCATGCAAAATACTGGCTATAAAATTCAGGATAATACCCGGTCTGTTGCATTGGAGTTGAACTCGAATTTTGGCAGTAAGATTTCCAACAAAGCAATTCTAACATTCAATAAGCAAATTGAAGACAGAAAGTACCTGACTGATTTATTCCCAACGATAGAAATTCAGAATTCAGGCTCAACGTATACAACGGTAGGGTTTGATCCCTTTACTCCGGATAATAAGCTGAGATACTCTACCCTCAACTTTACTGATAATTTGACGTACTACGCTGATAAGCATACCATCACTGCAGGTATTGCGTACGAATATTTTACTTCAGACAACCTGTTCTTCCCTAGCTCAAACGGTGTGTATGTGTATAATTCTTTAACGGATTTTTATTCGGCAATGAATTCTTACCTGGCAACCCCAACAGCCGCAACTTCGCCTGTAACAGTACCCCGTTACAATTTAAGAGTTTCCTTATTGCCAGCCGGGGAAAAACCATGGCAGACTATGAAAACATCCACTTACAGCTTCTACGTACAGGATGAATTCCAGGTAAACGATAAACTTAAATTAACAGGAGGTTTGCGCGGTGATATTTATGCCTACAATAACGAAACCACTGAAGCTTATGAAAACCCGGTAGTATCGGGCTTAACTTTCAAAGATGAGTATCAACAACCTTATAAAGTTTCTACGGGCGCATTCCCAACAACCAAGTTATTGTTATCACCTCGCGTTGGGGTTAACTATGATGTGTTGGGCGATCAGACTCTTCAGATTCGTGGCGGATCAGGTATTTTTGTTTCCCGCATTCCCCAGGTTTTGATTTCAAATCAGTTGGGTAACAATGGTGTTAATACCGCGGTTGTTTCTTTAACTAATAGCCTTATTCCATTCCGTCCTAATCCGGCTGATTTACCTGCTGGTTTTATCAATCCCACAGCACCAACCGGGTTTGCAGTTAATGCCTCTGATTCAGAACTCAAGAATCCAATGGTGTTGAAGACGAATCTTGCAATCGACAAAAAATTGCCCTATGGTTTGATTGCAACCGTGGAAGGTATTCACAACAAGAACGTACAGGCTTTGCGTTATATTGACGCTAACCTGAATGTTCCAGTTGCTAATTTCTCAGGTCCTGATACCCGCGACCGATTTAATACCGCTGGTAATCCTCGCTTTATCAATACCCAGGTAAGCAACACGTTTGTTCTAAAGAATACCTCAAAAGGATATTCTTATACACTGACAGCTAAACTGGAGAGACCCGCTATTAAGGGTTTTGGTGGAATGTTAGCCTATACCTATGGATATGCACAGGATCTGCAATCAGTGGGTAGTACTGTTCAGGCAAACATGCCAACTACAGTAGGT
>ERZ795061.4106-NODE-4106-length-12387-cov-6.526679_pt1 | contig 12387 bp, 5 predicted proteins | sample MGYA00375145_ERZ795061 | MGnify/ENA primary metagenome ERZ795061 (study PRJEB30190, sample SAMN05720144) | anaerobic digester metagenome | isolation source: active sludge of municipal wastewater-treating anaerobic digesters | place: USA | collected 2014-12-22 ... | reverse complement strand
CGACACCAGTGAATCGAGCGTGTCGGTGACGGGTGGGAGCAGGTTCCACACGCGTGAGCCGACGGCATTCACCGAGAAATAGACTTCGAGTTCCGGCGAGAAGATCAGACCTCCGTCCGCCAGAGTCTTGAAGATCAGGTCGGGCTTGGGCTTGGGCAGACGGACGTTAGCCATGCTGATCGACATTACGACGCTCATCGGATGGGAGAGATAGCGGGGATGTGGCAGCCCCATCCGAGTCAACTTGCGTGCCAGATGCGACGAACGCTCGCCTGGTAGACGATCCAGGCGAGCGCTCGTACCAGAATAGGTCTGGGGCCAGGCTACCAGCGATAGTGGGCAAACGCCTTGTTCGCTTCGGCCATGCGGTGCGTGTCTTCCTTCTTCTTCACCGCGTTCCCCTCACCCTTGGACGCCGCAATCACCTCGGCCGCGAGCTTCTCGGCCATGGACTTCTCGTTGCGATCGCGCGAATACCCGATGAGCCAGCGCATCGCCAGCGCCGTGCGGCGCTCGGGACGGACTTCGACCGGGACCTGATAGGTGGCACCACCGACGCGGCGCGACTTGACCTCAATGACCGGCTTGAGGTTCGCGAGCGCCTGCTTGAAGACGTTGACCCCGGGCTGGCTCGTCTTGGATTCGACGATGTCCATCGCCCCGTAGAACAGGCGCTCGGCGGTCGACTTCTTTCCCTGATACATCAGGGAGTTGATGAACTTCGAGACAGTCTGGCTGTCGTAGCGTGCATCCGCGAGAACGGGACGCTTCACCGACTTCTTACGGCGGCTCACTTCTTCTTACCTCCGGCGGGGGCGCCCGCCTTGGGCTTCTTGGTGCCGTACTTGGAACGGCTCCGGTTACGACCGTTGACGCCGGCGGCGTCGAGGGTCCCGCGGACAATGTGATAGCGCACCCCAGGGAGGTCCTTCACGCGGCCACCACGCACGAGCACGATCGAGTGCTCCTGCAGGTTGTGCCCCTCGCCGGGGATGTAGGCGATGACTTCGATCTGGTTCGTCAGGCGAACCTTGGCCACCTTGCGCAGCGCCGAGTTCGGCTTCTTGGGCGTGGTGGTGTACACGCGGGTGCAGACACCGCGGCGGAACGGGTTCGCCTTGAGAGCGGGCGACTTTTCCTTCTTGAGAACGTCCTTGCGCGCGCGCCGGACGAGCTGATTGATCGTTGGCATTCAGTACCAGTTCGTGAATCGACATCTACGTGGATCGCCCACCGAGGGCGGCACGGAACAGAATCGTGAACTTAGACGGGGCCCGTCCGCGAGGCAAGGTGCGGAGGTCAATCCGTCCGGAGGGAATCTCTCCTGAATCGTGACCGAATCCCCCGGTCGCCTCGGATCAGTCCCTCCAGTCCCCCGTTGCCGCCAGCACGGGAAGCGCATCACGCTCGCGAATGCCCGCCGTGTAGGGGCCGAGCAGGTGCGCGACCCCGTTGGCATAGTAGGAGATCAGGGGGCGTCCGCGCGACAGAATGAGGTAACCGTTCCCCTGCCGGGCGACCACCTTCCGCAGGCGCAGCATCCGGTACGCCCGGTCAAAGATCTCCTCCACGGACCGTTCGGCCTGCAGGACGCGCGTGTTCACGTCGGGGAGGACGCTCCGTAGCTCGGCCATGCGCGCCAGCAACTGGTCGCGGGGAACGAAGTCGGCGCTGAAGGTCTGGATGGCCGCACAGGCCAGCGCGACCGGCGTCACCGGGACGAGGGCGCCGATCCGTTCCATCGCCTCGTCGCAGAACCGCTGCACGTGCCCCAGGCGCTCGTGCCGCTCGATCTCGAACAAGGGAATCCCTTCCAACTCCAGGCGATCGACCCACGCTCCCACAGGGATGGGACTCCCCACCGTCACCGCAGCCCGCCCGTAGCGCTTCCACCGCCCGGTGAACATGCGTCCGAGATTCCAGCCGACGTAGCGTGTCACCTCGCGGAACTGCGCCCAGCGCGACGTGTGCGGGCGACCGTCGCGCGCGGCGAGTTCGCGAAGCAGCGTGCGATCCTCGATGACGCGGTCGTAGTTGAGCGCCACCGGCATCACGTACATGCGCGCACGCAGCGCGGGGTCGCGGGCCACGCCTAACGCGTAGTCGAGCAGCCCGATCTTGGCCGGGCGCAGCGTCCCGTCGCGCGTGAGCCCTCCCTCAGGGAAGATTCCCTGCGTGACGCCGTGTCGCGTGATGAGCTGCACATAGCGTTCGAGCACCACATGGTACAGCGCTTCCCGATAGCGCCGCCTGATGAAATACGACCCGAACGCCTTGAAGATGTACTCGAGTGGAAAGGCGCGCGCCCACTCGCCCACCGCGTACGAGATCGACACGTCACCCGCCAAGGCGTACGCCACCAGCACGTAGTCGGCGTTGGAACGATGGTTCATCAGGTAGATGATGATCGAGTCGCGCGGGAGTCCGCGAAACGGATCGGGGCGTTCGGTGTCCACGCTGACCTTGTAGAACAGGTTCAGCACGAGACGGCTTGCCGTGTATCCCAGCCGGTAGTACGCGAGGATGTTGAAGAACGGGATGATCTCATCGAGGTAGCGCCGCACTCGGCGCCAGGTCTCCTCGGGCGTGGCGCCGTGCTCGCGCGCGTGCTCGTCGACGGCAATCGTGATCGCCTCATCGGCGAGCAGTGCGGCGACGATCGTGTGCTTCTTGGTGAGCTTGTAGCGATCCACGCGCGAGCGAAACCGCAGCACCGCGCGGCGGGCCGCACGATCGAGCGTGGCGCGGCCGAGCCATCGCAGGCCCAGCAGCACGACGAGCAGCGCCATCAGGAGTCCGATCGTGCGATAGGGCACGCGCCAACTTCCCGGTGCGTGGGGCCGGCGTCAAGGCGAAGGGCGTCCCACCCCTTATCAGTCGCACCGGGACGCAGCTATCGTGGTCCACGCTGGACGTGCTCCCGTTCACTCCCCAGCTTCGCTGCATGTCCATTCATCGCCACTCCATCGTCCGGTGCCGGCGCGGCTGGCAGCTGGCGTGGGCCATCGCGCTCACGGTCCCGGCCCTCGCGGCGCCGGCGCAGGGTTCGATTCGCGGCGAGGTGCTCGCTGGTCCGCAGCGCGCACCCGTACGCGGCGCGGCCGTGAGCATTGCGGGTGGCAGCGTACGCGTCGCCACCGATTCGCTCGGGCACTTCGCGCTGGTCGCGGTGCCCCTGGGAGAGCGTCTGGTGATTGCCGCGGCCCCGGGCTTTCGCCCCGAGACCGTCACGGTCGACCTGGACGTCGACGTCCTCGAGATCTCCCCCATCGTGTTGCAGCCGGCGGTGCAGACCCTGGCCGGCGTCGCGGTGACCGGTGAAGCCACCAGCACCGCCTCGCGCCTCTCGGGCTTCGAGGAGCGGCGGAAGTTCGGCAACGGATCGTTCATCGATCGACGGATGCTGGAGAAATTCTCCAACCGGCAGACGTCCGAGGTGCTGGCAGCCCTCGCGCCCGGCGTCTCGATTCGCCGTGGACGCGGCATGAAAGCGTGGGCTGCCTCGGGACGTTCGCCGGCGACGTCCGGGGGCGCCTTTGGCCAGGCGGGCGGATTCCAGCTCGACCGCTCCGACATCGCGGCCGGCGCGCGGCCGGCGTGTTACATGGACGTGTACCTCAACGGCGCGCTGATCTACAACTCGAAAGGCGGGAGCGTGCCCCTCCACGACGTGAACAGCATCCCCCCCGAACAGATCGAGTCGATCGAAGCGTACGCCGGAGCCTCGCAGGTTCCCGCCCAGTTCAATCGCACGTCGGGCGGCTGCGGCGTCCTGGTCATCTGGACGCGCAGCTGATCCGTCGGTCGGCCGCACGCGTGCGCGCCGGGCCACTACGACCCACCCCCTAACAACGCACAACGCCCGGGCTGTTTGCCCGGGCGTTGTTTCGTGCATACCGACTCCTGCAACCCGGCGGGTTACAGGTCGTCGTTCCCTCCAAAGCTAAACGTGCTGTCGGCGAAGCTCGCCGAGAAGACGCTCGGAAGCGGCTCCTCGTTCATCGGAAGCTGCGGGGTGACTTCCGGCAGCTCGGCTCCCTCGATCTCCACGTCGTTGTACCGGTACTGCCCGGTGCCGGCGGGGATGAGGTGTCCGATGATGATGTTCTCCTTGAGCCCCATCAGGTCGTCCCGGGCACCGCGGATTGCGGCATCCGTGAGAACGCGAGTGGTCTCCTGGAACGAGGCCGCCGAGATGAACGACTGCGTCGTGAGCGACGCCTTCGTGATCCCGAGGAGCAGCGGTTCGGCCGTTGCCGGCTTCTCCTTCCGCTTCTTCGCGCGATCGTTCTGTTCGCGGAAGACCTGCTTGTCCACGTGCTCGCCCTCGAGGAACTCCGTATCGCCCGGATCGACGATGCGGACCTTCTGCAGCATCTGCTTGACGATGACGCCGATGTGCTTGTCGGAGATCTTCACGCCCTGGAGGCGGTAGACTTCCTGCACTTCGTTGAGCAGGTACTCCTGCACCGCACGCGGCCCCTTGATGCGTAGGATGTCGTGCGGATTGACCGGCCCTTCCGTCAGGCGGTCACCGGCGCGCACGCGGTCGCCCTCGTGCACGCGCAAGTGCTTGCCGGCCGGCACCTCGTACAGCTGCGACTCGGCGCCTTCGTCGACCACCCACTGCGTGTTCTCCACGCGAGCCGGGGTGACGAACACCTCGCGCTTGCCGCGCTTGATGTCGCCGAACTTCACGATGCCGTCCACCTCGGAGATCGTCGCCGGATCCTTCGGGCGACGCGCCTCGAAGAGTTCGGCCACGCGGGGGAGACCACCCGTGATGTCGCGGGTCTTGTACGCTTCACGCGAGACCTTGGCGATCGTGTCACCGGCGTGGATCTCGTCGCCGTCGGTGGACACGAGCACGGCCCCGACCGGGATGACGAAGTCGCGAACGCGCTTCTCCTTCCCGCCCTTGGTCTGCCAGATCTCGATGTGCGGATGGAGCTTCTTCTCGCGGTCCTCGATGATCACGCGCTGGCGCAAGCCGGTGAGTTCGTCGAGCTCCTCGGAGACCGACTCATCCTCGACGATGTCGACAAAGCGAATCGTGCCTTCGATGTCGGCGAGAATCGGGTTGGTGTACGGGTCCCACGTGAAGATGACCTGGTCCTTCTTGACCTCGTCGCCGTCCTTCACGAAGAAGGTGGCGCCGAGCGGCACCGCCAGTCGCGCGCCGATGGCCGACGACTTGTCGGCCGACGCACGGATGGTGATCTCGCCTTCGTACGAGGTGACGATCTTCTGGCCTTCGCGGTTGGTGACCAGCACGAGGCGGTCCCCAAACTCGACGACACCGGCGACCTTCGACTTGCGCGCCGTCTGCTCGGCGATACGCGCCGCGGTCCCACCGATGTGGAACGTACGGAGCGTGAGCTGCGTGCCGGGCTCGCCGATGGACTGGGCGGCGATGATGCCGACCGCCTCGCCGAGGTCGACCATCTTCATGGTCGCCAGGTTGCGCCCGTAGCACATGCGGCACAGCCCGCGCTTGGCCTCACAGGTGAGCACCGAGCGGATCTTCACCGACTCGATCCCCGCCTCTTCGATGGCGTTCGCCCCTTCTTCATCGATGAGCTGCCCCGCCTCGGCGAGCACGACGTGGCGGCCGGACTCGTCGCGCACGTGCGGATCGACCACGTCTTCGGCGGCCACGGTGCCGACGATGCGCTCGCTGAGCGCCTCGATGACATCCTCGCCTTCCTTCAGCGCGGCGATCTCCAGCCCCTGAATCGTGCCGCAATCCTCTTCGGCGATCGTGACGTCCTGCGCCACGTCGACGAGACGACGCGTGAGGTAGCCGGCGTCGGCCGTCTTGAGCGCCGTATCGGCCAACCCCTTACGTGCACCGTGGGTCGAGATGAAGTACTCGAGCACGGAGAGACCTTCGCGGAAGTTCGACTTGATCGGGCTTTCGATGATTTCGCCGATACCACCGGTGAGCTTCTTCTGCGGCTTGGCCATGAGGCCGCGCATCCCCGCCAGCTGGCGGATCTGGTCGCGGCTACCGCGCGAGCCGGAGTCGAACATCATGAACACCGGGTTGAAGCCCGCGTGCGACTCGCGCATCGCCTTGACCATGGCGTCGGCGATGTCGGAGTTGGCGTGGGTCCAGGTGTCGATGACTTTGTTGTAGCGTTCGCCGTTGGTGATGTTGCCCGTCTGGTAGGCGCGCTGGAAACGCTCGACGCGCTCCTCCGCTTCCTTGAGCAGCACTTCCTTGTCGCCCGGGATGTGCAGGTCCTCGATGCCGATCGAGACGCCGCCGCGGGTCGCGTTGGCGAAGCCGAACTCCTTGAGGCGATCGAGGAACTCGACGGTCTTGGCGAGGCCGGCGCGGCGGAAGGTGTCGAACACCAGCTCGCCTAACGCCTTCTTCTTCATGTCGCGGTTCTGGAAGCCCACCTCGGCCGGGATGATCGCATTGAACAGGATGCGACCGACCGTGGTGACAATCCACTTCTTCTCGCCATCGCGATCGACCAGGTAGCGCACCGGCGTGTGATGCTTGGCGCGCCCGGTGGCGATCGTCATCTCGGCCTCGGCCACGCTGCCGATGGAGCGCAGCGCGTGGGTGAGCTTCGGATCCTTGGCGATCTTGTCGAAGTCCTGCGTCTGCTTGGTCGCGAAGTAGCAGCCGAGCACGATGTCCTGCGACGGCTCCGAGATCGGGCGACCGTCGGACGGCTTGAGGATGTTGTTCGACGACAGCATGAGCAGGCGTGCCTCGAGCTGCGCCTCGAACGACAGCGGGACGTGCACGGCCATCTGGTCGCCGTCGAAGTCGGCGTTGAACGCCGCGCAGACGAGCGGGTGGATTCGAATGGCCTTGCCCTCGACGAGCACCGGCTCGAACGCCTGGATGCCCAGGCGGTGGAGCGTCGGCGCGCGGTTGAGGAGGACCGGATGGTCCTTGATGATCTCTTCCAGGATCTCGTAGACCTCGGGGCTCTCGCGCTCCACGATCTTCTTGGCGCGCTTGACCGTCTCGGCGATCCCCTTCTCCACGAGCTTGTGGATGATGAACGGCTTGAAGAGCTCCAGCGCCATCGCCTTCGGCAGACCGCACTGGTGCAGCTTGAGCTCGGGGCCGACGACGATGACCGAACGGCCGGAGTAGTCGACGCGCTTGCCTAACAAGTTCTGGCGGAAGCGCCCCTGCTTGCCCTTGAGCATGTCGGACAGCGACTTGAGCGGACGCTTGCCGCGGCCGCGGATCGCCTTGGAGCGGCGCCCGTTGTCGAACAGCGCGTCCACCGCCTCCTGCAGCATGCGCTTCTCGTTGCGGAGAATGACTTCCGGCGCACGGTGCGTGATGAGCTTCATCAACCGGTTGTTGCGGTTGATGACGCGGCGGTACAGGTCGTTCAAGTCGGACGTGGCGAAGCGCCCGCCGTCGAGGGGGACGAGCGGACGGAGATCCGGCGGAATCACCGGGATCACGTCCATGATCATCCACTCCGGCTTGTTGCGCGTGCCGCCGGCGTCGCCCGAGTTGCGGAAGGCGTCGACGATCTTGAGGCGCTTGAGCATCTGCTTCTTGCGATGCTGCGACGACTCGTCGGTCACGCTGCGGCGCAGCTGCTCGGCGACCTTGTCGACGTCGATGCGCTTGAGGAGCTCACGCACCGCCGGCGCGCCGATGTCGGCCATGAAGGCGCTATCGCCCTCTTCCTTCGCCTTCATGCGAAGGTCGAGGAACTGGTCTTCGTCGAGGAGCTGGTTGGCCCGGACTTCCTGGTTGCCCGGCTCGATGACGACGTAGTTCGAATAGTAGATCACCTTCTCGAGGTCACGGAGCGTGAGGTCGAGGAGGTTCCCCATGGGGGACGGCAGCGTCTTGAAGAACCAGATGTGCGCCACCGGGACGGCGAGCTCGATGTGTCCCATGCGCTCACGGCGCACCTTGGACAGCGTGACCTCGACGCCGCAGCGATCGCAGATGACGCCGCGATAGCGGATGCGCTTGTACTTGCCGCAGTGGCACTCCCAGTCCTTGACGGGACCGAAGATGCGCTCGCAGAAGAGGCCGTCCTTCTCGGGCTTGAACGAGCGGTAGTTGATGGTCTCGGGCTTGGTGACCTCGCCCCACGACCACCACTGCCGCAGCCCCTGCATCTCCTGCCGCTCGCGCTCCTTGGGGTCCTTCGGGCCGCGGATTTCCTCCGGCGACGCGATGCGAACCTGGATGAAGTCGAACGAGGAGGCGCGCGTCTCGCGCGCGCTACGGAAATCGATCATGGGTTACACCTCGCCTTCGGTGGTGAAGCCGGCACCGTTTCCTGCGCTGTTTCCGGTGAGCTCGCCCTTCGCGCCCATCTTCACGTAGATGCCTAACGCCTGCAGTTCCTTCACGAGCACGTTGAACGACTCCGGCGTCCCCGGTTCGGGGAGGTTCTGCCCCTTCACGATCGCCTCGTACACGCGCGACCGGCCGTTGACGTCGTCGGACTTGACGGTGAGGATCTCCTGGAGCGTGTGCGCCGCGCCGTAGGCTTCCAGCGCCCACACTTCCATTTCCCCGAAGCGCTGGCCACCAAACTGCGCCTTGCCCGCCAGCGGCTGCTGCGTGACGAGCGAGTAGGGGCCGATGGAGCGCGCGTGGATCTTGTCGTCGACCAGGTGGGAGAGCTTGAGCATGTAGATCTCCCCGACCGTGACCGGCGAGGCGAACTTCTCGCCCGTGCGGCCATCGCGCATGTGCATCTTGCCGCCCGGCGTGATGCCGGCGAGGCGCAACAGCTCCATCGCCGCCTTCTCCACGTCGGCTTCGGACTTCTTGCCGAGCATCGCCGCCAGCGCCGGAAGCTCGAGATCCTCGAGGACTTCCTGCGGCGTGCGCCCGACACGCTTCTCCACCGCCTTGGCCGCCGCCTTCATCTCGGCACGCGACGGCGCCGACGCCGACTCATCGTCGGCACCCGACTGGTGGAAGGTGAGCTGGTTCTTGAGCTCCAGTTCCTCGCGCTCCGCGAGGGTGCGGGCCGCGTACGACAGGAACTCGCGCACCCGGTGGAAGATGTCCTTCGTCTCGGGCGACATGCCGCGCCCGCCGAGCTCATTGATCGAGGCGTCAGCCAGCAGCTCCACGCGATCGGCCGCGCCCTTCTCGGGACGGAAGTCGCGCGTGATGTGGCGGATGTCGGCGTCGGTCATGTTGATCGCCGTGCCGGTGAGCGACAGCGTCTCGCGGGCCCACGACAGCCCGGCGAGCTTGAGCAGCATGCCGATCTCCTTCTCGTTCGCCCCCTGGAAGACCGGGGTCTTGGCATAGAAGCCGAGGATCCGCGCTGCCCACCCGAGGTGGGTCTCGAGGATCTGCCCGACGTTCATGCGCGACGGCACGCCTAACGGGTTGAGCACGATGTCGACCGGACGTCCGTCGGGAAGGAACGGCATGTCCTCCTCGGGAACGACGCGGGCCACGATACCCTTGTTGCCGTGGCGGCCGGCCATCTTGTCGCCGACCGAGATCTTGCGCTTCTCGGCCAGGTAGACCTTCACCAGCTGGATGACGCCCGGCGGGAGTTCATCCGGCTGCAGGATGCGGTCGATGCGCTCTTCGGCCTTCTCCTCGATACGCGCCTTTTCCTCGTTGGCGGCATCGATGATCTCGCGCATCTGGTCGTTGATCTTCTTGCTCTCGACGCGGAACGTCTTGAGGTCGAGCTGGGCGAAGCGCAGGTCGCGGAGGAGCTCCTTCGTCAGCACGGACCCGGTGGTGATCCCTTCCTCCACCGTCCCCGCCTTGAGCGCGAGCGCGACCGTCTGTCCCTCGAGGAGGACCTTGAGTTCCTCGTCGCGGACTTCGTTGACGCGCACCTTCTCCTCCCCTTCGAGGCGGCGTACCTCACCGATGCGCTCACCGCGATCCTTCTCGACCACCTGGTCCTCGATGCGCGAGAAGATCTTCACGTCGATGACCACCCCTTCCATGCCCGGCGGCACCTTGAGCGAGGAGTCCTTCACGTCCTTCGCCTTTTCGCCGAAGATCGCCGTGAGGAGCTTCTCTTCCGGCGACAGCTCGGTCTCGCCCTTCGGCGTGATCTTGCCGACGAGGATGTCGCCCGGCTTCACGTGGGCGCCGATGCGCACGATGCCACGCTCGTCGAGGTCGACCAGCGACTCCTCGGCGACGTTCGGGATTTCCCGCGTGATTTCTTCCTGCCCGCGCTTGGTGTCACGCACGTGCAGCTCGAGCTCCTGGATGTGGATCGACGAATAGACGTCGTCCTTGACCAGGCGCTCGGAGAGGACGATGGCGTCCTCGAAGTTGTGCCCGTACCACGGCATGAAGGCGACGAGCACGTTCGAGCCTAACGCGAGCTGGCCGAACTCCGTCGCGGCACCGTCGGCCAGCACGTCGCCTTCCTTGACCTTCTGGCCGAGGCGGACGATGGGGCGCTGGTTGATGGCGGTGTCCTGGTTCGTGCGCCAGTACTTCTTGATCTTGTAGCGATCCTGCTGCGTCAGCCGTTCGAGCGGCTTGTCGCCGCTGACCTTGGCACGCTCCGCCGGGCCGGCATCGACGATGATCTCGTCGGCCGTCACGCGCGTCACGACACCCGACCGGCGGGCAATGACCACCGCGCCGGAGTCACGGGCCACCTTGGCTTCGAGCCCGGTCCCCACGAGCGGGGTCTGCGGGTTGAGGAGCGGCACCGCCTGGCGCTGCATGTTCGAGCCCATCAACGCGCGGTTGGCGTCGTCGTGCTCGAGGAACGGAATGATCGCCGCGGCGATGGAGACGAGCTGCTCCGGCGCCACATCCATGAAGTCGATGCGATCCGGCGAGACGACCGGGAAGTCACCGCGCTGGCGGCAGAGCACCAGTTCGTCCGTGAACGTCCCGTCCTCATTGAGCTTGGCATTGGCCTGCGCGATGACCGTGTCTTCCTCGCGGTTGGCATCGAGCCAGGCGAGTTCGTTGGTCACCTTGCCGTTCTTGACCACGCGGTACGGTGTCTCGACGAAGCCGAGATCGTTGACGCGCGCGAAGCAGGCCAGCGACGTGATGAGGCCGATGTTCGGACCTTCCGGCGTTTCGATCGGGCACATGCGCCCGTACTGCGAGTAGTGCACGTCGCGCACTTCGAAGCCGGCGCGCTCGCGGGTGAGGCCGCCAGGGCCTAACGCGGAGAGACGGCGCTTGTGCGTCAGCTCGGCCAGCGGATTGGTCTGGTCCATGAACTGCGACAGCTGCGACGAGCCGAAGAACGCCTGGATGACCGCGCTGACCGTACGCGCATTCACGAGGTCGTCGAGCGAGATCTTCTCGGGGTCGGTGTTGATCGACATGCGCTCCTTGACCAGGCGCGCCATGCGGGACAGACCGACCGAGAACTGGTTGGCGATGAGTTCGCCCACCGAACGGATACGACGATTGCCCAGGTGGTCGATGTCATCGACGTGCCCGCGTCCTTCGTGCAGTTCGACGAGGTTGCGGAGGATGGCGATGAAGTCGTCCTTGGTGAGCACCGTGGTGCTCGCCTTTTCCTTGAGGCCGAGGCGCTGGTTGATCTTGTAGCGCCCCACGCGCCCGAGGTCGTACCGCTTGGGCGAGAAGAACAGGCGCTCGAGCGCCTGCTTGGCCGTTTCCTTGTTCGGCGCATCGCCCGGACGGAGCAAAGTGTAGATCGAGTTGAGCGCCTTCCCTTCGCCCGACTCGGCGTCGCCTGGCCACTGCTGCTTCTTGCGCTCTTCCGGCGTGATGTGCTTCGGGTCGGTGGGGTCCTTGGCGATCGTGTTCTTGATCAGCGCGGACTCGGCGCGGCCCGACGGGACGAAGACCTGCACCTTGACGATGTCGGCCTTCCGGATGCGCTTGATGAGCGTCTCCTTGAGCGCACCGCCGGCGTCGGCGACGACCTCGCCCGTCTCCGGGTCGACGACGTCATGCGACAGGACGCGCGGCTGCGGGCGCTCGCCGCGTTCGATCGCGTCGAGTTCGTCGCGCAGGTCCACCGTCATGTACGAGGAGAAGACCTTGATGGTCTTGATCCCCTGGCGGGTGAGGCGATTGAAGATCTCCTCGGTCAGTTCGTCGCCTTCGCGGACGAGGAGGTCGGCCTGGGCGCGCTCGGCGAGCGCGCGGGCCTTCTTCGTCTTGAGCTTGGGCGCGTCCGGCGCGGCCTCTTCGCCAGCGAGCGTGACGTCCTCGGCGAGGATGGCGCCCAGGACCTCGCGCGTCTCGGCGCGGCCTTCACGCTTCTTGGTGAGGTCGAGGTCGCGGACGGCGAAGAAGAGCCGGAGGATGTCCGAGTTGGCGCCGTACCCAAAGGCGCGCAGCAGGGCGGTGGCCGGGAACTTCTTCTTCTTGTCGATGTGGACGTAGATCACGTCGTGGATGTCGACGGTGAACTCGACCCACGATCCGCGGAACGG
>ERZ795061.4102-NODE-4102-length-12389-cov-11.506973_pt1 | contig 12389 bp, 9 predicted proteins | sample MGYA00375145_ERZ795061 | MGnify/ENA primary metagenome ERZ795061 (study PRJEB30190, sample SAMN05720144) | anaerobic digester metagenome | isolation source: active sludge of municipal wastewater-treating anaerobic digesters | place: USA | collected 2014-12-22 ... | reverse complement strand
CTCCTCTTAACAACAGAATGCGCCATCACCGACCTGCCCGAAAAGAATCCACCTGCAATGCCATCTCCAAATGCCGGAATGGGTGGAATGGAATATTGAGAGAATACCCAGACAGTAATACATTGGAATAAAAGAAAGGCGCCCTTTTCAAGGGCGCCTTTTTAACTTATATCCAATTAAATCATAAATACTAAAGGCCTGAAGCGTTAGCAAGTTGGTCTTCGCCATTCTGATCGAACTGGCTGTTGTAGAGCTCGGCGTAGAAGCCGCCTTTACTGAGCAGTTCCTGATGTGTCCCTTGCTCCACTATATCTCCGTGATCCATAACAAGAATTAGATCCGCATCTCTGATCGTAGAGAGCCGGTGGGCAATCACAAAGCTAGTTCTACCCTGCATCAGCACTCCCATGGCTCTCTGAATCAACACCTCGGTGTGTGTGTCTACATTGCTTGTCGCCTCGTCTAGAATAAGCATAGGAGGCTGAGCTAACATAGCACGTGCAATAGTCAATAACTGCATTTGCCCTTGCGATATATTGGTTGTTTCCTCATTTATCTCGAAATCATAACCTTCGGGCAAGGCTCGCACGAAATGATCGACATGGGCAGCCTTGGCAGCTTCGATGATTTCGGCATCGGTCGCATCGCGCTTACCATAAGCGATATTATTTCTAACCGTCCCTGAAAATAGCCAGGTATCCTGAAGCACCATACCAAACCAGGAACGCACAACGGATCGTGGCAGATTGCCGATTGGTATATCGTCTATAAGTATCTCTCCACTATCCGGATCATAGAATCGCATGAGAAGTTTTACCAATGTCGTCTTGCCAGCCCCTGTCGGACCCACAATAGCTACTTTTTGACCTGGCAATACCATTGCGTTGAAATCTTTGATGATAGGTTGCCCTGGCAGATAGCCAAAGCGAACGTGGCGGAATTCTACCTTACCTTTAATACTTTTTGGTATTTCGACAAGAGCTCCATTTTGTGGAGACTCTACCGATACATTCTTTTCTTCTTCCGAAGCAAGAAAATCAAAGATACGCTCCGCTGCCGCTGCAGTTTGCTGCAGAACATTCGAGATATTCGCGATCTGGACGATTGGTTGTGTAAACTGCCGCACATACTGCAGAAAAGCTTGAATGTCCCCAACTGTCACCATCTTTTTTGCTGCAAGCCAGCCTCCGCTCACCGCAACCGCGACATAACCTATATTTCCCACGAAATTCATAAGCGGCATCATGATGCTCGATAGAAAGTGACTTTTCCAGGCTGACCGATATAAGGTGGAATTTAGATTATTGAAAGTCTGTACAGCCTTTTGTTCTCCTCCATAGGCTTTGACAACTATATGAGAACTAAAAATCTCTTCGATATGACTATTCACATGCCCGAGGTATTCTTGCTGGATTCTAAAGTATTTTTGGGAGCGCTTTACAATGACTCGAACCACGATCAGCGAAAGAGGAATCGTCACCAATGCTATAATAGTCATTTGCCAACTAATGGTGAGCATCATTACGAAAACACCAATAATGGCCATGATCGAATGGATCATCTGGGAAATAGTCTGAGTCAGCGTTTGATTCACCACATCTACATCGTTCGTAATTCGCGAAAGGATCTCTCCGTGATTTGTACTGTCAAAAGCCCTAAAAGGCATTCTGTTTATCTTAGCTAAGATATCCTTGCGAAATGAATAGGTAATCTTGACCGCGATTCCAGATAAAACCCAACCTTGAAAGTATTGAAGAATAGCAGACGATAGATATAGGGCTAAAGTCGTCAAGAGAATGGTCTTGATTTTTGCAAAGTCGATATCCCCAGTCCTTGTTGTCTTCTTGACAACTCCTTCAAATAGCGTCGTTGTGGCATTTCCAAGAACCTTTGGCCCGAGTATTGCAAGAATCGTAGATACAATCGCAAAAATAATCGCAAAGAGAATTGGCCAGCGATAAGGAGCCAGATAAGCAATAAGCTTCTTCATTGTGCCCTTGAAATCTCTTGATTTTTCGCCAGCCATCAACCCTCTACGACCAGGTGGTGGAACTGGCTTTGTTCGCTGTCTTCTCTTCATTTGTGTATCAGGAAAATCAGATGAATTATCAAAATTTTCTTGCTTATCATTGGTATTCATACGAGTTCCTCTTGTTTGAGCTGAGAAAGCGCTATGTCTCTATATACAGTGCATGTCTTCATAAGCTGTTCATGCATACCAATTCCTACTATCTGGCCTTCATGAAGCACAATTATCTGCTCAGCATGACGAATAGGCGCAACGCGCTGGGTTACAAGAAAAATCGTGCTGTCTGCCGCATATCTCTTCAGCGCTGACCGAATAGCACGATCAGTCTTGTAATCGATTGCCGAAAAACTATCATCGAAGATGTAAATTGGCGCTTTTCTGACCAACGCACGGGCTATTGCGAGCCTCTGGCGCTGTCCTCCTGAAACATTCATTCCACCTTGAGAGATTGGCCGCTTTAGCCCTTCCGGGCTTTCTTCCACAAGACTCAGGACCTGAGAAACCTCGAGAGCCTCCATGATTTCGTTTTCCAACGCGTTTTCTTTTCCATATCGAATATTCTCTTCAATGTCGCCAGAAAAAAGTATACTCTTCTGAGGAACAAAACCTATCTGAGCTCGTAGCTCTGAAAGGGGAAGATTTCTTATGTCTATCCCATCCAAAAGTATTTGTCCTCCAGTTACGTCATAGAGGCGAGGAATTAGGCTGACAAGAGTGGACTTGCCGGACCCTGTTGTACCAATAATAGCCGTCATTGTTCCTGGCTTTGCAATAAAGCTGATATCTTCCAGCACCTGCTCTTGCGCACCTGGATATTTGAAATCGACTTGATGGAATTCGATCTCCCCTTTGACTGGTTTGGATAGATGAACTGGTTTTTCCGGATCACGGATGCTGACTTCCTTATCTAGAACCTCTGCAACGCGTTCCGCAGAGACACTCGCCCTTGGGAAAAGGATAAACATGGCTGACATCATGAGGAATGCAAAGAAAATCTGCATTGAGTATTGCATAAAAGCCATCATGTCACCTATTCGAATACTGCCTACGGCTACCTCATGGGAACCGACCCAAATAATGGATATTGAAACCACATTCATAATGATGGTCATGAGGGGCATGAGTACTACCATAGCTCTAGTGACATAGAGCATCATATCTGTCAGGTCCCTATTAGCCTTGTCAAAGCGCTTTGCTTCCTGATCTTGCATATTGAAGCTTCTAATGACCATCATACCTGATAGGTTTTCGCGCACAACAAGGTTTAGTCTATCCATAAGCTTCTGAACTATTCGGAATTTGGGGACAACAAGAGCAAAAACAAGCCCGATTATGGCAAGAAGAGCCCCAACAGCCATCGCGATGATCCACCACATTCCAGAGGCCTTCCCCAAAGCCCGAATGATGCCTCCAATTCCGATAATCGGGGCGTAAAAAAGCATACGCGTACTCATCATTATGAGCATTTGGATTTGTTGAATGTCGTTGGTAGATCGCGTGATAAGCGAGGCTGTGGAAAATGAATCGAATTCTGCAAGCGAGAATTCTTCGACTTTTGAGAATAACGCATTTCTGAGATCTCTCGATGTGCCCGCAGATAATCTCGAACCCAGGAAACCAACAGATACCGCAGAACCTACAGTGATAAGCGTTATGAGCAACATTTGAATACCAACACGCAGAATATAGGAACGCTGCATTGCACCGATATTGGCTCCCAGTGCGGTGAATTCTCCCTGGAGCCCAAGGACTATAATCTGGGATTTTATAATAGGATCCAGGGCTTCGATCTGTGCCGAAAGCTCTTGAGGAGTCATCGAAGAAAGACCGGAGAGATCCGAACTCGACATCTGTGGCGATGCCTTACTCGCTGCCATTGAACTAAACTGCAAAAACGCAGCAAGTTTTGGATATTCTGACAGAAAAACCTTCCGAGCTGCATCGAGCTCAGCTTTGTCCTCGCTTGAAAGCATCATGATTGACTCTTTCTTAGCGATAGGCCATTTCTTCGATAGCGATTGGGCTTTGGGTGAATCTGGCAATACTTCGATATAGACCTCTTGCAGAGCCGTAAAATCCTCTGGCCTGGCTTCCATCTGTAGAAGCTTTTGCAGTGCTTCAAAAGTGCTCTTTCGCATGACAGCAGGTAAATCAGCCTCAATGCCACTTTGTTGAATGCCCACATTTACTATTCTTGATAGGTAATCCGGCAAGGATAGATCGGCATTCGCTTGAATAAATAGAAAGAGGATAATCAAAACAATATTAAGCCAATAAGGTTTTAGAAAATGAAGAATAGTCCGCATCTTGTGCTCCTATTGAAAGCGGATGATCAGTTTCAAATTATTGCAGGAAAGGAAAGAATCGATGCTTTTTCGGGATTGGTGAACCCACCAAAAAGACAAGCATATCTGGTATCCAAGATTTTTAACATATTCTCAAAGCCTCAAAAGAAAAGATGTGTAAATAATAAGAAAAGCTCCTGTTTTAGGCAAGGAGAAATAAAGAATTGTATGATAGGGTTTTTTCTATTACCAAGGCTTGATTTAACCCGACAGTTCGAGTTTTAAAAGAATCTTCCTTTATAATAACAGACATTTAGCGCATCTAGTCTATGCTCATGCACCCTCAAGCGCTGGCTAAAGTCTTCAAAACTGCGTTTTCCCCGAGGACTCCAAAATACTTCCGAGAGGGCGCAGAGACGAGGGAACAGCATATACTCCGCCTGTCTGCCAAAATATATTAGTTCACTCCATAGATTGGCTTGCCCACCCAAAATGTGATCTGATTCCTCATCGCTCAATTTGTCCGACACGGGCTCGAATAGATACGAATCGCTCAGCGTGCAGACTCCAAGATGCCCGGGTTCTTCTGGTTCATCGTTATGCTTATGATCAAGATAGCAAGCTCTTGTCTGAGGACACATAATCACATCATAACCACGCTTAGCCGCATGGATACCCGGTTCGATTCCTCTCCAAGACATTACGATGGTATCTCTTCTGATATCGCCATCGATGACCTCGTCCCAGCCAATCATCCTTCTGCCGTACTTGAAGAGCAGATTAGATATTTTTCCCATGAACCATGCCTGCAATTTCTCGGGCAAATACCCGCTATCTTCGCTCACGAAGCCCAGTGTATTCATTCGCTCCCTGCAGTCTGAACATTCCAGCCACCTGGTTTTTGGCGCCTCGTCTCCGCCCATGTGTACATATGGACCAGGGAACATCTTGCATACCTCTTGAAGCACATCGTCAAAAAAGACAAACACATCATCATTTCCGGCACAAACAATATCCTCGAAAATTCCATAGCGGTCTTCAGGTTCAAAGTGAACAGTTGGGTCAGCTCTTCCTTTACATGAATATTCTGGATGAGATGCGAGGAGAGCGATGCTATGACCTGGCAATTCTATCTCTGGCACCACAAGGATGTGCCTGGCCTGTGCATAATCTATAATGCGTTTTACATCGGATTGGCTATAGTATCCACCTTTTTTATATTCTTCTTGGTAGCGCAGATCTCTCCTAAAAGCCCCATACTGCACAAGTTCGGGTTTTGAAGGAATCTCGAGCCTCCATGCCTGATCGTCCGTAAGGTGCCAATGAAATACATTGAGCTTGTGGAAGGCTGCAAGGTCGAGAAGTTTCTCGATGAACTCGACCCTGAAAAAATTGCGCGCACAATCGAGCATCAAGCCTCGCCAGCTAAATCTTGGCTCATCTACAATTCTCCCGGCTTGAATCGACACTTCTTGTTCTTCTTTGCGGCCATTTCCTAAGGCAAGTTGCCATAGACTTGCCGCACCTCGGATAATCCCAGCACTTTCTGCCGCTTTAATCTGAATGCAGGATGGCGCAATATCCAAAATATAGCCTTCCGGCGTATTGAAAAATAATTCCGGTTCTAGTGAGAGCAGTATCATCGAACCTTCAGGCTTATTTCTTTCATGTCCACTTGGCATGAACAAAGACTCAGAAATATTCGAATTTGCAGATACGATTTTAACTTTTTCTATGCCTGGAACTCTGGAAAGCCAGGCCGCAAGGACCTCTGTTTCTCTTTCCAGCCCAGGTTCTGCAATCAACCATGTTTCTTTCTCAAAGCGGAAATTGCCTTCTCTGGACTCATAGGCAACAGGAATAGGAATGATACTGTAACGGTCAGACATCTCTCCCCCTTTAGAGACCAAAGCCTGCAATGAGATCGCGATAATAATAAAAACTCAGTTTGGGGCGTCTCTCAAGCGTATTACGATCTACGGCTACAATGCCAAAGGCACGATTATAGCCAAAGGACCATTCAAAATTGTCGATCAAACTCCATAGAAAATAGCCTTTAAGAGGAACACCTTGCTTTATAGCATCCCCACAGGCATTGGCGTGGCCTTTTATGTAGTCTATTCGGTCATAATCCCGGACAATTCCATCAGCATCTTGCTTATCCGGGAATGCTGCGCCATTCTCAGTAACATATATCTTTTTGCAGGGCCATACATTTGCGATATATGATAATATTCTGCGCAATCCTGATGGCTCTATCTCCCATCCCATATCGGTCTTCTTCTGATAGGTAGGAACAAATTCAAATCCATAGGGGTTCTGGGCGCTACAGGGAGCTGCGCGAACAGCTTCTTCATCATAATAATTTACACCAATAAAATCGAGAGGCTCTGATATTATATCCATGTCGCCTGCCTCAATTGGCATATCGGAGCCGAATATGTCCATAAAAACCCTGGGATAAGACCTGCCAAAGATAGGATCGAGCCAAAGCGAAGTTCGCTCAATCGAAGCTCGCTCGGAAGCCTCGGCATCTTCAGGCCGGAGAGTTGCCGGCCTTGGCTTTGAAGGATTGATGACAAGACCATACTCGCCCTTGATTCCGCTCCGTCTAAATGCTCTTAATGCAAGTCCATGCGCTAGAAGCAGATGATGCACTGCTCGGTTTGTCGCACTACGATCTTTTAAGCCCGGCGCATGAATCCCTGTTAGATGGCCTAAGAATGCAGCGCACCATGGCTCATTCATGCTTGTCCAATGGCCAACTCTATCTCCAATATGATCATACATAATGCCTGCATATTCTTCGAAGCGCATCGCTGTATCGCGATTCCGCCAACCACCTTTCTCTTCTAATGCTTGCGGCAGATCCCAATGAAACAGCTCGAGCCAAGGCTCTACACCTGCCTCACATAGGCCATCGACAAGTCGCGAATAATAATCCAGGCCTTTCTTGTTTGGTGCACCCTTCCCTTCCGGTTGGATGCGAGTCCAGGAAACCGAAAAGCGATAAGCTCCAGCATTGAGCTCCCTCAGAAGTGCGATGTCTTCTTTCCATCTATGATAGGAATCGCAGGCTATATCTCCTGTATGATTGCTTAACACTTTATCTGGCGTATGGGCAAAAGTATCCCATATAGAGATCCCTTTTCCATCTTCTTTTGCGGCTCCTTCAATTTGATAGCAAGAGGTCGAACAACCCCATATAAAATCCTGAGGGAAACCATCTTCTCGATTCATGCTTGCTCCTCTTTTGATTAGGGACTTATCCTTTTATGGCACCTGCGGCCACACCCTTTGTAATTTGCTTTCGGAAAATCATATAGAACACGAGCATCGGTATCATTCCGATTGTAAGGGCCGCAAATTGCTTTCCATAATCGGAAGAAAGAGAACCCGAAAATTTATAGATACCCAGGGGAAGCGATTTGAGCTCAGTCTTGGACACCAAAATATTAATCAGCGCAAATTCATTCCATGTATTTGTAATGTTCAAAATTGCAAGAGTCGTAGCAACAGGCACACTCATTGGCATAATAATACTCAAGAATATTCTGAAAAACCCAGCTCCATCTATGCGAGCCGATTCGACTACCGCGCTTGGAATTGCTCTAATATACTCCGTGGACAGATATATCCCGATTGGCAACCCGGCTCCAATATATACAAGAAGTACCGCAAAACGAGTGTTATATATACCCAACAGATTCACTTCAAGAAAAAGAGGGATCATCAATGTCTGGGTAGTCAGAAGAATCCCCATGATAAAGCTATTGTAGATAGGCTTTGTTGCTTTGGACTTGAGTTTGGCAAATGCAAAACCTGCCAAAAGTGATAGAAAAATTATGCCAAGAGTCGCCCCTAGCGTATACAAGATAGAATTGGGAAATAGTAGGCTAAAATCTCCTATTTCCCATGCTCCTTTATAATTCTGGAGGGTAGGAGATTTGGGTAGTGCAAGCTGGCTTATCTGAAATTCTCTGGTCGTCTTGAACGAATTCATAATGAGCCAGAAGATCGGATAGAGCGTCATAAAGGTAAAAATGATCATAATCAGATAGACAGCGGCTTTGCCAATTATGGATAGGATATTCTTGCATTTCGATTCCTTGATCATCTCGGGCATTGCTCATTCCTCCTTTCCGCCATAGCGCTTTTCTACTGCTTTTGTAAGAGCGATCAGCCCAAAACTGATCAATACCATTATGAGCGAAATAGCGTTGGCTAGTGGGAAATTTGGCCTACCCAAAAACGCATTGTTATACATATAGATGGAAAGGATCTCCGTGACACGCGAAGGCCCTCCGCCAGTCATGGCAAAGATAAGAGCAAAACTGGACAGCGAGCCCGAAATGGCTAAAATCGCGGCATTGACTATTGTCCCCGACAATGCGGGCAAAATGATGTAGCGCATAACCTGCCCTTCGTTTGCCCCATCGATGCGAGCCGACTCTACGACCTGCACATCGATCTTTTGCATGTTTGCCAAAAAAAGGATGAGATACATTCCTGTGTACATCCACAGAATAACAAAGAGAATCGGAAGCATCGCGATATTTGGCTTTGTCAAGAAGGCAGGACTCCATTTTTGAACAAAAAGATTGCTGAGCGCATTATAGACCTCCTTGATTCCTTCACCATGGAATGAAGACAGAAAATCGCGGAGATCCACAAGCGGATCCGAAAACATCGCTTGCCCAGAAGGCCCTACGAGATCCAGAATTCTCTTGACTACATCATCCGAGAGGGAAAACCCACCCGCGGCATCAAATATTCCTCTAAGTTGGCTTTGAAATTCTCTGACCCTTATCGAATTTATAACCTCAGCTATTGGCCCATGTGGTGAAAAAATCGTTTGCCACAAAAGGCCAACCACGATTACAGAAATAATATTGGGCACATAAAGCACACCTTGCCAGAATTCAGGCGCCTTGACGATTTTGGCATAGATGAAATAAGCAAAAATGAATCCCAGCGGAAGTTGACCAAATACAGAAATGAGCACTATATAGATATTATTCTTGAGAGCATTCCAGAACCAGGGATCACGGAATACACGCAGATAGGCATCGAATCCTGCGAATCCCCATTTTTCGCCTCCAAACATCTTGCCGCCAGAATAATTGGATACCGATAGCACAATAGAAAGAACAATAGGGAATGCCATGACCAAGAGATAGATGCCAAAAGCGGGCATAACCATAGCCCAGTAAGCCCGTTTTTCTTCTATATAGGATTTGCTAGAAAAGGCCATATGGACTCCCCAAAAAGGAGCGGAAAGCGTAAAGACACAATGGCTCCTCCATGCTAAGGCGTCTACGCTTTCCGACACCTACTTTTTCAATAGTCTTACTTTGATGAAGCTTTCCAGGTTTCGAAGGCTTTCTGAACATCGGCTGCTACTTTCTCCGGCGTTGCCGTTCCAAGACCGATGGCAATTAGCCCATCATTCAGCACATTATAGACGGCCGGATCGAACAAGCCATCGAAGACATAGCATACCTTGGGATTATCTGCATAGAATTGCGGTACTTTTGCAACAAGTGGTTCGACATTGGCCTTTACGTTCTTTCGCGTAGGCACGTATGATCCCGTGCTATAGCGAATTGATTGCACTTCCTCAGAATAGAGATATTTGAATAGTTTTACCGCTGCTTTCTCCCTTGCGGATCCTGAAGGAATAGCCGCAGATATTGCCCAGCCAGTACCTGCAATTCCAGAGACAACGCCGGGGTTCACTTCACCCGGGATACTTGGGAACGGAAGAAGTACAAAATCTTTCTCCTGTGAAGCCGGCGGGATGAGAGCCTTGCCTGAGGCCTTGTCCGTAATGTAAGCGCCTGCTCTCCAATCGCCATCGATATAGATCGCCGCTTTTCCGGATACAAAGAGACCGGGTCCTTCGCCATATCCGACCTGGTTGTCTTCGCGCGCCATGATCCCATCTTTATATAGATTGTCGATGACCTTTAGCGAATCCACGAAGGGCTTGTCCGTGAACTTGGCCTTGCCAGCAAGAATGGCATCGACGAAGTCATCGCCAGCCATGCGCCCAAGCACAGTAGAGAAGAGGCAAGATTGCATCGGCCAGCCATCCTTATTAGGCAGCATTATCACATTGATACCCTTGGCCTTTAGCTTCCATACCATTCTCTTCAGATCGTCGTAGGTCTTTGGTAAATCGAAGCCATTGTCGGCAAGCAATTTCTTATTGACAAACATGACAGATGTATAGGTGAAAGCCTGTGGCAACATGGCCAGATATTTTCCTAGCTGATTATTGGGATCGGTAGCCGCACCGGAAAAATCCTTGAGGAAATCCGGACCAAGTAGTTTGGAGAGGTCTTTAGCGAGCTTTTTTTCGTGAATAATTGCACTTCTAGATGTAGGCCATACATAGAATACATCCGGAAGAGTGCCAGCAGCCGCATAGACTTGCAGTTTCTGGTGATATGGCTCGCTGAAAAGAACCTCGATATTCAATTTGATATCCGGATTATCCTTCTGAAATTTCTCCCAGATCGCGACATCTTCCTGATATCCTGCCTGGTCTGCCTGTTGGTAGTTGAGTACATTTAGTGTAACCTTTTCCTGAGCCACAACCGCGCCTAACACCACGAAAATTGTTAGTAACGCGAATAAGGCTTTTTTCATAAGAACCTCCTTACGTCGGGCAATTCTGCCCGTGTTCCGATATGAAAAGGCATATCTGCCTTTTTACCCTTGTTAAATATGACTAAGAAATCCTGCCTATATTATCTGAAGAAAAGGATGAAGCGAGCCCCGGTAGACGATGTTCAGACAATAAGCGCTCAAAAACCATCCCCGCAGCGCCAAAAGCAACCGCCTTGTCACCAAAGCTCGAATAGCGAATTTTCACATCCTTTGGCGAAGGATACATCCAGTTTTCTTTGAGCCTGCAGCGCAAAACCGTAGGCAAATCCACATCGAGCGCTTCTATATTTCCTCCTATGAAAACTTGCTGAAAATCCATGGTGTTTATGAGCATGGCCATGTTCCGTGCAAGTTCATCCACTGCTCTATTGAGAAGACCCCTGTCGAATCTCAGCAGCATGAGCTCGTTGCGAGTCAAGGAAAATTGCAGATCTCCCGGTCCATTGCAGAAAGCACTACGGAATTCTCCGGTGTAACCATGGGCTCCTGTATGTACCTTCCCCCCAAGAACGATCCCAAATCCAACACCGATTCCTCCATATTTCAAAAGAGAAGTCTCATCCTTTCTATATTCAACAAGCGCAAAGAGAAAATCCTTGAGCTCTTCAACTCTATTGAAAGCGAGCTCACCCCAAGCACAACAGTTTGCATCATTCTCGATAAAGCAAGGGACATCCAATTTGCCTTCGATGGCTTTGGCAAAATCCAGTGTTCTATCGATCCCTAGCGGAACCGAGTATCTAATGCGACCCTTCTTCGAATCGATCAGACCTGCGGTACCTACTCCGACGCCTAGAAGAAGGGAACTATCACAGCGTTGCTTACGTGTCTCTTCGATTATTTGCAGCACTACCTGAACAAAATTATCGGAGGTCACATGAGTATCGCCCCGTAGAGTAGCCAGAATATTGCCCGATAGATCCACTATTACCGCATCATAGAATCCGAGCTGAAGCTCGATACCTATAAAATGCCCATATTCTTTATTTGCCGAAAGACAGATAGGTTTACGTCCTCCTCGAGCCGAAGCTTCTCCTTCTTCTTGTTCCACTATCAAGCCATTTTCGATAAGATGTGCTACTTGCTTTGTTACCGTGGATTTATCGAGATCCAGCTTATGAGCAAGATCAATGCGACTTATGGATGGATTGCGCCATATGGTGCGAAAAATCCTTGCCGCTGTGCGGCTCCATTGATCTCCACGCGGTGGCATGCCCTATCTCCTCAACGTCAGCCTAAAAGTTCTGCTTTTTCTTCCAGCAAAATGTAAATTCGACATAATTTCATAATTGTTGGTTGATTTATCCAACCAATTAACATATAACACCGGTATCTTGAATTGTCAACAAAAATCTTTCAGAATTTGGCGTGAGGAGAATTCTTTTGGGAGGCAAAAAGTG
>ERZ795061.4099-NODE-4099-length-12391-cov-5.125730_pt1 | contig 12391 bp, 7 predicted proteins | sample MGYA00375145_ERZ795061 | MGnify/ENA primary metagenome ERZ795061 (study PRJEB30190, sample SAMN05720144) | anaerobic digester metagenome | isolation source: active sludge of municipal wastewater-treating anaerobic digesters | place: USA | collected 2014-12-22 ... | reverse complement strand
CCTGAAGCAGGCGATCGCCGCAGTGGACGGTGAGTACGACTTTGTGCTCATCGATTGCCCGCCATCCCTCTCCATGCTGACCCTCAACGGCCTGTGCTGTGCACATGGCGTGATCGTGCCCATGCAGTGTGAGTACTTTGCACTGGAAGGCCTGACCGATCTGGTCAACACCATCAAGCAGGTCAAGGCCAACCTCAACGACGACCTGCAAATCATTGGCCTGCTGCGGGTCATGTTTGACCCGCGCATCACCTTGCAACAGCAGGTCAGTGACCAGCTCAAGTCCCACTTTGGCGACAAGGTGTTTGACTCGGTCATTCCGCGCAATGTTCGCCTGGCTGAGGCGCCGAGCTATGGGGTTCCCGGTGTGGTGTTCGATCCGTCCAGCAAAGGGGCGCAGGCATTTGTGGCCTTTGCGCAGGAGATGGTGAACCGCATCCAGACCCTGTGAAAGCAGGCCAATGAAACCCACCGTTTTCATCCTGCCAGGTTGGCAGAATTCTGGTCCTGAACACTGGCAAAGCCGGTGGGAAACCTTGCATGGATACACCCGTGTGCAGCAGAACGACTGGATGCAGCCGTTGCGCGGTGACTGGATGGTGCAGTTGGAAGAATCGGTGTTGGCGACCGACGGCCCCATTGTTCTGGCGGCCCACAGTCTGGGGTGCATCTTGACTGCGGCCTGGGCTTCGCACTCTCGCAACACCCACCGGATACGGGGAGCACTGCTGGTCGCACCCGGCGACCCCGAGCGGGAAGAGTTGCGCGCCGCGCTTAAGAGCTGGTCGCCGGTGCCGCAGCAAAATTTGCCGTTCAAGAGCATCCTGGTGGGGAGCAACGACGACCCATACTGCAGCTTCGCACGCGCGCAGCAGTTTGCGCGGGCTTGGGGCTCAGAGTTTGTTGACTATGGCAACCGTGGCCACATCAACGCTGAATCTGGTCTGGGTGACTGGCCCGAGGGATATGCCTTTCTGGCCCAACTCTGTTCTTCCGCCAGCGCGCCTCGCCGTGCAACAGGGCCCTGAACGCAACCTATAAAACGAAAAGGAAAAACCATGGTCACCAAAAAACCCAAGGGACTCGGTATGGGTCTGGAAGCCCTGTTAGGTCCCAAGGTGATGGAGCCGGTGCCGGGGCAAACCGCCGCTGATGCGAAAGCCAACTCTGGCGTGCCCAGTACGCTGGCACTGACCGATATGGTGGCCGGGCAATACCAGCCCCGCACCCGCATGGACGAAGGCGCACTTTATGAATTGGCCGAAAGCATCAAGGCGCAAGGCATCATGCAACCGATCCTGGTGCGCCGTCTGGGTGACGGTGCCAACGCAGGCAAGTACGAAATCATTGCCGGTGAGCGCCGCTTTCGCGCAGCCAAACTGGCTGGACTGGACAGCGTGCCGGTGCTGGTGCGCGACGTGCCGGACCAGGCCGCGGCTGCCATGGCCCTCATCGAAAACATGCAGCGTGAAGACCTCAACCCGCTGGAAGAGGCACAGGGACTGCAGCGCCTGATCAAGGAGTTTGGCCTCACGCACGAGACTGCCGCTCAGGCGGTAGGCCGCTCGCGCAGTGCCGCCAGCAACCTGTTGCGTCTGCTCAACCTGGCCGACCCGGTGCAAACCATGTTGATGGCGGGCGATCTGGACATGGGGCATGCCCGCGCCTTGCTGGCGCTGGACCGCGCCACACAGATCACTGCCGCCAACCAGATTGCCGCCAAGAAAATGTCGGTGCGCGAAGCCGAGAGCCTGGTCAAGAAACTGGGCGCGGAGTTTGAATTGACCGCCTCCAAGCCCAAGAAAGACAAGTCACGCGACATCAAGCGGGTGGAAGAAGAACTGTCGGACCTGCTGATGGCGCAAGTCGAAATACAGATCAAAAAGCGGGTCAAGCGCGCAGGTCGGATCGAAGAGATGGGCGAAGTCATCATCCAGTTTGGCTCCATGGATGAACTCAATGGCCTGATCGAGCGCCTGTCGCCCGGTGGGCAGCGTTGACTGTCAAAGCTCACAACGCATATTGCTATCAATATAGGAGCGTCGCACGCAATGTTGATGAGGGCTAGAGGCCAATATCAAGTAGATTTTTGCTGGTGCGAGGTCGCCTGATGGCATGGCCGCTGCCTGCGGTACTGACATGGGTGGCCGCCTGGTCCCTGTTCAAGTGGATGGTGGAGCAGGGCACTTCGCCCGACTTTGCCCTCGGCGCTGCCACAGCCTTGGGTGTGGCACTCAGTTTGTGGGGCAATTCCTGGTGGCGCCGATTGCTGATTGCCGGGGGCTTTCCGGCGTCGCTGGCACTGACATTTTCCACGCTGGAGTTCGCCGCGTTGCCGCCCTGGGTGTGGCTGGTGCCATTGCTCCTGCTGCTGCTGGTTTACCCACTCAATGCCTGGCGCGATGCGCCGCTCTTTCCTACACCCGTACAGGCGCTCGATGATTTGCCATTGCACGCACCGCTGGTGGAGGGTGCACGTGTTCTGGACGCTGGGTGCGGTCTGGGCCATGGTCTGGTGGCATTGCGGCGCGCCTATCCGCAGGCGGCCCTGCACGGGCTGGAATGGAGCTGGCCCTTGCGTGCCCTGTGTGCGCTGCGCTGTCCCTGGGCACAGGTGCGCCAGGGAGATATCTGGCGCGCAGACTGGTCGTCTTATGACATGGTTTACCTGTTCCAGCGCCCGGAGAGCATGGCGCGTGCGGTGGACAAAGCGCGTGCCGAACTGCGCCCCGGTGCCTGGCTAGTCAGTCTGGAATTTGAAGCCAGCACCCTGCACGCAACGGCACAATTTACTGCACCCGGTGGCAAAATGGTATGGTTGTACCAAGCGCCGTTGTCGGTGCCGCAAGGAGACTGAGCATGCCACCCGATTCCACCGCAGCCCCAGCCGCTGTGACCGATGTGAACGAAATCCCGCACGCCCGGCAGGTGCTGGTGCTGGCGCTGGCCACGCTCGCAGAGCAGCGCGAGTCGGATTCTGAAAGCCATATTCTGCGGGTGCAAAACTATGTGCTGGTGCTGGCACAGGCGCTGGCCGCACAGCCCAAATTTTCGGAGTTGTTGACTCCAGCCTACATCGACACGCTGTACTTGAGCGTGCCGCTGTACGACATGGGCTCTATCGGCATACCGGACCGCATTCTGCTTAAGCCCGGGCGCCTGACACCCGACGAGATCACCATCATGCGCACCCACCCCACGATTGGCCACGCGGCCATCGAGCGGGCTGAGAAAACGCTGGGCCGCCCCTCGCCGCGACTCACGGTTGCAAAAGAGCTGGTCTTGTCGCACCAGGAAAAGTGGGACGGCACAGGCTACCCGCGCGCCCTGGCCGGCACCGACATTCCGGTGGCCGCCCGCATCATGGCGATTGCGGATGTGTACGACGCGCTCATCAGCGCCAAGGTCTACAAGGATGGCGTGTCGCATGACAAGGCGGTGCAGATCATTTTCAGCGAACGCGGGGCCCATTTCGATCCCGACATGGTGGACGCGTTCATCGAAATTCAGGACACGATTGCCGAGATTGCACAACGCTACGCCGACACCAACGACGACATGCAACGCAAGATCGAATACATGGCAAACGCCATTGCGGAGATCGCTGAACTGTGATTCAGGCGGGTTAGCGTTGCGCTATCCACTCTGTCAGCGCCGCTTGGGGCATGGGCCGGGCCAGGTAGTAGCCCTGCACCACGGTACCACCGCAGCCGCGCAGGAATTCCATTTGCTCGGCAGTTTCCACGCCCTCGGCCACCACACCCATACCCAGGGTCAGGCCAATGGTGACCGAGATGCGCAGAATCGCTTCCGCCTTCGGTTCCGCGCTGGCGCGCTGCACAAAGCTGGCGTCAATCTTGAGTTCCTTGAATGGCAAGTCCACCAGCTGAACCAAGCTGGAGTAGCCGGTGCCAAAGTCATCTATCGACAGCACGAACCCCATCAGTGACAAGCGGGTGAGCGTCTCCATGGCAATGGCCCGGTCGAGCATCAACTTGCTCTCGGTCACTTCGATGATCAGATCCGAGGGCACCAGTCCCGTCGCCTCGACCAGCTGATTCAGGCGTTCGGGCATGGACAGGTTCAGCGCCGTGTCCATGGACATGTTGATCGCTGCTTTGATGTCTATGCCCTGCGCCCGCCAGCGGGTCAGGTCATGCAACACCTGCTGTGCCATGGCAAAAAACAACAAATCGGACATGCCTGCCTTTTCAATGGCAGGCACAAACCGGGCCGGGCCAATCATCCCGCCAGACTCCACCGGCCAGCGCGCCAGCGCCTCGGCACTCACCGTCTTGCCGCTGCGCATATCCACCTTGGGTTGGTACCAGGGGATGAATTCTCCCGCGGCCAGCGCCTGTGTCAGGCGCTGGGGGGTTAACGCTTCTTCAACCCGCTTCGCGCTCAGTGCATCCGCTCGAGGCTGGCGACGCGCCAGCATGGCACCCAGACGCTGGGGCGTGCACGGCTTGCTCAGCACGCCCAGCAAATCGAGCTTGTGGGCTTGGGCCAGTCCCGCTGCGCTGTGCAGGATTTCTTCGGTCATGCCCGACAGCAGGATGAAGGACGCCCCAAATCCGCGCAACGCCAAATGGCGCATCAGTACCAGTCCGTCCATCCCGGGCATGGACAGGTCGCTGATGATGACGGTGATGGCGGCGCCATGGCGATCAAACGCGGCCAGCGCTTCGTCGCCACCCCCGGCCAGAATGACGTCATCCCAGCCCATCGCCTTCAACTGCTCACCCATCAGCTGCAGTTGAAACTCGTCATCGTCCACCACCAGGATCATGTTGCTTGTCATAGTGCCTCCCCATCCACCCGTGGCAGCCATTTGTTCAGCATGGCGGCCAATTCGTTCATGCGCAGGGGTTTGGACAAATAGTCATCCATTCCGCGCTCCAAACAGCGCAACGCCTCACCCTGCATCGCGTTGGCCGTGACCGCCACAATGGGCAGGCGCGTGCCCTGGGGCTCCGCTGTCCGAATCGCCTCGGTCAAGCCAAAACCGTCCAGGTTGGGCATATGGCAGTCGCTGAGCAACAAGGCGTAGCGCCCCGGTTCGCGCTGCCACATGTCCAAGGCAATGGCACCATCGTTGGCTACTTCGCAGACATGGCCCAACAGGTGCAGCTGTTCCTGCATCACATCACGGTTGGTCTCGTTGTCCTCAGCCAGCAGAATCAGGCGCTGGGTTCGCACGGCTTCTTCGACTGTGGGTGCCCCCAGACGCGGACTGCTGCGGCGCTCGGCGGGCGTCACTGCCTCGTGGTGCATCGGTGTCTGTTTGAATCCGGGCGCGCAAGGTCGTAGCGGAAGTTCCACTGCAAATTCGGAACCCTCACCCCATGTGCTGCGGACCGTCAGGCGCCCACCCATCAGCTCCACCAGTCGCTGGCTGATGGACAGGCCCAGACCGGTGCCGCCAAACCGGCGCGAGGTGCTTTCATCGGCCTGGGTAAACGGTTGGAACAACTTGGCGACCACCTCCGGGCGCATGCCAATGCCGTAGTCAATGACCGCCAGCCGAACCCCGCGGCCGCTGTCGGCAAGCACGCAGGGTGTGATGTCCAGTTGCACCACCGATTCACCCGCACCGGGCTTGTTGCTGAATTTGACGGCATTGCCGGTGAGGTTGAGCAGCACCTGGCGCAGGCGGTTGGGATCACCCAGCATCCATTCGGGCAGATCAGGCGAGACCGATAGCGAGATTCTCGTGGCTCTGCCACCGGGAAGCGACGCCATCAGATGCACCACGCCATCTGCCACCTCGCGCAGGTGCAGCGGCACGCTCTCCACCTCCAGCTTGTTGGCCTCGATCTTGGAGAAGTCCAGAATGTCGTTGAGGATTTGCAGCAAGGCCATGGAGGACTGGTGAATGGTGCCCAGCATGCGGCGCTGATCGGGGTTCAGCGTAGTCGCCTGCAAAATGTCAACCATGCCGATGACCCCGTTCATGGGGGTGCGAATCTCGTGGCTCATGTTTGCCAGAAAGTCGGACTTGGCGCGGCTGGCTGCCTGGGTTGCCTCTTCAGCGAGTTTGCGCTCGGTGATGTCTTTGGAACTGCAAATCACCCGTTTCACCTGACCCTCTTCATTGAAGATCGGCTTGGCCGTGGTAATCATGAAGCGCACGCCATGGGGTGTTGGTACCCGCACCTCAAACACCCGCTCAATTCCCTCCTTGAAAATCGCCTGCACGCCATGGAAACGCTTGTCGGCCTCGTCTTTCGGGAACACATCCCAGACCGTCTTTTCAATGATGTCGTCTGGAGTTTTGTCAAACGCCTTGGCAAAAGCTGCGTTGACGTAGCTGTAGCGGCCATCGGGGTAGAAGCTGAAAATCGAGTCACTCGACTGGTCCAGCAAAACGCGGTATTTCTCCTCGCTGATCCGCAAGGCTTGTGCCTCTGCGGCCTGCTGGCGATCGGTGATGTCATGCGCGACGCCCAGCACGCCGATGAGGGCACCGTCCGATGCAAACATCGGTGCCTTGGTGGTTTCAAACAGCCGTCGACTGCCATCGTCGGCAAAGGTCAGCCACTCCTCGTTGACGCTGGGCGTACCGGCCGCGATTGCTGCCAGGTCATGCTGGCGAAAGTTGTCGGCCATCTCACGCGCTACAAAGTCATAGTCGCTCTTGCCAACCAAATCAGCTTCTTTTGCCCCATACAACCGTTCGAACGCATGGTTGCAGGATAGGAATATGCCATTTGTGTCCTTCAGCCAGATCAGATCCGGCAGAGTTGCCATCAGCGTTTGCAGGCGACCATGTTCAACGTCAAGGTCGCGGTACGGCTTTTGCACCCCCGCTACGAATATCGCCCGGTAGACCATCAGGTAGGCAATTACCTTGTAGACATGGCCCAGCAGGTTGTGCAGATCGGTCACATCGCTGTAGAGGGTGAAAAACATTTCGGCCAGCCCCTGCACCCAGGCAGCTGCGGCCAGCCATTGCAGGTTGGCGTCGTTGTGCGCGCGTCGGCTCTTGAGCCACAGCAAAATTGCCGCTGCGCCATACAGAAACCCCAGCAGGTATTCGGCACCAATCTTGAACGCTGTCAGTCCCTGGCCCACAATGAACGTGCGTGGAAGCCAGTCGCCGTGGCCCAGTCCCAGCCACCAAACCAGTGCTGCAATGCCTGTGGCCCCGGCTGCGGCCCCCTGAAAAGCCAGCCCAGACCACTGCGCCGCGGGCAACACCGCAGCACCCAGTAGCACGGCTGCTGCCATATAGCGCCCGGCCAGCCAGAAGTTAATCGCTTTTTCGGTTCCGCTGGAGGTCACCAGATCGGGCATGCCCGGATACGACAGGGTGTGCGCAAAGTCAATCAGCCCAACCGCCAAAAACCCCGCACCCAACAGCATGATGCTGCCGTTTTGGGGCTGCTGGCGCAGATTCCAGGCCAGCGTAAACACCATGGCCGATACCGCCATGGCGGCAAACTCCAGCGCAGTGTGCAACGGCAGGTACTGCGCGGGTTGGGTAAAGAAGCGAATCCCTGGTAGCGCGTAGCCGAGCAGCAACAGCACGGTCAGCGCGATGACCCAGCGCGCGGGGGGCGACAGAGCGGCCAGCCCGGTCGGGGTTGTGTGGCTTGCTCCTGCTGAGTTGGTATGCATGGTTTTCACTATTACTTTTATAGCTGACTATGTAATAAATACGAGGGCTAGATGGCCAAATGATTACTAATTTTTGTCCCCACGGCCGAAAGCTCGTCCTGTAGACCCGCAGCCAGTGTGCTGCACAGATTGGCATCCCCGGCGCGCCCCGCAGTTTCCAGGCGTTGGCACCGCTCGCCCAGCGCCAGGGCACCCACGCTGCGCGCGGCACTCTTGAGCGTGTGGGCGACACCGGCTAGCGCTGCGGTTTCCCTTGCCAGCGCGGCGGCGGCGATCTCGGCCACCTGCAGTTCGGCGTTGACCAAAAACTTGCCCAGCAGGCGCTTGTGCATGCCCGGGTTGTCGCCCACCAGTTCGATTAGCGTAGCCGGGTTCCAGACTGCCAGTTCCGGGGCCTGCGCTGTTGGCAGCGGGTTCGCGACGCTGGATTCACTGTCAGGTTGGCGCGTTGTATCTGCAACAGCGTTATCCGCTAACACGGGCAGCCATTTGTCCAGGGTGGCGCGCAATTCGTTCATGCGCAGCGGTTTGGAAAGGTAGTCGTCCATGCCGCGTTCACGGCAGCGTTGGGCTTCGCCCTGCATGGCGTTGGCGGTCACGGCGATGATGGGCAGGTGCACGCTAGCAGGCTCGGTGGCACGAATCGCCGCAGTCAGGCCAAATCCGTCCAAGGTCGGCATGTGGCAGTCACTCAGCAGCAGGGCGTATCGGCCCGGGTTGGCCTGCCACATGTGCAGCGCCTTGGCTCCGTCTTCTGCCACTTCGCAGGTGTAGCCCAGCAGGCGCAGTTGCTCGCGCATCACGTCCCGGTTGGTTTCGTTGTCTTCGGCCAGCAAGATCAGGCGTTGGGCATGAACCGCTTGGTCCACCGTGGGGGCAATGGGGCGCTGGCGGGTACGGCGCTCGATGGCGATGCCACTGTCCGACGCTCGCTGACCACCGCCGGCTTGGGCAATCGCGCGAATCAGGTCGTGGTACAGCAAGGGGCGCACCGGCAAAACAATGTCATCGGGGTGGGTCTGGGTACCGCGAGTCACCTCGCGCACCACGCCAGCGTTAGAGCCAAGCCCCAACTCAGCCGTTGGCGTGGCAACGGCTTTGTCGACCAGTACGACCCAGCGGTGACCGGGCGACGACTGGTTCAAAAGTGCACGGGCACCGGCCACATCCGACACTACCCGCACCTGGGCACCTGCATGTTCGCAGTAGGTGGTGCGCACCATGGCGCCAAAGGCGTGCTGTGTCACAACCAGCACCTGCACGCCGGCCACACTGGGTTCAGCTGGCAATGTGCGTGTGGCAGTGGCCTCTCGCAGCGGCAATTCCACGGTGAAATCAGAGCCCTTACCCGGTGTGCTGGTCACCGAAATGCGCCCGTCCATCAGCTCCACCAGACGCTGGCTGATGGACAGGCCCAGTCCGGTGCCGCCAAACTTGCGTGCCGTGCTTTCGTCCGCCTGGGTAAAGGGCTGAAACAACTTGGCCACCACTTCGGGGCTCATGCCTATGCCGTTGTCCACCACGTCAAAGCGCACGCCCGGCGCACCGCAGGCCAGCACGCAAGGGGTTACGCTCAGGCGTACCTCGGCGCTGTGGTCGCCTTGCGGGGTGCTGAACTTAATGGCGTTGCCCAGCAGGTTGAGCAGCACCTGACGCAAACGGTTGGGGTCACCAAGGACCCAAACGGGCAGCTGGTGGGAGACAAACAGCGAAACCTCTGCCCGCGTGCCGGGCAGTGACGCGATCAGCTGTGCCACCCCTTCAGCCACTTCGCGCAGGTGCAAGGGCACGCTTTCCACGTCAAGCCGGCCCGCCTCAATCTTGGAGAAGTCCAGTATGTCGTTCAGAATCTGCAGCAAGGCCAGCGAGGAGCGGTGAATGGTGCCCAGCATGCGGTGCTGGTCGGGCTGGAGCGGGGTCTCCTGCAGGATGTCGACCATGCCGATCACCCCGTTCATGGGCGTGCGGATTTCATGGCTCATATTGGCCAGGAATTCACTCTTGGCTCGGCTGGCACTTTCGGCCAGGGCCTTGGCCGCCAACAGCGCGGCCTGTTCCTGTTTGCGGCGGGTGACATCGCTGATAAAAGCGCTGAAGGTGGTGCCCTGCGGGGTCACGATGGGTGAGATGGCCAGTTCGATGGGAAATTCGGTGCCGTCGCGGCGCAGCGCAACAATCTCGATGCGCTTGCCCAGCACCGGCCCGTCACCGGTGGCTAAATAGTGGGCCAAGCCCTTTTGGTGCGCCTCGCGGTAGCGTTCGGGGATGATGAAATCGTGCAAATACTGGCCCTTGACCTCGTCAAACCGCCATCCAAACGTGGTCTCTGCCTGGCGGCTCCATTCGGTTACCAGGCCTTTGGCATCCATGCCCACGATCGAGTCCAGGCTGGTGTCGATGACCAGGCGCAGGTGGTGCTCGCTTTGTACCGCTGCCCGGGTTTTCTGTTGTACCCGTTTTTCCAGATTGAGCTGCTGTTGAACCAGGTCCAGTTCCACCTGCTTTCGCATCGTGATGTCGGAACGGATGCTGAGGTAGCGCTCTGGCTTGCCCTGGCTGTTCATCAGCGGGACGATGGTGGTGTCCACCCAGTACAGCTGGCCGTCCTTGGCCTGGTTGCAGACTTCGTCACGCCAGGTTTTGCCAGTGGCGAGGGTGCGGTACATGGCCTTGAAAAAACCATGCGGATGGGTGCCGGAATTCAGAAGTATGTGGTCTTGCCCCAGCAGTTCCTCACGGCTGTAACCGCTGATTTCGCAAAACTTGTCGTTGACGTAGGTGATCCTGCCCTGCACATCTGCGGTGGCGACGATGGCATGCTGGTCCAGCGCATACTTTTGCAACTGCAATTCTTCCAGATAGGTGCGCGAACTGGCCTCGGCCTGGCGCAGGTCGGCCGTCATTTCCAGCGCCCGTTCTTCCGCACGCCGCCGCCCTGTAGCCTGCTGGCGCAAAAGCAGGGCCAGCAAGGCGCTCAACAGCACGCCGCCTGCAAACACCAGCCAGGGCGTGGTGTGGTCAAAGCCGGCCTCAAACCCGGTCGTGCTGTTGACCCGAAGTCCCAGGTCCCGCCCGCCAAAAGACAGTGTTTTGACCGCGGAAAATCGACGCCCCGCTGCCGCACCCAGACTGGCTGCGGTTTCTACCGGTAGTGCGGCGGTGTGCTGGTCCCCGTCAAAAAGCAGCGTGCCGGGTGGCTCATCGGGGCGGGCCAGGGGACCATCAAAAAGCTCGAAATCGATCAACCCAGCCCGCACCGCGGACATGCCCTCCAGCAATTCGTCCATCACCAGGGGTGCAAAGGCCAGTCCAATCAGTGCCGCTCGCCGCTGATCCGTGGTGGCGGGAAGCATGCCGTTGGCGTATACCGGCACGAACAGCAGCAAGCCGGGGGTTTTGCGCTGGTTCTGCACCAGCGCAATGGCGCCGGTGATGGTGGGCTGGCCCGAATTGACCGCGCGCTGAGCGGCGGACCGGCGCGTCGACTCGGAGCCGATGTCTAAACCCTGCGCACCCGCGTTGGCTTCGGCCGGTTCGATGAACTTGACGATGTAAAGGTCGTCATGGCCCGTGTCGCCCAGCTGGCGCAGTGCAAAGTTTGGCGCGCCGTCTGCGCGCTCGGCCTTGAGAAAGGCGCCCAGCGCAGGGCGCGCTACCCGCTGAATAAAGCCAAAGCCGCGCACGCCGGCAAACTCGCTACCCATGTCGCGGGATTCAACGTAGCTGCGGAACTCAGCCCTCTCCACGCTCTTGCTGGCGGCGTACAGGCCCTTGGCACCCTGCAAGCCGTAAATGGGAAGCCGCAGTCGGGCATGGACGTACTCGGCAACGGCTTCCACACTGCGCTCAAACTGCGCTTGTGCATCGCCGTCGATGTCCTTTTGCTTCCAGTACGCGGTGCCCGCAGCAACGCCCAGCCCCAGCAGGAACACCAAGGTCGGTACCCACTGCGTGGATGCCGAGCGTCCCACACCGGCTATCGCTGTTTGGGGGGTGGTCACGGGTCTGCTCGTCGTGTTCATTCGCTATTACTTTGAGAGCAGTCTGTGGAGTAAGTACGAGGGCTAGAGACCTAAATGGCTTCGAATTGCGACGCTGGCGGTTTCCAGCTCTGCATCCAGCCCTGCAGCCAGTGCGCTGCACTCTGGCGCATTTGCAGCGTGGCCCGCAGTCTCCAGGTTCTGGCAAAGCTCGCCCAACGCCAGGGCACCCACGCTGCGGGCGGCACTCTTGAGCGTGTGGGCGATACCGGTCAGTGTGGCTGTGTCGCTGGCTGCAGCGGCGGCTGTGATTCTTGCCGCCTGTTCGGTTGCGTTGACGAGAAATTTCTCAAGCAGGCGCTGGTGCAGTGCCGGGTTGTTGCCCACCAGGTCGATCAGGGTGTTGGGGCTCCAGGCAGGCAGCGTGATGTCTTTGAGCGGTAGCCATTTTTTAAGCACCGCAGCCAGATCCTGCATGCGCAAGGGCTTGGAAACATAGTCATCCATGCCGCGCTCGCGGCAGCGCTGCGCTTCACCCTGCATGGCGTTGGCGGTGATGGCGACGATGGGCAAGCGGTTGCCAGAGGTCTCGGCCTGGCGGATGGCTTCGGTCAAGCCGAAACCATCCAGGTTGGGCATGTGGCAGTCAGTTAGTAGCAGCCCGTACCGCTGGGGGACTTGAGCTTGCCCGGCTCGCCACATGTTCAGAGCCTGGGCTCCGTCCACTGCTACCTCGCAGGTGTAGCCCAGCAGGTTCAGCTGCTGCTGCAATACATCGCGGTTGGTTT
>ERZ795061.4091-NODE-4091-length-12406-cov-16.157153_pt1 | contig 12406 bp, 11 predicted proteins | sample MGYA00375145_ERZ795061 | MGnify/ENA primary metagenome ERZ795061 (study PRJEB30190, sample SAMN05720144) | anaerobic digester metagenome | isolation source: active sludge of municipal wastewater-treating anaerobic digesters | place: USA | collected 2014-12-22 ... | reverse complement strand
TCGTCCAGCACCTGGGTCAGACCGGCTGCGAGTGCCATCAACGTCTTGCCGCTGCCGGCCGTGCCGGTGAGGGTGACAAAGTCAACCTCAGGGTCCATCAGCAGGTTCATCGCGAAATTCTGCTCGCGGTTGCGGGTGGTCACGCCCCACACCGCGTTCTTCAGGTGGTTGAAATCCTTGAGGGTTTTGAAGACCGCCGTCTTGCCGCGGATCTCGGTCACACGCGCATACAGCGACGGCTCGCCGGGCGCCTCAAAGTAGACAAACTGGTTGATCAGCAGGCTGGGCACCACCGGCCCGGAAATACGGTAGAACGTGTGTGCGCCGCTCTGCCAGCTCTCCACCGTCTGCCCATGCGTGGCCCAGAAGTCAGCAGGCAGGGCCAGGGAGCCGGAATACAGCAGGTCGCCGTCTTCCAGCGTCTTGTCATTCTGGTAGTCGTCGGTAGCCAGGCCCAGGGCACGGGCCTTGACGCGCATGTTGATGTCCTTGGACACCAGCACCACTTCACGTGCATCGGCTTTGGATTCACTGGCCAGCGCCGCATGCTGCAGGCGCAGCGCCGCGACGACACCCAGAATCTGGTTGTCGGCCTTGCCCTGTGGCAGGCTGGTGGGCAGCGTGTAGTTCAGCGGCTGGGTCTGGAAAAACAGCTTGCCCTTGGCTTCCCGGTGGCCGGTGGTGTCGAGCAGCAGACCCGTGCCGATATCGTCGCCATTGGCACCCGCCAGTGCATCCAGCGTGCGGCTGGTCTGGCGTGCATTGCGGGCAACTTCGGTCATGCCTTTCTTGTGGCCATCCAGCTCTTCCAGCACGATCATCGGCAGGAAAATGTCATGTTCCTCGAAGCGGAACAGACACATGGGATCGTGCATCAGCACATTGGTGTCCAGCACAAACAGCTTGGTGGGGCCCGAGGCCTTGTCTTTCTTGCGCTTCGCCACGGGCTGGGCTTGTGACGCCACGTCGGTCGCCGTAACATTTGCTTTCAATTGAATAGGCTGCGACGTGGCAGCGCGCGCCAATTTCCCGGAAGGAGGAGGGGGGTGCCCTGTTTCTCCATCATGTCGATCACCCAGTTGGCGGGCCTGCGGCCTGGCATCAATCAGGTCGTTTGAAGACGGACGGCTGGTTTTTTTGGCTGGTTTGGGCGCACTGCGGGCCTGAACGTTGTAGGCATCGTGCGACAGCAGGGATGCTCGCTTGGCGGGTGCGGGAGGCAATGGCATGGGTGGTATGACTCGTATAAACAGGGTTCAGAAAACAAAAAAGCCGCCCTGAGCCAAGGCGGCTTGATGACGATACGCTGGTGCAAACGCAGTTGCAGATTTCAACGGCATGAGAGTCATTATGCATGACCGAATCAAACCTCCAAACCCGCAATGTGGGTTGTCTCAGGCCGCCTTTTTCAGGGCTTTGACGGCCTTGAGCACGTCGTCCACATGGCCCGGGACCTTCAGGCCACGCCATTCTTCCTTGAGAAGACCGTCTGCCCCGATCAGGAAGGTGCTGCGCTCAATGCCTTTGACCTTCTTGCCGTACATGATCTTGTTTTTGACCACACCAAACATGTGGCACATTTTTTCTTCGGTGTCCGCAATCAGCTCGAATGGCAATTCCAGCTTGAGCTTGAACTCGTCGTGGGATTTCATGTTGTCGCGGGACACACCGAACACGGCGGCACCCGCTTTCACGAAATCCTTGTACTTGTCGCGAAACTGCATCGCTTCCGTGGTGCAGCCCGGGGTGTTGTCCTTGGGGTAAAAATATAAAACCAGGGTTTTGCCGTTGTGACTGGAGTTGGTCACCTTGACGCCACCAGTGGCAATTGCTTCGAATTCGGGGAGGGGTTTGTTGACAACGATCGCCATATTTAACTTTATTCCCGTTTGCAGGATGTGTCAGACAGAGTCGGGAGAACTTGTTTGTGCTTGTCGCTTGCGCACTCCCGACCAAACTGCAATTTTACTCTGAAAACGGGCCCTCAGGCACCTGCATCGCTGCCTGAGGATTCACTACCCAGCAAAAGAGCCACCACAACGCTGCGTCCCTCGCCAGCCAGAATGTTGTAGGTCCGGCAGGCGGCCTGCGTGTCCATGGTTTCCAGGCCAATGCGTTTGGCCATCAGGGCCTGTAGCCATTGGGGTTGGGGAAAACGGATGCGTTCACCGCTGCCAAAAATCACCAGTTCGGGGCTCAACTCGGCCAGTCTGGTGAAGTGGTCAGCCGTCAGATCCTGAAACCGGGCGCAACACCACGCCAAGCGCTGCCCGCTGGAGGCGATCACCACGCTGTGCGTGATTTGCTCGCCGTCAACCCGTATCCAGCCCGGCCCGTAACCCGAGATGGATTGCACATCAAATTTGTCGGGATGGAGTTTCATACGGGCTCGTGGGTGGAATTGGGTGTTGTATCTGATGCTGCACCGCACTAAACCAGTGCGGAACTGTGGTCAAATTATAGGTTTCACCCTGTGGTGCTGACCCTAGGAGGGACTTTGAAACCCATTCAAAAATCTGCCAAGCTGGCCAATGTGCTGTATGACATTCGCGGACCCATCATGGACGCCGCCCGTCACATGGAAGACGAAGGCCAGAAAATCATCAAGCTCAACCTGGGCAACCTCGCGGTGTTTGGCTTTGACGCGCCCGAGGAAATCCAGCAGGACATGATCCGCAACCTGCCCAACTCGGCCGGTTACTCCGACAGCAAGGGCATCTTCGCCGCGCGCAAGGCGGTCATGCACGAGACGCAAAAACAGGGCGTCGCTGGCGTGACGCTGGATGACATCTACCTGGGCAATGGTGCCAGCGAACTGATCACGATGGCGACCAACGCCTTGCTGGACAACGGTGATGAGCTGCTGCTACCCATGCCGGACTACCCGCTGTGGACGGCGGCCACCAGCCTGTCGGGTGGCACGCCGGTGCACTACCTGTGCGACGAAGCCAACGACTGGATGCCCAATCTGGACGACATCCGCGCCAAGATCACGCCGCGCACCAAGGGCATTGTGGTCATCAACCCCAACAACCCGACGGGGGTGCTGTACTCCGACGCGCTGCTGAAGAGCATCGTGGACATTGCGCGCGAACATGGCCTGGTGATTCTGGCCGACGAGGTGTACGACAAGGTGCTGTACGACGGCGTCAAACACACGGCGCTGGCGAGCCTTTCCACCGACGTGCTCACGCTCACCTTCAACTCACTCTCCAAGAGCTACCGCTCCTGTGGCTACCGTGCGGGCTGGATGATTGTCTCGGGCGACAAGAAGAACGCCACCGACTACATTGAGGGCCTGAACATGCTCAGCAACATGAAGCTGTGCTCCAACGTGCCGGGCCAGTGGGCAATCCAGACCGCACTGGGCGGCTACCAGAGCATCAATGATCTGGTGTGTGAGGGCGGTCGTCTGCGTCGCCAGCGCGATCTGGCCTACGAACTCATTACGGCGATTCCCGGTGTGAGTTGCGTCAAGCCGCAGGCAGCGTTGTACATGTTTCCTAAGCTCGACCCCAAGGTGTACCCGATCGAGGATGACCGGCAGTTCTTCCTGGAGCTGCTGAAGGAAACCCGGGTCATGCTGGTGCAGGGGTCCGGCTTCAACTGGAAGCAGCCAGACCATTTCCGCATTGTGTTTCTGCCCCATGAGGATGACTTGCGTGAGGCCATCGGCCGTATCGCCAAATTCCTGGAGAGCTATCGCAAGAGTCACGGCACCCAAAACGTGCAGGTGGAAAACACACTGGCATCGCAGGTTGCTATTAAATTGGTAGCTGCTCGCGCATAATCGACGAGGGCTGAGGCCCGATTTAGTACTCAAAAATTCATGAAATCCATTCAAGTAGGCCTTCTGGGCATCGGCACCGTGGGCAGCGGCACTTTCAATGTGCTGCGCCGCAACCAGGCAGAAATCAAACGGCGCGCCGGGCGTGGCATCGAGATCACCATGGTGGCCGATCTGGACGTGGCCCGCGCGCAAGCGGTCGTCGGCCCCGATGTCAAAGTGGTGAACGATGCCCGCGCGGTGATTGCCAACCCCGAGATCGACATCGTCATCGAACTGATTGGCGGCTACGGCATTGCCAAACAACTGGTACTGGAAGCCATTGCGGCGGGCAAACACGTGGTGACCGCCAACAAGGCTTTGCTGGCCGTGCACGGCACCGAAATTTTTGCAGCCGCCCATGCCAAGGGTGTGATGGTGGCATTTGAAGCGGCTGTGGCCGGTGGCATTCCCATCATCAAGGCGCTGCGTGAAGGTTTGACGGCCAACAGCATCCAGTGGATTGCGGGCATTATCAATGGCACCACCAACTTCATCCTGTCCGAGATGCGCGACAAGGGGCTGGACTTCGCCACGGTGCTGAAAGAAGCGCAGAAGCTCGGTTACGCCGAGGCCGACCCCACGTTTGACATTGAAGGTGTGGACGCGGCACACAAGGTCACGCTGATGTCGGCGATTGCGTTTGGCATTCCCGTGCAGTTTGACAAGGCGTACATCGAAGGCATCACCAAGCTGGGTGCAGCGGACATCAAATACGCTGAGCAACTCGGCTATCGCATCAAGCTTTTGGGCATTACCAAGCGCACGGCCAAGGGAATCGAGCTGCGTGTGCACCCGAGCCTGATCCCGGCCAAACGCCTGATCGCCAATGTGGAAGGCGCGATGAACGCCGTGGTGGTCAACGGCGATGCCGTGGGCAACACGCTCTATTACGGCAAAGGCGCCGGTAGCGAACCCACGGCCAGCGCGGTGATTGCCGATCTGGTGGACATCACGCGCCTGCACACGGCCGATGCGGCGCAACGCGTGCCGCATCTGGCGTTCCATCCCGAGTCGATGAGTGACCTGCCAGTCTTGCCGATGAGCGAGGTGGTGACCAGTTATTACCTGCGTCTGCGTGTTGCCGATCAGGCCGGTGTGCTGGCCAAGGTGACGGGCATCGTGGCCGACGCCGGCATCAGCATTGATGCCGTGCTGCAACGCGAGGCTGATGAGGTGGGTGGCGACGCATCAGTGGCGCAGACCGACCTGATCATGCTGACCCACGACACGCGTGAAGGCACGATGAACGAGGCCATTGCCCGCATGCAGGCGCTGCCCACGGTGCTGGCACCGATTGTGCGCATCCGCAAGGAAGAGCTGGCCTGATGCTTTATCTGTCCACCCGCGCTGCATCAACAGGTTCGCCTGACCGCAAACACTTCTGTGAAATCCTGCTCGAAGGCCTGGCCCCGGACGGTGGGTTGTACCTGCCGGAGCGCTACCCGCAGGTCACCGCCGCCACGCTGGAAGCCTGGCGCAGGGTCTATCTGGAACAGGGTTATGGCGCGCTGGCGTTTGAGGTGTTGTCGCTTTACGTTGACGACATTCCTGCCGCCGACCTGAAGGCGATCTGCCTGAAAACCTACACGCAAGACGTGTTTGGCACGAAGGAAATCGTACCCCTGAAGCAGCTCGAAAGCGGCCTTCACCTCGAAGCCCTGTCCAACGGCCCCACGCTGGCCTTCAAGGACATGGCGATGCAGTTGCTGGGCAACCTGTTCGAATACGAGCTTGCGCGGCGTGGCGAGCAACTCAACATTCTGGGTGCCACCAGTGGCGACACGGGTAGCGCGGCCGAATACGCCATGCGCGGCAAGAAGGGCGTGCGGGTGTTCATGACCAGCCCGGCCGGTCGCATGAGCCCGTTCCAGCAGGCACAGATGTTCAGCCTGATGGACGCGAACATCCACAACATCGCCATTGAAGGCGTGTTTGATGATTGCCAGGACATCGTGAAAGCGGTGAGTAACGATCTGGAATTCAAGCGCAAGTACAAGATTGGTACCGTGAACAGCATCAACTGGGCGCGTCTGATGGCCCAAGTTGTCTATTACTTTGCAGGCTACTTCCAGGCGACGAATGTTGCCCCCACGCTTGCGACTTCGTCTGCTGCGCTGCCCCCCGAGGGGGCTAATTTTCCTAGGGGCGGCCCGTCGGAAAATTCCCCTATCCGCAAGGTCAGCTTCACCGTACCCAGCGGCAATTTCGGCAACGTCTGCGCGGGTCACGTCGCCCGCATGATGGGTTTGCCTATCGACAAACTGGTGGTTGCTACCAACGAAAACGATGTGCTCGACGAGTTCTTCCGTACCGGCGTGTACCGTGTGCGTGGTAGCGCGGACACGCATGAAACCTCCAGTCCGTCGATGGATATTTCCAAGGCCTCCAACTTCGAGCGGTTTGTGTTTGACCTGCTGGGCAGGGACGGCGCACGGGTGAAAGCGCTGTTTGGTGATGCCCTGAGCACGGCTGGCCGCTTTGATCTGAGAGCCGATCCAGTCTTCAAACAGGCCGCATCCACCTACGGTTTTGTCAGCGGCAAGAGTACCCACGCCAACCGGCTGGACACCATCCGTGACACGTTTAAACGCTTCGGCGTGATGATTGACACCCACACCGCAGACGGCCTGAAGGTGGCCCGCGAGCATCTGACGGCCGGCGTGCCGATGATCGTGCTTGAAACCGCTTTGCCCATCAAGTTTGCTGAAACGATTGTTGAGGCACTGGGCCAGCCACCGCATCGCCCGCCACAGTTTGAAGGTATTGAAAGTCTGCCGAAGAAGGTTCATGTGATGCCTGCTGACGTTGCGCAGGTGAAGCGCTATATCGCGTCCCAATGTGCATGAAGGTCGTCGGGTTTGCCGGGTACTCGGGATCGGGAAAAACCACACTGGTGGAGTGCCTGATTCCAGCACTCAAACACCTCGGGCAGCGTGTCTCGGTTGTCAAGCACGCGCATCACAGTTTCGACATTGATCATCCGGGTAAGGACACGTTTCGCCATCGCGAGGCGGGTGCGTTTGAAGTGGTGGTGGCGTCGGACCGGCGTCTGGCCCTGATTCGCGAGTTTGAGCGCGAGGTGCCACAAAATGTGCATCAGCTCATTGCCGAACTGTATGAGGGCGTGGACTGGGTTCTGGTTGAGGGATTCAAAAGCAGCGACCTGCTGAAAATTGAGGTCTGGCGCAATGCTGCGGGCAAGCCGGCGCGTTATGGAGATGACGATTTCATCGTGGCAATTGCAACCGACTCGCCTGGTGAGCTGCCACAAGCAACCCTGCGCCCGGTGTTTGATTTGAACGATCCCGACACCATTGCCAACTGGTTGATTGACAATCAGGCCCGGTTCGAATACCACGCTGAAAACTATCGTTGACGCCCACCATGAATGCCCCACGCAGCCCCCTGAAATCGCTGGATGACGCACTGGCTGCACTGCTGGCACATGCCGTTGCGCTGAATGGTACCGAGACCGTTTCTGTCTTTGATGCTGACGGACGGGTGCTGGCGCAAGACGTGGTGTCGGCGCTGCAGGTGCCGCCGAATGACAACAGCTCGATGGATGGTTATGCGGTGCGCTGCGCCGATGTGCGGCAGGCCGGTGCCGTGTTGCAGGTGACGCAACGCATTCCAGCCGGCTCGACGGGCGTGGCCATGACGCCCGGCAGTGCAGCACGCATCTTCACTGGTGCGCCCATTCCGCCGGGCGCCGACGCGGTGGTGATGCAGGAAGACTGCGAGCCGTCCGGTGAAGGCAGCGTGCGCGTGAACAACGTGCCGTCTTCGGGTCAATGGATTCGCCGCGCCGGTGAAGACGTGACCCGTGGCGCCGTGGTGCTTCAAAAAGGAGCGCGCCTTGCGCCCGCTTCATTGGGGCTGGCGGCCAGTATTGGCCTCGACCAGCTTTTGGTGGCAGCCCGGCCCCGCGTGGCGCTTTTTTCGACCGGCGACGAACTGGTGATGCCCGGCACGGTGGCGCCACAGGACATGAAGCCAGGTGCCATCTACAACTCCAATCGGTTCTTCCTGCGTGCGTTGCTGCAGCGCCTCGGCTGTGACGTGACGGACCTGGGTATCGTGCCGGACCGCCGTGACGCTACGCTGGACGCCTTGCGTGCAGCGGCCGAGCACCATGACCTGATCCTTACCAGCGGTGGTGTATCAGTGGGGGAAGAAGACCACATCAAACCCGCGGTGGAAGCGCTGGGGCATCTCGACCTGTGGCAAATCGCCATCAAGCCGGGCAAGCCCTTTGCTTACGGAAGTATTGATGGACAGGCGGGCAAGACTCATTTCATGGGCCTGCCAGGCAACCCGGTTTCGAGCTTCATCACGTTTTTGCTGCTGGTGCGGCCTTTCCTGCTCAAGCTGCAGGGTGTCTCGCAGGTTGCTGCAAATTCCATAGCTGTTCCCGCACATTTCACGTGGTCCAGAGCCGATAAACGCCGTGAATTTCTGCGGGTTCGACGTAACGCGGCCGGCGGACTGGACCTGTTCCCCAATCAGAGCTCGGGCGTGCTGACCTCGGCGGTCTGGGGTGATGGCGTGGTGGACAACCCGCCTGGCCGAACCATTGCGCCGGGCGATGTGGTGCAGTTCGTCCCCTTTGCCGAATGGCTGTCATGAAAATCACTGTCAAGTACTTTGCATCCATCCGTGAAGCCATCGGCCACAGCACCGAGCAGCGCGCCACCTCGGCCACGTCGCTGGCTGAACTGAGATCCGAGTTGATCGCTCTGGGTGGCGCCTATGCCGAAAGCCTGTCGCGGGATCGGGCCGTGCGCCTGGCGTTGAACCAGGTCATGAGCGACGAGTCGGCGGCGCTGGTGGATGGCGCCGAGGTGGCCTTCTTCCCGCCAGTGACTGGCGGGTGAGCTGCAACTGATCGGCGAAACCCGCGCCGATCAGGTTTTCTCCAGGAGTTTCAAAACGTTTGCCGCGCCTTCGGGCGTGGCCGCCATCATCGGCGCACGCACCTCGCCTGACATCAGGCCTTGATGGGCCAGCACCGCCTTGATCAGCGCCGGATTGGGTTCCGCAAACAGGCCTTCGATGAGCGGCAGCAAGGGCATCCAGAGCTGCCGTGCGGCCTGTAATTGGCCGGCCTGTAGCAGCTGCAACACACGTGCAACCCGGTCCGTATGTACATGCGCACTGGCTGAGATGGCGCCCGCGCCACCCAGCGCGGCAGTGCTGAAAATCTGCGTGTCTTCACCGGCCAGCACCTGCAGTTGGCCGTCGGCAATCAGTGCCTGTGTCTTGTGCGCGTCGCCGCCGCAGTCCTTGATGGCCGGAATATTCGGGTGGCGTGACAGACTGCGCAGTGTGTCGCAGTCGATACGCGCGCCGGTGCGGTAAGGAATGTCGTAGATGATCACCGGCACGCGACAGGCGTCGGCAATGGTTTCAAACCAGAGCCGCAAACCCGGCTGCGACGGCCGGATATACAGCGGCGCGGGCACCAGCAGACCGGCGACAGGCTTGCTGCCCAGCACCCGAACCCACGCCAGCATCTGCGGCAGGTGGTAGCCAGAGACACCCATGATGACGGGCCGGCCACCGGATGCGGCCAGCACGGTATCCAGCACCTCCAGTTGTTCGGCCTCATCCAGCGCAGCCGCCTCGCCGGTGGAGCCGCAGGCGACGAACCCCGAGGCACCTTCACTCCCCAGCTTCTTGACCAGCCGATGCAGGGCAGGGTGATCAACCTGCCCGTCCTTGAAAGGGGTGACCAGTGCAATCCAGAGGCCGGAGAAAACACGGTTGGGAGAATGAATGGAATCAGACACGCGACATTTCCTTTGAAAAAATGACCGATGACGTTACCGTCAGCAGCATGCGCGCGGAGAACCAAAACCAGGAAGGGGAAAAGTTTGGCAGTTCCATCGCTCATCTGAGGACGGAACCGCAGCTCCGGTCAGATGAGCCTGGGTTTCCTGCATTTGCTGGCGCACGCGCAGACCGCGTCTACACCAGAAGGTGCGAAGCGTGATGCGAATGACGTTGCAGCAAACATCCGGGTATCTTAGCACTGGCACAATCTGGCTATGAACCCCCCACGCGTTGTCATCCAGACCGCTGATTTCAATCTCGCCACCGAGATCGAAGCCCTGCGCGCCAGCGACAAGCGCGTGGGCGCAGTTTGCAGCTTTGTCGGCACCGTGCGGGATCGCAATGACGGCCAGTCCGTCAGCACGATGGAACTGGAGCACTATCCCGGTATGACCGAGAAGTCGATTGAAGCCATGATCGACGAGGCTCATCTGCGCTTCAACATTTTCGGTGCACGCGTTATTCACCGCGTGGGCCTGCTGCAGCCACTGGATCAGGTGGTGATGGTGGCCGTCACGTCGTCGCACCGGGGCGAGAGTTTTCAGGCCTGCGAATTCCTGATGGACTACCTGAAAACCCAGGCACCCTTCTGGAAAAAAGAGCAGACGCCTGAAGGTGCTCGCTGGGTGGACGCCCGCGTGACCGACGACGCTGCATTGGCCAAATGGGGGCTGAAGCTCTCCAATCTGCCGGCGGTGTAAACGGCGGTATCTCAGGTGCAGAGGGTAGCGGGCGCCTTCAGCCGCTGTTCGAGCCACTGCAGCAACATGCGCACGCGAGGCAGGTCAATTCGGTTGTTCGGCACCAGCGCCTTGAGCCAGATATCCGGCAATTTCAGTTCCGGCAATATTTCAACCAGTTCCCCACTGCGAATGGCGGGCGCTGCCAGGTAATCAGCCAGCACGCTGATGCCCAGCCCCGACACTGTGGCTTGACACAGTGCCACGCCATCATTGGTTTTGAGTTTGGGCCGCACGTCAACACCAACCTGTCCCTGCGGGCTCTGAAATTCCCAACGTGAGCCCGACGTGGTGAAGACCAGGCAGTCGTGATCAATCAACTCTGCCGCCTGCTGCGGCGTGCCACGGCGGGCCAGGTAGGCGGGCGATGCACACAACCGCCGCCGGATGGGGCTGAGCGGATGGTCCTTCACCTGACCATACAGCTCGGGCAGGGCGCCGATAGCCAGATCAAAACCTTCTTCCACCGGGTTGACCGAGCGATCTGCCAGCACCACGTCCATACTGATGCGCGGTTGCTCCTGCAGAAACTGGTTCAGCATCTCGCTGAGGTACAGCGTGCCCAGTGTGGTGGGAATCTTGATGCGGATGTGCCCCTCCAGATCGCCGCTGGCCTGTGCCATGCCCGCCAGCATCTCCTCCATCTGCCGCACCAGTTGGCGTACCGTGGGCAGATACCGTTCGCCCACGTCAGTGAGCGTCAGTTTGCGGGTGGTGCGGATAAACAGCGGCGCCCGGATACGCCATTCCAGCTGGTCAATGCGCTTGGAAACCACTGACGGCACCAAGTCTGACCGACGAGCCGCTTCAGAAAAACTGCCTGTATCCGCCGTAACGACGAAGGCTTTGAGGTTGGCTAGCATGTCCATGATTTATCTCGATATGGAAAAAGTAAACCAGTAATTTTTAGTATTGTTATCCATATCGGTCTTAATTAAGATGGGTTGGAATTACAAGGAGACATCGTGGAACCAACGCCACCCGCCACCCGACCGTCCACCCAAATGGGCTATCAGCGCATTGCAACCGAAGAAGCCTTTGCGCCACCGGAAATGCTGGACATCTACCGCAAGTTGCTGGCGCACAGCGATGTTGACCCCGGCTTCAAAGGCTTGATGGGTTTTTACATGAGCAGCCCCAGCGCCCGTGCCCAGCACATCATGCGTTGCCTGCAGGACCTTGATCAGGTTCGTCTGCAGCACATGGACGAGGCAGGCATCGACCGCCAGGTGATCGCGCTCACAGCGCCCGGCGTTCAGGTCATGGACAAAGCCACCGCCGTATCGTTCAGCCGCCTGGCCAACGACCAGCTGGCCGAGGCCGTGCGCCGCCACCCAACGCGTTTCACAGGCATGATCGCCGTTGCACCGCAGGACCCTGCAGCAGCAGCCAAAGAGATCGAACGCGGGGTCACAAAGCTGGGCATGAATTCCGTCATCATCAATTCGCATACGCAGGGCGAGTATTTGTCGGACAGCAAATTCTGGGACATCTTTGCTGCTGCCGAGGCACACGATGTGCCCATCTACCTGCACCCCAACTCGCTGCCGCGCAACATGATCCAGCCGTTTCAGGAGTGTGGTCTGGATGGCGCCATTTACGGCTTTGGCGTGGAAACGGGCCTGCACGCGCTGCGCATCATCACCGCTGGCGTGTTTGACCGATTCCCCAAGCTGCAGATGATCATCGGTCACATGGGTGAGGCCCTGCCGTTCTGGGCCTACCGGCTGGACTACATGCACCGCGCCACCGTGGCGTCGAACCGGTACGAAAGCGTCAAGCCACTGAAGAAAAAACCCAGCGACTACCTGCGAGAGAACTTTTGCATCACCAACAGCGGCGTGGCGTGGGAACCCGCCATCAAGTTCACCCAGTCCGTCATTGGGGTGGACCGTGTTTTGTACGCCATGGACTACCCATACCAGTACGCGGTGGACGAGGTGGTCGCCATGGACAACATGCAGATGAGCGCGCAAGACAAGAAGAAGTTTTTCCAGTCCAATGC
>ERZ795061.4082-NODE-4082-length-12421-cov-6.789989_pt1 | contig 12421 bp, 17 predicted proteins | sample MGYA00375145_ERZ795061 | MGnify/ENA primary metagenome ERZ795061 (study PRJEB30190, sample SAMN05720144) | anaerobic digester metagenome | isolation source: active sludge of municipal wastewater-treating anaerobic digesters | place: USA | collected 2014-12-22 ... | reverse complement strand
TATTCATACGGTTTATTAAGAACATTCGCCCAATCCACCGGACGATCATCAGCCATAAACGCATTATAAAGATTAACCAAACCTTCAGTAGTTTTTTGATATAAACCACCTAGAACTTGATAATTAACACGGACTTCACTACCTACATCCGTATTAGTGATCAAGATCAATTGTGCGATCTCTTTACCAAATTTCATCGTAGCGTCTTGAAGGACTTCTACGAATTTATATTCATCTCCTTTAACTAACTCACGGTTAGTTACGTGATCATAGATCTTAACACTTTCAGTAAAGAAAGGTCCGTAAGTGGGAGAAAGCGCTCTTATTTGAACTTGAGCTAATGCTTTAACTTCTCCAAATACAGCATTATTAGGATTGACACCTGTCGGGTCTAATGGATATCGAAACAACGGTTGCGTTGGCATGGTCGTTTCCTTTAGATCTTAGTGATCTCTTTACCCTGAACGCGAGCTGTAAGATCAGAACCACTGGGATAAATAACGATACTTTCACCCGGTGATAGAATCAAACCATTCAGTTCAACCTTACCTCCAGCAGCAGGGAGAACAACACCATCTTCTATACGTTCAGTTGTAGAGGGAGAACCAGGGGATGTTGTTACATACAGTTTAAGACTACGATCTGCAACATTTGAATTTACAACTAAAACATCAACTTCCGTATAAAGAACAGTAGAAGGTGCTGTGTAAAGTACATTGTTGACAGTAGCGGTTAGATCAGCAACAGCAAGACGGCCATACGCCATGTTAAAGTCTCCTTAAAAGAGGTAAAGACAGCTCATTCGATTACTTTATCTTTAAGTACTACATCCCTAAAATGTTGTGCTTCATACCATTCAGAGTCGACAAACAAAGATCTCCAGAGAGCAAGTAAGCTCTCTGGAGATCTTATTTATGAGTTTACCAATCGTTCCAAATTGCTTTGATATAACCGCGATTATCAGCTGCAACATCGACGGCTTCCTCAAAATCACTGATATCTGTAGAAAGATGTTGATGATTTACATCAGCTTTGTCATTCAATAAACCATGTTGGCCGCTTGCGCCACCAACAACAACTTCAGTTATAAAAGGGACTAGATTAGCGATTTCGTAAGCGTCGTGCGTGTGATTAGCATCTGCTTTACTATCCAGAGCACCGATATCTGCTTTAAGTGCCAGCATCTGAGATAGCGCAGGAGAAGTCTGTAAAGCTTGTTCAATATCAGTAACTGTTCCAATTTCTAAAGAATCAATCTGCTGTTGAAGATTATCTAGATTACCTTGGAGACCATTGATGTTATTGATGTCATGCGTGTGGTTGACATCTGCTTTAGAAGTCAGCGCTTGTCCAACTTCTGGAAGTGAATTCAAGCCATGAGTATGATCAACATTGGCTTTTCCAGCAAGAGCTGGTACTAATCCATCAACATCTTCAAGATCATGGGTGTGATCAATCCCTGCTTTTTGACCAATTAAATCAGATAACCCTTCTATATCAGCTACAATATGACTGTGGTCAGCGTCAGCTTTACCGAGCAATGCAGTTGCAACAGGATTACTGATGGGTTTTTCAAGGTCACTCGTATTATCTACATTGTCTAAACCTAGATCTGATTTGTTAATCAGAAACTTAACAGAGTCTAAACGAACTTTATAATTATTACCTTGATAACTAACAGGAATCAGCTCAACACCAGTAGGTGTAGTTAGATCCGTCAGTTCACTAATACGTTTCGGTTCGTTTGCCATAATTGAAAATCCTTAACTTAGAGGATTCTCTACACCAAACAAAGTGAATGACAGATTAGCTGTACTACCACGTACAACAATCTTATCACCCGCCGCTAATGACAATCCAACGACCATGGACTTACGTTCACGGATATCCAAAATCTCATCATACGAAATATAGTGTTTATTATCCAGTGTCTCACCACTTGGAACAACAGCAATTCGCAGTGTGCTATGCGCTGTAGATGAACGATTACAGAACATTAAAGAAGAACCTACAAAACTGGTATTTGCAGGAACAGTATAAAGTGTCGTATCGGTATTTGCGGCTGGAGCCGACTGACCAACAACTTTATAAGCTTTAGCCATTCGTTACTCCCATCAAAAGAAAAGGATCAATATCATCAGCTAAATTCATAGGAACAAGTTCTGTTCCTGCTGCATTGCTGAGATATTGGTCAAACCCTGGTCCATTCTTGACAAAATAAAGCGTGTCAGGTTCGATTACCGTAGGTTTAGTATTGACTTTTTGAAACTTCAGTGTTTGCGACATAGTCACCTCAAGACTTATTCTCCCATTGATATAGTCAAAAGAAAGAAAAAGCACTGATCGCCTGTGGAGCCCATAGGTCATCCACAGGCGATTAGATTAGTAAGAAAGTTTCGAGACAAATCTAGATAGATCTAAATCTATCTCTTAACAGATTCTTACCACTCAGCGGCAGCCAGTTCCACAGAAGCAGCGGAAGTCACGGTAGTGTAATCCAGGCTGGGGATATCAGCCTGAACCAGAGCACGGCCGCCGGTCACACGACCCTTGGCATCCACGGTCACCACGGGGTATTCGCCGGCAGCAACACCGGAGTTAGCCAGGGTCAGCGCGCCGGAGACGTTAGCGGAACCATCAAAGTTGACGGTCCAGGTCGCATCACCAGTGCTGGAGATGGAACGAGCGGTAACCAGCTTAACAGCTTCGTCAGCCGTACCCACACCCGAGGGGATGTGAACATACTGAGTGCCGGTCCAACGATAGGTGCTGTTGGTATCAGCGGCAACATAGATCTTGTTACCTTCGCCTTCAGCCGGGAAAGCAGCCAGGTTAGCGAATTCAAGAACGTCGTCCACATAGGACGGCAGTTGGGAAGCCGGAACCAGGCCAGTGGCGTCCAGAGTCGCAACACCGTTCGCAGCACCCTTTTCGCTAACAGCGATACGAGCAGTGCTATCAACAGCGTTGATGGTGATGTTAGCGGTGCCATCAAAAGCCACGCCGTTGATGTTGCGAGCGGTAGCCAACTTGGTGGCGGTAGCAGCATTACCGCTGGTGTTCACGGACAGATCGGAAACGATCTTGGAACCGCTCAGCGAGGGGATGTCGCTTTCCAGCAGGCCGTCACCAGCGGTCACACGACCCTTGCCGTCAACGGTAACCTTGGTGTATTGACCAGCAGTCACGCCGCTGTCAGCCAGGGTCACAGCGATCTGAACGTTGGCAGAGCCGTCGAAGGAAGTAGAGCCGGAAGCATCGCCAGTCAGGTCGATGTTACGAGCAGTGGCCAGCTTGGTAGCGGTAGCGGTGTTCGCAGCAGAAACCAGAGAAGCGATTTCGGCCTTGTTCAGAACGTGGCGAAGTTCGGTGCCGTCAATGCTGGAGAGGTAGATTTCGAGCAGACCAGCTTCGCCAGACTTGACGAAGTACAGAGTCGACGGGTCGGCGGGGAGGGAGGGGACGGCGAGTACGCGCTTGATAGACAGAGCAGTCATGTTAACCTCAAAAGAAAGTCAGTGGAAAATGTTGAAGAGCTGTGCGGTATTACCAGTACAGCCACTAGATTAGAACTATTTGGATACTCGAATTTTGTAAATACTTGTTTCCCGAGTTTCGAGTACAGCTTCCACTAAATCCCCAGGCGTGTAAGCTTCACCGAACTCAATTCCAATAGATCTATAGAATTCATTAGCGAGTTCAGCACACTGCCATCTATCGTCTTTTTCAAGACGTTTTCCTAAGAAAGCGTTGATTGCATCGAAGATAGAATAATCTAACCCAATCTTATCTAATAAGAAAACATCATAATCTTTTTTCCACTCAATATTAAGAGGGATATGGTAAAATTCGTCTTTCTCTGAAACAGGTATTATTCTAACTTGAGGAATAGTTGCTTCAATAACGAATAGTCGTTTTCCTATTTTCCAAGCTATACCTACATGAGCATAGGTAGATTGAGTAAAGAGTTTAATAATAAAAAGAATAAAGTTACTTAATTTAGAGTGATCATTCTTGGACCAAACTAATAAATCACCAGAACGTATCTGAGATCGATGTTGAACATAGGGAATTTTACTAAGCATTCTGTAACTCCGTTTTAAAGCTTCCGTGTTTACGACAGTGTAAAGAAGGATTATGTTGATCTGTCATATAAACTTCATACTCATAAGTCTCTTGAGAAAACAGATTGTCAAGTATGAATTGATAATTAAGAATGCCGTTAACGAAGTTCTTACAGAAAGCTTCTTTCCAAATAGGATCTTGAACAAGTTTATAACGAAGACATATTTTAACCATACACATGGAATAACCGTGTGTGGAAACAATACAAGTTTGAATAATTACTTTCTGTGGTTTAGCTGTAACCTGAATCTTTAGTTCGGGTTGTATAAGAAATCTAACCAAATTCTCGAAAGAACGTTGGGCATGTACAGGTAAGGTTTGAAAACGTTCCTGAAATCCTTCTAAAGTCATTAAACCGTGTGTATGATCGTGTTGACTCTTAGTATTAAGAAGTGTTGATAATCCTAGGATATCGTGTACTTCATGACTATGTTTAGGTATATTAGGTTTTTCATCTGACATCATCTAACCCAAAAGAATATAGTCTCCGCTTTCAAGAAGCAAAGGTTCGCCATTTTCTTGAAGTAGCATTCCACCGGCAGTTACAGGTACAGGTATCCAAGGAAAATTACTTTGACCACTGGTGATATAGTCTCTATCTACTTCACCGATAGAAACAAATACTTCATCTCCAAGTGAGTTATAAATCTCATTGTTATCAACTTCAAGTCTATAATCATTTAAAAAATCACGTGTAGTGAAATTGACATAGATACGAATACGGAATTTATCGGAAGGATAGATAGTAAAGATTTCATATCCTCGCTCTGTTCCATAATCAGGAGCGATTGAAAAAATATCCAGATCGTCAATATTTAAGTAACGACCATATTGAGCATCAAATTTAACTAAAGCCAATTGTTTTAAAAAACGCTTGTCATCCATTTCTTTATCCTTTTAAAAGAATGTATCCAAACGATCAGCGCATAGAGAGCAGAGAGCCTATGCGGCTCTCTGCTCTCTATGTTTATACTGAAGTGATATTAGGGAAGCCTAGATTTTGTTGAAGATTGATAGTTTGCAAAACGATCTTGGACCAGCTTTCCAATTCGATTTCACCGGAAAATGCTTTTTCATAGATCTCGCCGATGGTCAACCATTGTCCTTTAGAGATAACATTCTCTTCAGTTTTGGTAACGCGAGTGTGATCAACTTGAAAAACCAAGGACAATCCCAGATGAACTTTATCAACATTAGTTTGACGACAATGGATCAAACCAAAGTTTTCTTCTAGGAAAGCATTTTTAATCTTATCAAGAGGGATGTCATCAACAGTCAGACCTGTCTCTTCAAACAGTTCTCGAGATGTTTCCAAAGTCAGGATGTTAATAAAATCGTCAGGATCATTTTCTTTGGGTTGAACTTCAACATGACCACCAAGACCCAGAGAGCAGCGACCGTGAAGACGATCTTCGCCTCCTTTATTACCCCGTTGGTAAATAAAGAAACAACAAATATTAGGGTCGTACAAAGTGATGTAAGGAATGATCTGTAAATAATTCAAATCACTTTCACAATCAGAGCGTTGCAAAAGCGCTGTTGTTTTATTAAAGATACGTGATGGATTTTGAATGGTAATAAGTGCTGTATCGGCAGGAACTTCGTTACCAAAAATATCAGCGGTTAGAATAGAAAGCGCCAGTGTCATGTTTAGGAATACCTAATTTATCAGGTTGATCAAAGTGAACAGATTCTGTTTTGAAGAAAGTAATCGTAGCACCTGCTGTTTCTTCAAGGATCATAAAATATCTCGGCAGTTTCGCCAAGTAATTACTATACTCACTAAAAATTTTCATAGTGAACTTTATATAGTTCCTAAATAACGCAAGTGCTATTCTAGAACCAATCATTTGATGTTGTGCTATAGTCTTTTCGTAAAGAACACTATTATTGGGGTCCATATACCCTAACTGTTTAAAACTATTTTCAAAATTACTAGCATTATGAGTAAGTGCTTTTTCAATAACAGTTAACCACTTTTCCATTGTCTTTGAAAATTTATCAAATTCCTTTTCATTAGTTTTAGTGTGCTTTTCATAATGCTCGATCATCAGCTCATAATCATTCCAAATAATGATTGCTTCACTAAAAGGAACATATTCTACTTGTGCTGTTTTAGAAGGAGGTTGTACTTTAAAACAATCAAAAAGAGGATATTCATTTTTAACATCTGGCAATACTTCTTTTATTTTAAACATGTATAAATGCTCTCCGTAATAAGGAGAATCAAAATAACGAATGTCCTCAAGCTGAGGTAATTTCTTATAAATGTTCTCAGTATTCAGTTTGCTAAATCCTTCTTTGAACAAAGTGAGATCTTTAACCGGATAGACATAGCTGATGATCTGTTCAATTAGCTGTTCAAAATCTTTTGATAAAAGTTCAGGAAGCAAGTGAGCTTCCTTATTTGCGATCTTTTCATTAAGTTGATCGACTGATTCGCTGCTCACTATAGTGGAATCAAAATTTTGATAAATATGTGAGACAAAGTCATAAAAACGACTTAAACTACTGGAAGTCTTAAGTGTGCTTTCACGAATATAAGCTGAAGTCAATATGGTGTCTCCTTCATCAAGAAGATGAGATAGCATATTGTCGTCGCTGGTTTTAATAGGTTTATTAATAAGAGCGGATTCAACGTGTTTGATAAATGTATCTTCGTCAGTGTAAATAGGCTTACTCGTTTCACTGGAAGTTTCTGGAGGATTCTTGACTACATCTTCAACTTTTTTCTCGATATCCTCAATATCTTTCTTTTTATCCTTGACTTTTTTCTTTTTATTTTTAGCAAAGCCAAATAGCTTTTTAAAGAAATTCCAAATATTACTAAATAAGTTTCGAATAGCTTTCCAGATAGCCGCTATAATTAAACCGATAGCATGAAAAAAACCTTCTTCTTTTTTCTCCATGCTGACATGGATATCTTCAAGAGAGATCCCTTCATATTCCATACCGTAATAGTCGTGATAGCTCTCAACGACAATATTAACCAGCTTATGTGTTTCTGCGGAAATGGGATGAACAGAACCTATCGCTTGAATATGCGACAAATGTTCAATATGTTCAAGAGAAGTATTGAGACCGCGCATGTAGTTATCAAAAGGAAATGAAGCGAGTTCTTCTAAACTAATAGGTTGTTCAGAGGTTTCGTCTTCAATATCTTCAATCGCAATGTTAAGTTCAGGAGAAAAGAGTTTCATGGAGTTATCCTAAGATTTGATATTTTTAAAAAAGAGTTTAAACAAGTTTTCAGAAATTTCAATATTCTGTCCCGTCAGAATATGTCTCAATTTATAAGTAGGTGCTTTTTGTCCTGGTCTATGAATCAGATTTATCATCTCAAACTGACCAACTTCAGTATTTAATTCATACTTAGCAGAATTTCTGGATTCTGCTAGTTTATTCTGTACGGCTTCTTTTGGAAATGTTGTTTCACTATCAACAGAGATACCGTATCCAAGTTGAACTGGTTTATTGCTGATATAAGAAAATGCTTTTTGAAATAAGCGCTTCATTAAAGAATCTCTTTCCTAGTATAAGAAGTTTCAGTAGGAATTGTTTTTAAACTATCTAAAACAATAGTCAAACTACAAGTTGACCGATATGTTGATTCTGATGCTTTGTTTCCTTGAAGACTGACAAGTCCGTGAACAAAGACAATGATTCCTTTAAGTTCAACGATTTTTTCCTTTTGAAGAAAAACGTACTTACACGGCATACCGGGATACAGAAGAGAAAAATCTGAATTCTCCCATTCCAAATCCAATCGTGCAACGTGTCTAGCTAGAACTTTTGAATATTCCCTAAACGGGTTAGATGTGATACTATCATTGATAGTGGGTGCATAGTTCAGACCGTCTTTACGGTCAACGATAGCCACTTCATGATTAAGATTAACACGAGATCCTTGAGGACCATCTTCTGTAATCTTCACCGGTTTCTTCATGAAACTTCTAGCATCTGCAATACGGAAACCAGAACCGTAGTTCATGTAATCTGTTTCTGCACTATCTTTATAACTCTTATTGGAAGTTGCTAAAATATGAAGGATATTAGCTTCTTTTCGATAAGTCCGATCGCCGAACATTAATTTTTCTTTAGGAACAGAATAGATGATTGCTTTATCGACGTTTTCATCAAAACGTTTGGTATTGAATAAAGGATAAACAAACCAAAGTTTCTTTTTATTATACGTTTGAAGATAAGTTCCAATTCCACCAGAATAGACACCTCCCATTTTCTCTTGAAGGTAAGTAGGTAGTGCTGTAATATGAATACCTTGTGGTAGAATAATATGTTCTTTTACATCTTGATTATTAGGTTCAACTAAATCTAATCCATCGATAGCTGGTTTACCATCTATCATAACTTGGAGAGATTCACCTGCAAGAACAGCATGTATAAGTTTCTTAGGAGATACTTTACGATAAACACCTGAAACTGTTTTGATTCGCAAAGGTTCTAATGAACGATCAAGTAGCTGAAGTTTAACTTCAACTATATCCATTTTGTTTAGAGATTCTGGGTCGAACATATCGGCTTCTGAAGCCGATATGTTCGGATTTGCTTGATATAAAAATGCCGCTTTGAATCTTTCAACCTGAGCATCGGTATTTTTCTTTTGAGTTGTACTCACTTCTTCTAACTCAATACGTTTTAAACTAAACTCAAGATGATCTCGATGAGGATACAATTTACTAACATAATCCCCTAACGGCATAAAGAAAGCGATCTGTATGCTATCACCTACGTTGTTAACATAGTCTCTTACAATATCTAACGAAATTAACTTAGTGATAACGATGTCATCTTTTTCCGTATGAAGCATCGCTCTGTATTCAAAACGAGTTGTCTTAGATGATGATCTTAGTATACTTCTGATATCAGCCCATAATGCAGAATCTTCAATTTGAAAGTTAGCCATGATTTTCCTTTATTTTGAAGAACGAAAGTTGATCATTCGATTCTCCAAGAAATGTCCTAAAGATTCTCTATCGACATGTTCTTCCGTTTTATGAGAAGAAACAGGCGCTTGACGGAAGAAAGTATTATTATTCAAACCGCTTATTTCACTTAAGTGTCTAGCCATGATAGAAGAAATTGCATCTTCTGTAAAATGATATTTAGCGTGTTCGTAGATCGAATTTGCAAATCGATCCATGGCCATTAAGTATTCAAAAGGTGCTGCTCCAATATTAACCCCATAGGTTAATTGTGACTTCCATGATTCCAAATATTCATCGATAGCAGCATAGATGATCTTGATATCGGATTGAGAAGTCAAACGAATTGACACACCTTCCTTGAAATAGTTGACCATTTGTTCAATAGTCAAATAGGTAGTGATAAGCTGGTTATCAATATCTCTATCTATTTCTTTGATACCTGTAATAACTACCCCTGTATTTTTAATGTCCTCAACGGTTCTGGATTGTAAATAAGAGAAACGACATTTGTAATAATAACCTGTGATTTTTTCTTTAACTGGATCTATCGTGTTCATGAGTAACTCGCTCGATCAGCTTCTTTAATCAACACCATCAGGATTGGTCCATAATAAAACTGTTCCAATCTTCCCAATTTCTTAAATGTTTCAGTAAGACGATAAAGTTTATCTAGATCAAGAGTTTGCATCTTGAGGTAATCTTTAACGAGGATCTCAAGAACAGATTTATCGGCTGTATCTTCATAAAAAGCTCGACTTAAAACATAGAAATCATCTTTTAATACCGGATGGTAATAAGGGATGTTGACATTATTTTGCGGATAAGTCAAGGTAATTAAATCCATGATCGAGCCATTGACTGCTTTAGCTTCGATGAGTTCTTGAGCTGCCAGTAACTTAGTGTCAGGATTTTCACTCACTAAAGTACTAGTATCCGGAGTATCAGGATAAACTAAATATTCAATATTACTGAAGAACACTCCTTGAAGCCATGCATTCTTATTAAAGAGATACTTAGACACTAATCCCATTTTCTGATTACACATATTCAGACTTGCATAATCTTTATTCTGAATCAAATCCCAGAACTGAGGTTGAGACATAAAAGGATCGAAATCTGTAGGGATACGTTTGATAAATCGAATTTCATTTGCTTCATTAGTGCTAACAATCTGAATAAGAAGATTGATTAAATAAGGATCATAGATTCCGTCTTCTTGTCCAGGGATCACTAATGTCATAAACCTTCTATTAAAGAATGTCTTAAAATAATAAACAACGAGATCTCGATACGTTTGCTTTAAAGAACTGATTTGCTGATAATCCTCATCCTTAAGAATAGGTTGAAGATTTTCAATCAATCTCTCTTTAGAAAAAGTAAAATGTCTAATCGAACGATCAAGAAGAGCTTGATAAATGTCTTCAGCTTGCTGAACATAGTTGACTAGTTCATACTCGATGCTAAAAGCACTATCTCTATTAAACGTCTTGCGTTCAACATTAGTAATTCGGAAAATAGCTTTAGCTGTATCGCCTGCATCAGTTACAAAATAATCATTGATATTAGGGGTTAAAAAAGGATAGATGATTCCGTTACCTGGAGCACCAGTAATCCCTGTGTTGGAATCATAATTTGTTGATAAAGCACTATTAACTCTGATCTCAAACTGTTTGATTTCGTGATACTGTTGATAAACAGAAGGTTGGGATGTATCTACTTCTCTTAAATCATTGTCCTTAGACAGAACCTGTTGATAGTAATCAACACTCCAAGGTGCTCCTTCTACATAAGCAAGCAATGAAGTAACAGGAACATTATCGTCATCATAGATGACAGATTTATAGTTCTTGGGTTGAACTTCCGGAGTATTTGGTTGAGTTGCAACTTCAGACAAAGGTTTACGACCAGCAATAGCCATCATGTTCTCCTAGTTAATTCAAGTCTATAGGATCACCGTCATGGATAATAAAATAAAAAAAAAAATACCTAGGAACCGAAGTCCCTAGGTGAAGGTCTGCTTACCCATTAGATAATGAGCATATCATCATCGTGTTGACAATGCATTGTGAATTCATGATCACAAGAATCACAAGTCATTCCTTGACCGCGATTCGGCGTGACACAACAATGACACGTTGAACATACCGGAATGTATTGATCACAATTAACATCCAAGTAGTCTTTGAACCCGTACTTGTTTTCCACTTCTCGATAAATTGAATACAGAGTGGTGTCGATCTCGTTCGGGAAAAACCAGCGGGTTTCTTGTTCCCACTTCCCGTCTTTTTGAATGGAAAGCATGATCCCCAACCGAGGACCGTAACGACCGGTGTGGCGTTCGATGAAATAACCTTTCATGTTCAAGGGTTTCACATGAACATCGTCACCGGATTTCAAATAATGAAGTTGTCCCATGATTCAGTCTTTCGGACGAGGTTTACCGAAACCGTATTTCGGTTCAAAGTTATTTTTGACGATGTGCTCAATAGCTTGTTGCGGAGAGCGAAAAGAAATCGGATCGCCGTTACAATCCTTCAGCGATTGACTGTAAGGATTATTTTCACCCGGTACACTTTCGAAGATGAGCACATCGTTAAAAGCACTACCGAGAGAGTAGTTCCATGATGAGAACGAAATCATGAAACCACGGAACATCAGGCGAACGATTGCATCAGTGACTTTAAGGTTACGGTCAATGACTTCAAATCCTTGACCAGTCCAAGTCGGGTTATTGAAGGGTAGGTCCATGTTCACACCTTGTTCAAATGGTCAATGGCTTCTTCAACACTGTGAAACAGGATAACACGACCGTCCTTGTCGGTGAGTTGTTTGCTCCAGTTGTCGTCATCGGTCTGAAGAAAGATGACAACTTCATTCAAACATGCGCCACGATCACAACCTCGCGTGCTGAAAGAGATCAGATGATCTTTGTAGATGAACTGACCGACGCCGTCAATCGGCAAACCTCGTGCTCCTTCCATGATGCAGTAACCTTGGAAACGGAAAGAGCGTGTCTGATATTGTACGCGCATGATTACCACCACTTCTGAAGAATGTAAGCAACGAGTTGCTCGAAATTATGAAACGTAACCGGCTTGTTCGGACCACTGTTGTTCTGACCTTTCATCAGAACATAGGAGGTCTCTGCTTTCTGATCCTCGTCTTCGACCGGAGTCTTGATGATGATTTCGCAATACGGCAGAACGGACTTCACATCCGGACAACCTTCAGTGGTCTGGATGTTGCCCATGATATCGCTGATGAGCTTATATGCGTTCTCGTTACGAGAAGCCAGGTACGAAAGGGAATCTTGGTCGAGTTGTTTTTGCTGAACCTGCATGATTTTAACC
>ERZ795061.4075-NODE-4075-length-12432-cov-5.551507_pt1 | contig 12432 bp, 4 predicted proteins | sample MGYA00375145_ERZ795061 | MGnify/ENA primary metagenome ERZ795061 (study PRJEB30190, sample SAMN05720144) | anaerobic digester metagenome | isolation source: active sludge of municipal wastewater-treating anaerobic digesters | place: USA | collected 2014-12-22 ... | reverse complement strand
CATTTTATTGAGGCGGTTCAGGTCTTCTATCACATCGTCGATACCGGCCAGTTGTTCCTTTGGTTTTATACCCGCCTTCCAGTTCTTCACACAAAGCTTTGCCCGCATATTGCAATAACGTTCCAGCGCCTTTACAGTGAACGATGCTTTTTCCATATCCAGCAGCGTTTCAAATTTTGCAATGGCCTTTTCGTAATTGTTGCATTCGGCATATGCCATCGCTTCTTTCTCGGCAATGGATGCATTTCGTATGCCTGCCTTGTCAACGGCATCTACAATGGCTTCCAGTTCTTCTTCAATGGTTTTTACCGAATAACCCCTGGCATCTGCCTTATTGATGAGGTTACTCAACTCGATCTCTGCTTCCTGTGCAATTAAGAATTTATATCCCTTGCGGTAAGTCTTAGGAGAAACAGGCCTGGGTATATTGGTTAGTTTAAAGAATGGATCGCCATAGCACTGGTAGGCGCCCCAGGTATTATTCCTGCCCCCGCTTTCTTTATACGTTTCCGATCTTGCTGTTTGAATGGCCCTTCCAAATTCTTCTCCCTTCAGCATCTCCTCATAAAACCGCCTGGCAAAGAATAAGGCAGCTTTATCATCTACCGCCCAACCAGCAGCGATCACCACTTTAACGCCATTCATGATAAGCTGTGTACCGATATTGGCTGCCAGTTTGTACCTGCTGCTGATCGTTTCTTCGGTGGGTGCATCCACTTTTCCCAGGAAACAACAGTTCACAAAGACCAGGTCGGGCACTTTGCTCATCTGGCAAATCTCTTTGGTGCTTAAAAAAACCTTGTCGCCAATGAGCATTCCCGATTCATCGGGGTTCTTTGCATCAAATACGCCATGGCCTGCCAGGTGCATGATGCGGTATTCATCTTTAAACACCGCCTGCACAATTTCCGAAGCCTGTTTGCGCATACAGTTATTGGGCATCTCATATCCAAAATCATTCAGCAGGGATGCCACGGCTTTCGCTTCTTCCAAAGCGCCCGGCAGCTGGGGTGCAAAACGGCTGCCGTTCAGATCGGGATCGCCAACAACCAATGCCTTACTTCCCGATGCCGCATTTATCTTCAGCCGGTATTTATCCGTCTGCAACTGGCGTATCATTCCGGATGTACAGCACATGGGTTTGGCATTGCCGGTACTGTCCTGCAACAGTTCCCAGGGATAGGCAGCTGCATTGGTATCCAGCACCCACATGGTATTGGCCTGCTTTTTTATATTGTCTTTAAAATCGTTGGGGATCATCAGTTCAAAAACTGTTTTCGCCAGGTCTTCACTCCAGCGGTTCTTTGTAGACATTTCTTCTATCAGCCTGTTCACTATTACGGGGCTCGACTGAAGGTCTCTTTGTTCTTCTCTTGCACTTCCGGTACTGCTGTTAAAACGCAGGGCTGTTTGTGTTACACCTGTTTCTTTATTTTCTTCTTTGAACAAAGAAATGGATATGCGGCTCCACCAGTCGGATATATTATCCATCGGGATACGGGTACGTGAGCCCAGTAATTTTTTCATTTGCCTGGCCGCTATGCGTATGTCGAGCCCATCGTCTTCTCCTTCAATTTTATTAAGCACCAGCAGGCTTTGCAGGCAGCGGTCTTCATACAATTCCACAAACTCAATATGCTCAATGGTGCTTAAACCTTCCTGGCTGAGTGATTCTATTTTATTATTGGCATTTTGTATTCCCTGCAGGATGGCCCTGATAGAACTGTCGATGGACAGGCCGCCATAACCACATCCTATCAGTAATACAGAGATACCGGTATCTGCAGGCAGATCGTGATTGGCGTGATTGTTTTTTATCTTCTTCAGCTCCAGCATATATTTAATGGCTCCCTGTTCTGCCGACCTCGCCAGCTGAAACGCACTAAGTCTGCCTGGCGCTCCCAATCCTATCACCACGGTGCCTTTAAAATCATTCTTTGAATGGATGAATACTTCACTGGTACCGATCTCACCCGGATATAAATTGAGGCGATGCCATTCCCTGAGTGTGTTTCCGCAATACCGGTCGATGATGGATTCAGCACTGGTGATACCATCTGTTAAGAAGTGGCCCACCAATACCGGGTAACTGCTGTAAAAAAGATCGCCGTTGCTTACACTTACTTTCACCGGCATCCTGCCTTTTTTCTCTGTGGTTTTTTTTGCTTTTGATCTCAACCCAAGCAGTTCGTTCTCCAGGCTGATCTCATCGGTTCCATATACTTCTTCTTCAATGGTATCAAATACTTTACTCCCGGCACGGGTAGATGGTTTATCACGACTGAAGAGTTCTGTTTTACCGGTTGCCAGTATTTCAACGATGCCATTGAAAATGCCGGGCTCGTTGGCAAGGGCGCCGTGCGAAACATCTACAAAATAGAGTTGGCTTGTTTTATCAATATTGCCGGGTATGCCTGTTTCCCAGGTAACCGACTGATCGCCTTCGGCCGTGCTCTTAAAAACAATTTTTTCGTCGGGAAGATTCTCATCTATCTCGAAGCCACAAACCGTTGCATCATCTTTACCGGCGATGTACACAATATTATTCATTTCAATATTGCCCATTTGCTGCAATACTTTATCCCGGTAAGCGCCAAAGAAATCCAGGTCTTTTACATCCGGTATATTCCAGTCGAACAGCGAAGCCTTACGCATCTCCTGCCATGTTTTTATATCGGCAAAATCATTCGGTTGTTTGGCAGTGGGCAACAAGCCAAGCAGTCCCGGATATTTTCGGAACATATCCAGCAGTTCTTTTTTTGTATGTGCCAGGTCGATCTTACTAAGCTGGCTGATGATGGGATCTTTGCCTGCCAGCACATAGGGGATGCGGTAAGAGCCTCCCAACGGGGCACCCAGGAATACCAGTTTAAAATCTTTGGATGCATTCAGTTTCTTCCAGGTGGCCGGGTGATTGATGATGAAATCCCTGGTAACAACGCCACCCATGGAGTGACCGATTATTTTTATCGGCTGATTGTGTTTGAGATTTTTTTCGATGCAGTCTTTCAGTTGTGCGGCGGCATCGGCCAACGGTTTGCGCCAATCGAAGGGAAATGTGATCACATCATAACCCGATGCCCGTAAATGATCAACCAGTTTTTTGTATGAGGTTTTAATAAGCGATACCGCTTCAATATTCTGTTTTGATATATCCAGCCTTGTCAGTTCTCCTGCCAGGAAACGGAAATAGTTGATCCATATTTTTTTGTTACCGGCTTCCAGGTTGGAACCCATGATGCCCGGCAATACAATGGCAATGGGCTTGCTTCCTGAAACCTTGTCGGAATAAACTTCGCCGCCATCCAGCCCCAGCAAGGCATTACGCTGAGCGATCTCTTCTTCCGTTTGCTGCATGGAAGTAAAGCCGGGAATTTTATCCGTTGCTTTTAAAGCAGCCAGCAGCGCATCCTGTGTTTTTTTATTCTCGAAATAATGTACATGATCCACTTCGGGACCTTCATCAAAAAAATACTGTATCCCTTTTTCTCTTTTCGAACCGCAGTACATCGACCGGGTATCTACCACCAGGTCGTTATCACGCATGTAAAATAACTTGCTGGCAATTATGAGCAGGGCTTTCAGGTTGAATTTGATACCGCAGTTGCCGGAGATAACAGTCAATGATCCGGCAATATTGCTATCCGGGTTATTCAATATTTTTAAAAAGGCAGAATCCGGATTCATCGCTTCCAGCCCGGGCAACTGGTTGGGATCATTCTTGGTATCCACGGCAGCAGAAATAAGGGCTTTGAATTCGGTGGCAATTACAGCTGCCGCGCCGCCCAACAAACTAATAAGATTAAAACTGATGTTCAAAAAATGATCCAGTCGTTTTGATAAGATGGTGGTGCCATAGGCCGGGCAGGCAACCCGGATGAATTTTTCAAGTACGATATTTTTCCCGGCAGCCAGTTTTTGCAATGCCCTGATATCATCCACATCTGCTTTGCGGCCCGTCTTTTCCAGGTAAGCAATTTCTCTATCGGTGAATCCTTTGTTACTGTTACTGAACCTGGCCAGCACATCACCCACCAACCCGCCTCTTGAATGTGTAATGATATGCAGCGTACAGGCATTGGGTAATTCTTTAAAAAGACCGATCACATTCTGAATAGGACTCTTCGTCATCGTTTCGTGCTGCAGGCCAAAGATGTTGGCGCCGTAAACAGCCTGCATGTGTTTCCACAATTCCGACTTCCGTATCTCGGCAAAAGAACCCCAGGTAGATGAATTGGTTCCGTGTATGAATAACAGGTTTGGTTGTACGGCTTCTGTTATCCTGGATTTTTTAAGATGAAATCCTGCATCCACTCCGTAAACACCACTCTGGTTCTCCAGTAATTTCGTTTCCAGTCCGGCAGCAATGTCGATCACTTTGGCAGCCACTGCTTTTTTAGCAAATACGTTCAGCAGTTTGAGCGCTACGGTTCCAAACACACCCCGGTCGCTGTCGCCCGTTTCCAGGTACATCGGAACCGGGAAGCTATCGCCGGCCCGGTTTTGTTTTGCGGCATTGGGAAAGATATCGTGGATGATATCGGTACTGCCTACCCAGGTGGTATTGTCTTCAAATACAAACTCCAGCAGGTCGTTCTTATCAATATCCAGTTTATGTTCTTCGGAAATATTGCGGGAAGTGCTGAAGATGATGGAACTTTTAATTTCGAGGTTGTTCTGTTTGGCCAACTGCATTTCCTCTGCAGTAAACTCATCTCTTTTAATACCCTGGATGCTTAGCTTATTCATAAAAACGGTTTTGTCGGTTTGTACGCACCGGCATCACTACTGACTATAAAGATGCCCGGCAAAAAAAATTGAGGAGAAGTTTCTATGAATGAACAACTGGCTTGCAGACAGCAAGATCATCTGCGTAATTACAATGTCTCTTGGTGAGACGGGCTGTTTTACAGCAACTCTAATGTAGGATAATATTCCGGTAACTGAAAAGCGAAGTGCATTATCTTTTTCCCATCATTCCAGGCATGCGGCCGGCGGGCATTTTGTTCATCATCTTCATCATGCCTTTCATCTGTTCAAACTGTTTTAAGAAGGCATTCAGTTCGGCAATGTCTTTGCCGGCGCCTTTGGCAATACGTGCTTTGCGGCCGGGGTTGATGATGTCGGGATTCCTGCGTTCCTGCAGGGTCATGGAATTGATCATGGCTTCGATGCCTTTGAAGGAGTCGTCATTCACGTCCAGGTCTTTTATCTGTTTGCCCACGCCGGGGATCATGCCCATCAGGTCTTTGAGGTTGCCCATCTTCTTTATCTGCTGCAACTGGGTTTTAAAATCTTCAAAATCGAACTGATTTTTGCGGATCTTCTTTTCCAGCTTTCTTGCTTCTGCTTCGTCAAACTGTTCCTGCGCTTTTTCAACCAGGCTTACGATATCGCCCATGCCCAGGATACGTTGCGCCATCCTTTCGGGATAAAACACATCCAGGGTATCCATCTTTTCGCCGCTGCTGGCAAACTTGATGGGCTTGTTTACGGTGTACTTAATAGATAACGCAGCACCACCTCTTGTATCGCCATCTAATTTTGTCAACACCACACCGCTGAAATCGAGGCGTTCATTAAACGCAGCCGCCGTATTCACGGCATCCTGGCCGGTCATACTATCCACCACAAACAATATCTCCTGTGGATTGATGGCCGCTTTGATATTCGCCACTTCGGTCATCATCACTTCATCCACAGCCAAACGGCCGGCGGTATCGATGATGATCACATTCTTATTTTTCGACTTCGCTTCTTTTATCGCATTCTGAACAATGGAAACCGCATCTTTATTTTCCCGCTCGCTGTAAACAGCCACGTCTATCTGTTCGCCCAGTACTTCCAGCTGATCGATCGCCGCCGGACGGTAAATATCTGCTGCCACCAGCAAGGGAGATTTACCTTTCTTCGTTTTAAGGTAATTGGCCAGCTTACCGCTGAATGTTGTTTTACCACTACCCTGCAGGCCCGCCACTAAAATGACGGCCGGGTTCCCATTCACATTGAATTCGCTTTCTGAACCGCCCATCAGTTCGGTCAGTTCATCCTGCACGATCTTGATCATCTGCTGGCCCGGGCTAACCGCCGTAAGCACTTTTTCGCCCATGGCCTTTTCCTTGATGCGGTCGGTAAAATCCTTGGCTATTTTATAGTTCACGTCGGCATCCACCAGCGCCCGGCGGATGTCTTTAACGGTATTGGCAATATTGAGTTCGTTGATCCTGGCCTGGCCCTTAATATTCTTAAAGGCTGCTTCTAATTTTTCACTTAACGAATTGAACATGATTCCTGACTTTTAAAAGGAGTGCAAAAATAAGAAAATAGAGTCTGTTAACGCAACTTATCCTCGCATTGACCAGGCTTCATACAAAAGAAACCCGGGAATGGGAGAAAACAACTGTTCCTAATAGGATAATTTTGTTCCGGATCCTTTAACACTCTTTCTCCATGTCGTTTCTTTCCGGATATATTACCCGACGGTTCGCCGCCATCAAACAAAACCTGTATGGGTTTGCTGAAACAAAAAAACAGGAGCATATTCATTTCCTGAGGGTGGATATCAAGAAATTACGGGCAGTACTTGCTTTCCTTGGTAAAATGAATGGCAAAAAAAAATATTCCGGAAAGGTACTTCGGAAATTATTCAATGATGCCGGTATCCTGAGAGAGAATTATATTAATAGGAGCCTCTTTAAAACAGTTTCCTGCTCAGGCAGACTGCTTACCGCACTTTCCGAAAATGAGAACCTGGCAGAAACTGAATTCATTGATAAGATACCCGGGTACCGGGCGGCTGTTGAAAGAACAGAAAAGAAACTCCGTCTGAGCGGACACAAACCAAAAAAGAAAGAACTGAAAAAATATTTTATCAGCAAGGCAAGCAATGCAGAAAACCTGATCAATGACCGGACAGATAAAAAAAATATTCACCGCTTCCGGATCAGCATCAAAAAAATGACGTATGTGTATTATGCGCTACCGGCCAGGCTTCAAAAAAGTACGGGGCTGGATACAGACTATCTTGATAAGCTGCAAATTCTTGCCGGCAGGTGGCATGACCGTTACATGGCTGTTCGTTTTCTTGAAAGAAACAAACTGGGTTCAGCGATCTACATTGATAAGCTGAAGCTGCAGGAAAACAGGCAGTTGAATCTGCTCGTAAAAGCCTGTAAAAATTTCAGGCAGAAGATCATCACTGAGAATTGAAGCAATAAGACCGTTTCAATAGTTAATTTGCATGACCAATTATGCAGCTCCACCAATCCCCCGGTTATAAAACAATCGCCCACTGGCTTTCTCAAAACCAGCGCAAGCCTTTTGATTTCCAGGAACAGGCATGGCAGCACATTATGGATAATAACAGCGGCCTGGTAAACGCTCCCACAGGTTGTGGCAAGACCTATTCTGTTTTTTTGGGAGCATTGATCCAATTCATTGACCGGCATCCCAAAGAATATCAAACCAAAAAAAACAACGGCTTACAACTTTTATGGATAACACCACTAAGGGCATTGGCAAAAGATATTGCCCGTGCCATGCAGGAAGCCATTGAACAACTGGGTATGAGCTGGCGGGTAGGTATCCGCAACGGCGATACCGAAATAAAAGAAAGGGAACAGCAAAAGCGCAATATGCCCGAAGTGCTGATCATAACACCCGAGAGCCTGCACTTGCTATTGGCGCAAAAAAATAATGCAGAAATTTTCAAGACGTTAAAGATAATTGCCGTGGATGAATGGCACGAACTGATGGGAGGAAAGAGAGGGGTGCAGGTGGAGTTGGCGATTAGCAGGATAATAAATGTTCAATATTCAATGAACAATACTCAATGTTCAGTTTGGGGAATTTCGGCTACCATTGGGAACCTGGATGAAGCAAAAGATGTATTGCTCTCTCCAACAAAAAAGGAAGGCGTCATCATTAAAGCCAACCTCTATAAACAAACCCTAATACAATCCATCTTCCCCGATGAAATAGAAAAATATCCCTGGGCCGGGCATTTGGGAATAAAACTGGTGGATAAGATCATTCCCATTATTCATGAAAGCAAAACAACCCTGGTATTCATAAACACAAGAGGCATGACCGAAATGTGGTACCAGGCGTTGCTGAATGCGGCGCCTGAACTGGCAGGGGCAGTGGCTTTACATCATGGCAGTATAGAACAGGAACTAAGACTATGGGTGGAAGATAACTTACATACAGGAAAATTAAAAGCAGTGGTTTGTACAGCAAGCCTTGACCTGGGTGTTGATTTTCGTCCTGTGGAAACCGTGATACAAGTGGGCTCGCCAAAAGGTGTTGCCCGGTTTTTACAAAGAGCCGGAAGAAGCGGCCACAGTCCGGATGCAGTAAGTAAGATCTATTTCTTACCAACACATAGTTTGGAACTGGTGGAAGCCGCTGCCTTAAAAAAAGCAACAGAAGAAAATTTCATCGAAAGCAAACCGCCGGTGCTTTTATGTTACGATGTGCTGATCCAGTATTTATGTACGCTGGCGGTGGGTGATGGCTTTTACCCGGAGCAGGTCTTTGAAGAAGTAAAAAGCACTTTTTGTTTCAGCGAACTTACCAAAGATGAATATGCCGGAATATTACTGCACATCACTTCCGGTGGTAAGGCATTGAATCAATACGACGAATACAGGAAAGTGGAAGTAATGCCCGGTGGCCTGCACAAAATAAACAGTCGCCGTATTGCCATGCGCCACCGCATGCACATTGGCACCATTGTAAGCGATGCCATGCTGAAAGTGAAATTCATGAGCGGGGGTTATATTGGCATGATCGAAGAATGGTTCATCTCCCGGCTTGATCCCGGAGATTCGTTCACCATTGCCGGAAGAAATTTAGAGTTGGTGATGATCAAAGAAATGACGGTGATCGTAAAAAAATCAACTTCCAAAAAAAGCATTATTCCCAGTTGGATGGGAGGAAGAATGAGCCTGAGCAGCAATATGGGCAAAAAGCTACGACAAGCCCTGGATACCAGCCAGAAGAAAAATAATATAGAAGAGTTGCAGGTTTTAAAACCGCTGTTTAAACTGCAGAATGAATTAAGCCGGATTCCAAAAGAAAATGAATTACTGCTAGAACATATTGAGACCAAGGACGGCTACCATTTATTTGTGTATCCCTTTGAAGGCCGGCTGGTTCATGAAGCCATGGCGGCCATCCTGGCTTACCGCATCGGACGCATCATGCCCATCACTTTTTCTTTTGCCATGAATGATTATGGCTTTGAACTGCTGAGTGACCAGCCGATCCCGGTTGACGACAGTAATGTGTATGAGCTCTTCAGTGAAGAAGGATTATTTGATGACATTCAGAAAAGCGTGAACAGCACCGAAATGGCCAAGCGTAAGTTCCGGGATATTGCAGTTATTGGCGGACTCATCTTCCAGGGGCTTCCGGGAGAAAAACAAAAAGCAAGACATTTGCAATCATCCGCCTCCTTATTGTTTAAAGTGTTTGCAGAGTACGAACCCAATAATATTTTACTGAAACAGGCATATACCGAAGTGTTTGAACAGCAGATGGAAGAAGGCAGGCTGAGAGATATGCTTCAGCGGATACAGAAAAGCAATATTATTATCACCTGGCCACAACAGTTAACGCCATTCTGCTTTCCATTAAAGGTTGACAGCTTGCGGGAGAACATGAGTTCCGAACAGCTGGAAGACAGGGTAAAACGGATGCAGGCTCAATTAGAAAAAGAAACCAGTTAATGCCGGCATTTATAAAACATACCATCCACAACAATGACTTTATCCTGCATTGCAACCGCACAGTTTTCTGGGAGCAGGAGAAGGCATTGATATTATCCGACCTGCACATCGGCAAAACGGGGCATTTCCGCAAAAGCGGCATCCCCATTCCCCCCGCTGTTACCAAAGAAGATATGCAGCGATTGGTTGACAGCATCCAGTTCTTTAAACCCGGGCAACTGATCATCGTAGGCGATCTGTTTCACAGCATTGAAAACAGGGAACACGACTGGTTCTTAAAATGGCGCAATGATTTTCCACACGTTCATTTCCTGCTTATAAAAGGCAATCACGATATTGTTGAAGAACAATGGTATACAGACGCCGGCATAGAAGTAGCCCTGCATCATTGCAAAAAAAATAATTTCGTTTTCATTCATCACATGGAAGATCATACGGCTGCCGGTGAGGAATATATTTTCAGCGGTCATATTCACCCGGCGGTAAGCATTAAGGGGCTGGGCAAACAATCATTGCGTTTCCCCTGCTTTTATTTTACAGAAAAATATGCCGTACTTCCGGCTTTTGGAAAATTCACCGGCACTTATTTAATAGAACCCGGCAAAAAAGAAAAAGCATTTGCGGTGGTCAACAACAGTGTGATCGCTGTTTAGATACTGAATGCCGTATCTACGATCTGGGCCTGTTCCTTTGCATGCACTTTACTGAAACCCGTTGCCGTGGCAGCCCCAGGCTGACGGCTGATGATATAGAAATTGATATTCTTCAGGTTCATTCTTAAGAAAGTGGCGGCGCCCATATTCAGCGGCTCTTCCTGCACCCAGTACCAGATGGCCTTGCTGTATTTTTTGTACAGGGCATCCAACTGCTTTTGAGGAAGCGGGTGTATCTGTTCCAAGCGTACAATGGCTACGTCGTTCCGGTTGTCTTTCTGTTTGCGTTCGGCCAGGTCGAAATAGATCTTTCCGCTGCAGAGTAATACTTTCTTTACGGAGGCGGTATCGTTTACATTGCTGTCGTCGATCACTTCTTTAAAACCGCCGCTGGTAAATTCATCCATCACACTGTAACTGCCAACATGCCGAAGATTTGCTTTTGGTGAAAAGTTGATCAGCGGCTTGCGGAAAGGCCATGCCAGTTGCCTGCGCAGCAGGTGGAAAAAATTAGAAGCCGTAGTTACATTCGTTACCACAAAATTCAGCTCGGCACACATTTGTAAAAAGCGTTCCATTCTTGCACTGCTGTGCTCAGGACCCTGCCCTTCATAACCATGCGGCAATAACATCACCACGCCATTCATACGCTGCCACTTGGTTTCGGCGGCAGCAATGAATTGGTCAATGATGGTTTGGGCACCGTTACAAAAATCACCAAACTGTGCTTCCCATATCACCAATGCATTGGGGTTTGCCATGGCGTACCCGTATTCAAAACCCAGCACGGCATATTCGCTCAGCAAAGAATTATAAATACGGAAAGGCGCCTGCGTTTCGGTGAAATGATTCAGCCGGTTATATCCTTTGTTGCTATTCTCATCGTAGATCACGGCGTGGCGGTGACTAAATGTGCCACGCTTAACATCCTGACCGCTCATACGAACGTCTTTGCCTTCAATAAGCAGGCTGCCATACGCCATCAACTCTGCGGTTGCCCAATCCACTTTCTTTTCATCGTTGAATAATTTCTGTTTATCCTGAATGAGTTTTTCCACTTTGCGAAGTGGTTTAAAGTCGGCAGGCCATTTCATCAATCCTTCAAAAAGTTGTTGAAACTGTTCCTTGTTTATGGCTGTTACCGGTGATGCATCAAAATCATCAACTGTTGCCTTGCGCAAACTTTTCCAAACAAGTTCGGGTGATTGATAGGTATAAGGCAATGGATTTTGTTTCACTTCATCCAGGCGTTCCTGCAGGTCGGCAAGGAATTTTTGCTCCATTTCCTTTGCAAGGGCCTGTGCTTCCGGTTCGCCGTTCTGAATTAAGAACTGGGTGTAAACTTCTCTTGGATTAAGATGCTTTTCGATCAATGAATACAATTGCGGCTGCGTAAACTTAGGTTCATCGCCTTCATTGTGTCCATGCCTGCGGTAGCAAACCATATCAATAAAAATATCGCTGTTAAATTCCTGGCGATACAAGGTGGCTATCTGGCTTGCTTTTACTACGGCCTCCGCATCATCTCCGTTTATATGCAATACCGGCGCCTGTACCATGGCAGCAATGCTGGTGCAGTAATCGGCTGTTCTTGCATCATCAAAATCGGTAGTGAATCCAATTTGATTATTGATCACAAAATGAATGGTGCCTCCGGTATAATAGCCTTTCAGCCCGCTCATTTGTAAAACCTCGTATACCACCCCCTGGCCTGCAACAGAGGCATCGCCATGGATAAGGATGGGAAGTATCTTATCGTAATCGCTGTTGTATAAAATATCTGCCTTGCTTCTTGCAAAACCGATCACCACCGGGTCTACCGCTTCCAGGTGGGATGGATTGGGGCTGAGCTTTAAATGTATCTTCTTTCCGTCGGCTGTTTCCACGTCACTGCCAAAGCCAAGATGATATTTCACATCGCCGCTGCCCATGGTGGTGTCGGGCAGGCTTGATCCTTCAAATTCGCTGAATATCTGTTCATAGGTTTTACCCATGATGTTTGCCAGCACGTTCAGTCTTCCCCGGTGCGCCATGCCGATCACCACTTC
>ERZ795061.4071-NODE-4071-length-12441-cov-10.262958_pt1 | contig 12441 bp, 10 predicted proteins | sample MGYA00375145_ERZ795061 | MGnify/ENA primary metagenome ERZ795061 (study PRJEB30190, sample SAMN05720144) | anaerobic digester metagenome | isolation source: active sludge of municipal wastewater-treating anaerobic digesters | place: USA | collected 2014-12-22 ... | reverse complement strand
CTCCAGCCTGGATAGGTAGGATAGTTCGCCAATCGCACCATTGACGGGAATTGGGTTGCGCTCATCCAGCCCGAAGGCACCTTCCCCATCGGGGCGCTCGTCGATGGCCGGGGTGTTCTTCAGCAAAGCCTCCATATCATCGCCGAGAAGCGTGTTCTGGAACTTCTCGTCGTCGATGATTTTCCAGATCATCTGCATGGCTTCCCTGAGGGCCTTGTCGCCCTCGTCTTCCTTGCCGAGAAGCTTGGAAAAGAATCCCATCGGCGTGCTCCCTAATTTGTTGTTGGTCGTTGTTTAGTCTTCGAAGATGCTGCTCAGCCTAGGATTGCCGGTCTTGAACTTTGCCCGGATCGCGGCCTCCAGCACGTGCGCGTTGTTGGCACCCTGATACGGGAGCGACAAAACCGCCTTCTTGTCGTTGGTCTTGCCGATGCAAAGCGAGCCGTTGGCACTCCAGATTTGCAACTCAGCCCAGGTGGCCTTGATCTTCTCATCGGCACTGAATATGTGGCTCTTGGTCAGTTCCATCCCAAAGTCGTCAAGAATTGCGTCTCCGAAGCGGTATCGCTTGCCTTCGCGCAGGCCACCCAGCATTTCGGTAAGGAGCCTAACGCCGACGGCCTTCCAGAGCTTGTCGATGAAGGTCGAATAGACGTTTTCTCGGTTGAGTTGGACCCGCGTGACATTATGCTGGTCGCACCAGAAGATGAAGTAGTCAGTGCCGGTCGGTACACCATTGACCGAATTCCGGGTCGCCCCCCAACCGACACCCGTCACATTGTCGAGCGCCACTCGGGAGCCCTTCCATTCGACACCATTCGGTGAAATTTTCAGAGTGTCCTTGAAGACGAGCCCGATCTGGGCCTCGTAGGTGATTTCCCTCACCCAGTCTTCGGTCCGCTTCTGTTCTCTCTGGCGATCCTTGTGGATGTTCGAAATGGCAACCGAATCCTCTTCGAGACGATTAGCCACCTCAGGCAATTCGGCGAACACATCTTTTAGGAGATGCGTTATCCGCTCCGCCTGATCCAACATCTGGTGCTCGTTGAACAGGTCGATCCCAAGGCCTCTCACGTCGAGTGCCATACGTCGGCTTTGGTCATGCTCAAGCCCACGTGATTTCATGCTGATCTGGATCGGCTGCGCCACCCGATCCCAGTTGCGGATAACCGAATCAAGCTTGTCGACTAAAGGAGTCACCGCCCTAATTCCGCCGCTCGCGCTATTTCTGATCGATCCGATCAACTTCTCGACGTTTTCCGCCTCGCGATCGAGGAACGAACGAACACCCAACTCATAGCTATCGATCAGTTCGTCGATCAACAGTGGCGCTGCATCCTCCCCCGACAGCGTTGCCGTATCAACGACATCAGTCATGACATCAATCATGCGCTTGGTCGGCAGGCGATCAATCGCGTTCTTGATCGAGTCCTTGTAGTACCGGCGGCGGTTCGAGACCTCCTCCTCAACGAGTTCAGGGCCTGAAACGAGTGGAAAACCAGCTACGGCGCGATCCTCGTTGACGAGCCGGAGGACATCCTCCGCGTCAATCTGGTCGGACTCCGAGGCCAATTGGTAAATCCATGTTGCCCAGTCGTCGGCGTCCATGTCGGCATCGAACAGGTCCAGCGCCGCCGCGATCAGGTTCGCCTTAACCAGCGGAGACTCATCCTCGGCAGCGGACATGTACTTGTCCAGGTCGTGCTTGATGAGCGTGCAGTAGGCTGAGGCCCTCTTTGGCGAGATGCCGGGCAGCCAGGAAACTTCCACGGAAAGGCGATTGCGCGGATTGGTTAAGTCCGATCGAGCCTTCGTGCAAAGCTCGTGATCCATCGAAAGGCTACGTTCTTCCGCCTGCTCGACGATCCTTCGCCGGTTGTCCCTGGTCGTTACATCCAGGATTGAGAACGCTGTCTTGTGAAGGTCGGTGTTCTCAGGAGCGTCGCGCCGGACCTTGAAGCTTGTGGTTTCGGCTGGACTTGGCCGAGGCAGCGACAATGAGGGTCTTTGCGACTCCTGGCTTGCGCTCCTAATCACCAGGCCAAGCATTGAGACAAGTTGGGGGTCCTTGAGCGCCTCGCGGGCTTGATCGAGAACGCCAGGTCCGAACACCAATTTCCGATGCTGCCGGGTGTCTTCGGCGAAGACGGCCAGTTGTTGGCTCGAATGCATGTGCTCGCACAGAGCCATTGAAGTTTCGAGTTGTTCCTGGTTGCTCGGGGTGGCCTTGCAAGCGGTACATTGGGTAAATGCACCGAACTTCTCGGCTCCGCAGTTGAAACAGATAGCCTGGGTCATTATCGCGATCTCATCGAAGCGAGTTGCCGCGATACACACGAGTTGTACGCCGCAGGCCCGTTCAAGTACTTGTCCTGGGAGCAAGCCATCTCTATCGAATTTCTGTCGTTTGAAGAAAGTCCAGCCAAAGATGGGCGACTCCCGCTTTGGCTCAGGGCGGCTAGCTGCCGGTTGAGGCACGAGTTGTAGGCTGCCGGGCCATTCAGATACTTGTCTTGCGAGCACGCAGCCTCAATTGATTCTCGCTCGGCTGTACTCAAGCCAGACAGGTTCGGCCTGCCAGACTGTCCATTTACTGCCGCAAGCTGATTCGTCAGGCATTGGTTGTAGGCGGATGGTCCGTTGAGGTATTTGTCCTGTGAGCACGCTGCCTCAATCGATTCCCGCTCGGCGGAACTCAAGGCCGACAAATTTGGCCTCCGATTCCCTCGGCTGAGGGAAGCAAGTTGATTCTTGATGCACTGGTTGTACGCTACTGGTCCATTCAGGTACTTGTCCTGAGAGCACGCAGCTTCAAGCGATTCCCTTTCGGAAGAGGTCAAGTCTTGAACGCTGCTTGCAGAAGGCTGAGGTGACGAAGGAACTGACGGTGCTGCCGCCACGGTTTGAGCCAATGGCGGCGGTGTGGGTTGAACAGACGCTCGTTGCGAATTCGCACCCAATGATGGTGCGACCGATGAGCTGATGCCTAGTATCTGCCTGACCCACGTGCTTTGAGCTGCGTTCCGTATCTCATCGGCCCTTGCATCAACTTCAGACCGAACGCCCTCCAGCATCCCTCTCCGATAGCGGAAATTACTGCAACGGCTGTTGTAGTCATCGACCATCGCGTTGTACGCTACAACCTCGTTGCTGCGTGTGTTATCGACAATGCTTTCAATGGCTGAGACGCGATATTTCTCAGTCAGGCAGTAGCGAATTTGCTCCCGATTGAATGACAGGCCGTTCCCCACTGGCGGTTTCTCACCATTTGAGGAAACAACTGCCGGAGCGGATGCAGCCGCTGGCGCTGGAGCAGGTGCTGGCGAGGAAGAATAGGACGGCGACGGCGAGTAAGACGTGTCGTTGTTCGACTTGCCAGAGTTTCCGAACACCCAGATCAGGAAGAGGATGATGCCGCCCCATACGAGCCAATTCTTCCCTCCTGAAGGTTGCTTGCCTGAAGCAATCGGAGTTGGTCTCGATTGTGGCGTGGGCTGCGGCTGTACCGGCTCCGACTGAACCGAGGGCGGACTAGGGGGCGTCGTTCGGGGTGTTTCCTGGCGGGGCTGTGCAGGTTTGCTGCTTACGTTCCGAACATCGTCCGAAACGTCGGACACCAGCGAATCGAGCCCAGCAAATCCTTTTCCGTCGTTCTTTCTATCTGACATGGCTGACTCACTTCAAACGAACCCTATCTTCCGATGTCCGCCGTCCTCATCCCTGGCAGGGGAAGTTTCAAGCGCCTTCGCCAGACTCTCCTGGTTCAACTTGTCCTTGCCGGATCGTGCGGCGATACGAGCCCCTTCCCTGACCACGAATGCGACATCCGATAGGGGGCGCCCAGAAAGCTTCTTGGCCAGCGACGACAGGTCGATCTCGCCCTCCTGTGGCAACAGGCCCACCAGGTTCTGAAGTAACGACAGCACCTCGTCTTCCGATGCCATATCGACCTTCACGACGTGATCGAACCGGCCTCGTCTCAGAATCGCCGGATCGATCATCTCGATTCGGTTGGTCATCGCGACGATCAGGACCTCGTTCTTGATCGCCTCTGGAATACGGCGAAGGAACTCAGCCACCTCTTCTACCCTGTGGTGGCTTGATCCGGCGCCCATCTGCCGATCTGCGAGGAACGCTTCCATTTCGTCGATGACGAGAACCGATGGCGAGTTTTTGATGGCCTTGTCGAAGACCTCTGCAACCTTCTTGCTCGTCTCGTGAATGAATGGGCTGGCAACACTGGAGGCTTCGATCTGGAAGCTTGGCCAACCCAGATACTCGACGAGGCGTTCAATCGCGAACGTCTTGCCGCAGCCAGGAGGTCCATGAAGAATGATCGCCGAAGGAAATTCGATACCAAGGGCCTTGTAGCGCTCCTTGTTCTCGATGATGTCGATGACGTGCTCAATCAGGAAATTTTCGAGTTCCGGCCTGCCGGCCAATGAGAATGTCTCTGGTACCGGTTCCTTCGGTTCTTCCCCTGGTTGTGCCTTTGCGTCGGCTACCTTCTCCGCAGCACGTGTTCTTCCTGAAGTTGCCGGCGCCGTGAAGCCAGCCCGCTGCACAACTTCACGCAGGTGTTGCTCACCCAACCAGCTAACGAGTGTCCGGAGCCGCCGGAAGGCCGTGACCGAAACCGGCACGCCTCCGGTGATCCAGGAGCCGAATACCACATCGTCGGGAACGCGGGCTGTAAGGCTGTAGGTCGGCAGAAGCCTTGAGAGCTTCTCGACATAGATCGCATCCTGGAAAGGGCTTTCGGGATCGAGTTGCCTCGTGGCAAGAAGGGCATCGGCAAAGGCCAGCGCCTCGTTCTTAGAGTCAGGGGACTTGCAGGCCGTGACCGGAGAAAGAACATGCCCGCTTCCGCAGGACGCCTCGAAGAGGCTATCGCCACCAAAGGAGAACGGTACAAAGACGCCTGGTTCGATGAGCTTCGAGTCAACCCAGTGCTGGTGCAGAGATTCTTTGACCACCAAGGCATGACCGCCACCCTGCGCCTCGAAGATTTGCCAGTCGACGCCCTCATGCAAAGCGAGTCGCACCTTTGCCCCATCAGGCAGCGAGAGTCCTACCGGCAACCAAGCATCAAGGGGCATGGATCATCCCCGAACGATATTGGCAGTCGCGAACATCTCGTCTTCCGCAGCCGTGCCAACCTTCATGTTGTCAAGTTCCCAGACGACGCGCCGGAGCTTGTCGATCTCGTCGGCCTTGATCGCTTCCTGTCCGATTGCTACCAGTTCGGCGTGCTTGCGCTTGTCCGGGAAAAGGTATGTTTCCTCGGCAAGGTTCTTAAACCAGTCGACCACGAACCAGTCCTGGCGCCAGAGGATTTCGAAGTTCTTTCCTCTGAGCTGCCCAAGGTGGCTCTCAAAGTCTGAGCTGTTGCTGTCGATGGAGCGCTGAGCGGTGCGAGACAGGTTATCGAATGCAGAAACTTCCGTCGGTCTCGCGTATTGGCGAACGCTTTCATTGAAGAAATTGACGCACCGATCCAAGTCGAGCTGTCGAATTTCCTTGATGTGTTCCTTCCTGACCTGCGCCAGCAGCTTTTTGGCTTCGAGAACGCTGTCCATGGCTTGCTTGGCAGTTTCCGGGTCGCTCTCACCGTCCTTAAGGTTGGCGGCCTGGTCGAGCTTCTCCATGGCTTGATCCAACTTCGGGTTGTCGACCTTCTGGGATACTGCCTGGAGACGGGACCGAACCGTTTCCGCATCCTCGCGAACCTGCAATGAGGCGCTGGTGTAATCGATCAACCCGCCATCACGCGAATAGAAGTTGTGAGTGCTGTTGAACGTGCCGCCGATGCTGGGCACGGTTACAGACAACCAGATGTTGCCGGAGTCGGATGCTTCGTACTCGCAGATCAAGTCAGCGCCGGCTGAGATCACGCCGCTTTCGAAGTCGTGGCCACGGATCGTAAACAGGCCAATCGGCCGGTTGTCGGTCACGGGGTCATCAATGTCCCCTTCCCACAGCTTGAAGTTGATGACGCCGTTACTGCCTGCCTTCAAGGATTCACCGGCCTTGTAGGTCTTCTGGCCTTTCTTTGGCAATGAATCGCCTTCCTTGACGATGAAGTCGAGCACCGCGCGGCCACCGAGCTTGTCGAGAACCTCGATACCAATGGATGACGAAGACGGAATGCCATCGATGGTGGCAGCCGTTCTGGTGATAACGATCTTGCTGTTCTCCAGCGAGATCGGCCCACCATTCGAATCGAAGACGAAAATCTTGAAGGTGTTCTCACCGGGTTTGGAGAGGGTAACTTCGACCGTGGCCCCATCCTTCAAGGCGACGCGGCCTGATGACCACCCGGTGTCCAGGCTATCGACCTGGAAAGCAGCGCCGGCCAAAGCGGTACCGCCAAGCTTGACGGCGATCTTGGCGCGCGAATCCGGGGTACGAGCGATGTAATTGAACGCCAGATCGAGCCGACCGCCGGCACTGATGGCGCCACGGGTGCTCTTGCGCCCGCGCGTCATCGAATTCCAGTCGATGGACTCCGCAAATACGGCAGCACCTTCGGCGACAGCGGTCATCGGATTCACGTCGGTCGATGGCGCGATGCCCAGTTCGAAGGCCACCTTGTCGCGCAGAGGTTTGTAGTGGGTCGGGCCGCCAACGAAAACCACCCGCTCGATGTCGTGCGGTGTCAGTCCGGCCTTCTCCATCGTCTCCCGAGCTGCCTGGATCGATTCAGTGATCTTGGGCTCGATCAAGTCGTCGAGCAAGGAACGCGGGAATGGGATGTCGAGGTACATTTCCTCGCCAGACGCGTCCTTGGCACCCAGTTCGGTCTCGGACAGGCCAATGACGGTTTCCTCTTTAGAGGACAGCTCGATCTTGGCCTTCTCCGCCGCCCACGTCGCCATCCTGACGACTGACCTGTACTGCGGATTGACGGTGAAATCTTCTGGGAGATCGAAGTTGTCCAACAACCAGGGCTTGACCACGTTGTCGAGCAGGATACGGTCGAAGTCGCGTCCGCCGCACATGGCAATACCGCCATGAGCCAGCAGATTGACGCGGCCGGCGATGCTCTCAGCGATGGCGATGTCCAATGTTCCGCCGCCAAGGTCATAGACGAGGAACACCCCGTCGCCCTTGCGATGCCGCATGACGCTCATCACCGCCGCGACCGGCTCTTGCATCAGAGCGACCTTGCCGAGGCCCGCCGCTTCGGCGGCCGACATGGTGGAGTCCTTCTGCATCTGATTGAAGGCCGCCGGAACAGTGATCACCGTTCCCGTCTCAGGATCGTTGCGGATTTCCTCGGGCAGAAAGCCGAACAGCACCCGCAAAATCTCCGCCGAGCATTCCTCGGGGCGCATCGTCAGGTTGATCGCCGGCAGCTTGATCGGGGTGCTTGTGCCCATCAGGCGCTTGAAGAGCACAGCGGCGTTGTCGGGATTTCGGGCCGAGTTGTTGTAGGCCCGTGCGCCGACGTACTTGTTGCCGCGCTTGTCGATGAAGATCGCGGAAGGCGTGACATCGTGCTGCTCAGGGCTCTTGTAGAGCTTGACGTTCTCGCCGTCGTAGGAGCAGATGGCGCTGTTGGTCGTTCCGAGATCAATCCCTACGTAGTTCTTCATTCCGCTACCTTCCGAAGCATTACCGTTCCTGAGCGTACAAGGCCGTCAGGCCCCATGATGATGGGCTCAACCATCTGATCGACGAGAAGCACGTCATCGGGTCCGAAATCACCAATATTGAGCGCGCTGGCAGCCATGCCTGCGTCGTAGGGGTGACCTTCGATGTTTGCAACGTGAAATCCGGCCTGGCTCAGGCAATCGTCCAGGCGCTTGAGGTAGTAGCGGTATTGGTTGATGTAACGGGTGCCTTCGCCGGCATCCAGTTTCATCAGGACGCGCTGAAAGAGCTTCGTAAAGCGCCAGCTTTCGATTACGAGGTCGAGGAGAGCCTTCTCCAGCCCTTCGTCTGTCGGGCTACTGCTTTCATCACCCATTTTCCGTCCCTTGTAGACCGCCTGGCGAAGATGCCGCCACGTCTTGTTGTTGGTGTTTTTGCTTTTCGGTGAAAAACCCACAAATTATGCACTGATGATGTTCCTGTAACAACTTCAGATACTCGCTACAACTAAAGTCATAGTCACGCATTCGCCTTTCTTCACCTGCTCTGCCATCGGTCGTATCTGACTCATCCCTTCACCTGCCCCGGCGCATCGAGTTCATACGCTTGGGCGATGCGGGCCACCAACTCGGCGACAGTGACATTGCCGAGTTGCAGCGCTTTCGGGTCGATCGAGGTATCAGACGCCACCACGGTAAGAAACTGCGTCATGTCATCGCCGATTTTTTTGTCAAGCGGAATGCGCGTCGCGGGCGCCAGCAGTTGCGACAGGCGCAGCACATCGTTGAGATGCTTGCGCACGTCCTTGGCGTCCACCTTGGCGCCCTGCTCTTTCCGCGTGTTGAGGTCTAGCCACGCGATCGCTTTCAACGGAATCAGGCGGTCTTCGCCCACCCACGGCAGACCACCGACTTCACGGCGTCCAGTCATGATGAATGCGTAATAAGACTCGTCCAACAGGATGGCGGACAGGCTGGAGACGGCTTCGTCCAGTGGTATCGGTGTGAGTCGACTGCCTTCGGCCGGCTGCAATCCGTGGGGTGCTCGCGCGAACAATTCGACCATCGCCGGGTAGCGGTCATCAGCGGGTTTCTGGAATCGATAGAAGATCGGTTTTCCCGTATCGCTTGCTTGGCGAATCTCGTATCCGCCGGCGTCGACAAACTTCCAGAAGGCCTGGCCAAAGGCTGCAGTCAGCGCCTCGACGTGCAGGACGATATCGAGGTCTTTGGTGGCGCGGAACGCCAGCCCGGCCTCTTCCATGGTCAAACTGGCGGCCGTGCCACCGATCAAAACGTATTGGTCGGCGTAGTCCGCGAACCAGCCATGGAAAACATCCAGCCCTCTCACCATGGCAGTTGCCCTTTCAGTTCGTCCAGTGCGAGTTGGATGCGGTCATCCGCGTTGCCTTGCAGGCTGAGCGTCAGCGAGAGCGGGTCAACCGTGGCCGCGCCAGGCAACAACGCCGGGCTGTAGCTCCACAACTGCCATTCACGTGCACCGGCAACGGGTTCGGGCAACTCCTGCAGGCCTGCGTCGCTCGCCGCCTTCCATTCCGTGGCGCTTAGGGCGTACACCGGCCACCTGGGCTCGGTCAACATTGAGTAGTGCGCCAGCGCGCTCAGGCCGGCCAATCGGCCCAACTGCTTGGCCATGGGGTCTTCATCAAGCACCCAGACTGTCCGCTTGACCGGAGTTCGCAATAGAGGCTTTGCCCGCTCCCATGTCTGCTGTGGAGGCTGCTCCATGCGCAGCCAGCGAGACCGGCCCACGGTGTACGCGGCGGCAAGTCCGGCGGCCGTCAGTTCCTTGACCACGCGCGACAGGGTCATCGGCGTATAGCCCAAGGCGACCGCAACCGTCGAAGGTTGCCATTCGGCCTGCCAAGGCTGGTGCAGCAGGGCCGTGATCAGCATGGCCTGCGCGGAAGGACTCAGTGCTGACTGCGCCGTTGGTGAGCGCTGCCGGAAGTATTCACGAAGGTCGAGGCCTAAGTCCGGCAAATAGAGCTGGTTGCCTGGAACGATGAACGGGATTTTTTGCTCGATCAGCCGTCGACGTTCGTAGGAGGCCAAGGCATCTGTGACGTAAACCGCTGGCTGTCCGGCCAACGCCCTTACCTTGTGCAACCACGTTCGAACCTCGCTGAGAGACTGTTTTTGTTCAGTACGTACCATTGCCAGCACAATGGAATGTCCCAGCAGTTCAATCTCCCCGAACTGAAAGGTGTCCCGCAGGAAGTACGGCAACTCGTTTTCTCGCGCCCACGGCTTCACACTGGGCGTGGGAATACCCAAGACCTCGTGGAGGTAGTGTCGAACGGCGGTAGCGAGGGCCAACATGGATAAACGACCAAGGTAACCAATATTACGCACGATAACACAGGTAATGTTATCGTGCAAAACAAAGGTATCCAATTCCTCCATCCTCTACACGCACGCTTCGATGATCGGTGATCGACAGCCCTCGGCAAGCAAGTCTTCTTCAGCAGTTCGCACTACAGTCGGGCGTACGGTTATCTGTCGCCCGAATCGCAATCCGCCCGGAACGCACACGAATCGCACGTTTTCAGGGATGAGGACTTGCGAGGCAAAACACCACGTCCCGCGAGAATTTCTTCCCGCCTCCTGACCAACGCAACCACCTGCTCGCCAGTCATCAATTTGACGAAATGCGCGATCGGTAAGGCTCGCCGGGTCGGCGCCTTCACCATCACATACCCGTAGGAGGCCACCGACTGCCCCGTCTGCCCCATCACCGTCATCCTCTGGGCGGACAACTGGATCACGTCCGACAGGAAGGGCTGGTTGCTCCAGCGAGTCTTGAACTCCACCAACACGAGCAGACCGGAGGGCAGGCGGTATGCCCGGTCAAGTTTCGCCACCAGTCCGACGGGCGTGGAAATCCGGAACAGTCTTTCCATGTAGACCAACTCGGCATCCCGCAGCGCTGCCGGTCGTGAGGCCCGCTCAGCCCGTGCGGCATGGGTCTCAAGTGATCGCCACCGCGCCATGACCAGCGCGAAGCCTACGACGGCAACGGCGCAACCGACGCCCCACGCTAGCGCCGACACTTGCCGCCTCCACGCAAGCCTGACCACCACCGAAGCCCCGTCGCTATCGCCCCCAAGACCATGCGCACAGGAACTTGCAACGGGGGCCATCGGCGCAGGACGACGCAGATGCCGGGTGCCCCCCGATAGTAGAGGCGGATCACCCGGCGTCCCCAAGCGCTGGGTCGCAGTGCCTCGTCCCTGAACCGGCGCAGCACCTCCGTCTGCCAAGCCTCGCCGAACACGCAGGTGGCGATGAAGCAACGCCCCTTCCGGGCGGCCTGCGCGGAAGCCGCCAAACCTTCCCTATAGAAGTGCTCATGCTCGACCAGCCCGCGTGCCCGGGCTCGCTGCTGCCCGGCCGTGCGACGGCTTCCATGGAGATGCTCGAACACCACCAGCCGTTCGCAGCGGCCCATCTGTGCCAGGTCCGAAGCACTGACCATCCGGCCGCTCACCGGCCGGCGCGATCGCTTGCCCATGGCCGGCTCACGCGTCGATCGCTGGCGCGAAGAGGTCGTTGGTGATGTCGCCATTGCCCTCCTGCGCGCTACTTGCGGAAGGCAGATGAGGCAAGCCACGCCCCATCCCGACGAAGACACCGCTCTGGGCCAACAAGCCATCGTAGGCCAGCAGCCGCAGGCGATTGACCCGCTTGGTACCCTTGTGAAACTGGATCAGGTCGTCATACAGGCGCGGATGGTCGGCCCGCGCCAGTTCGAAGACGAGACGAATGGGCATGGGGTCCTTTCCGGTTTCGATACTCATTCGACTTCTCCCGGACCATCCTGGCCCCGCTCCTTCCCGGTGGCGACCATCACGCTGCGCGCGTGGTTCTGTCCCGCCAGTTGAAAGCCCCGCACATTGGCGAACATCGGTTCCCTCACTTCATGGATGCGGTGCTTCGGAAACGCCGCCTTCACCGCCTTGCGGAACAGAAACGCCCCGCCGCCGACCAGGATGATGTTCTGCAGGCTGTGCGGCGCCTCGATCCACTCCTTCATCGTCGACACGGCCTGCTCGGCGACGGTCTCGGCCAGGGGCAGCAGGCGCTTCATGTCGTACGGCTTCTGGAAGATCATCGGCTGCTTGCCCGTGCGCAGCGCCAGGTCGATGGCGTCGTAGTCCCGGTACGGCGAGCCGATATCCTTGGTGATCTCGGCCGCCAGCAGGCGCAACACATCGGACATGCCGCGGTTGAAGGAGTAGCTCTGCTTCTGCACGAGGCGCATGCCCCGGGCCACCAGCCAGTCGAAGGTACGCGAGCCCGGGTCGATGATCAGGCTCTGCTCGTTGCCGATGATCGCCATCTTCTGGTGCTCGGAAGCGTAGTGCACCAACGCCCCTTGCGGCTGGGGCACGGCCAGGGCCTTACCCACGGTCACGGCCTTGCCGCCGCCGATGTCGTGCCGGCCGGTCATGGCCTTCTCCAGCGCCGCCTTCTTGACCGCGAAGAGCGCCACCGGCAGGCCGACCACCAGCAAGTCGATGCGGCTCAGCTTCATCATGCTGAGCGCCCCCCGCAGCAGCGCCATGTACTCGGGCGTCTCGGTGTATTCGTCGTGTAGTTGTTTGGCGCGGAAGGTGTCGGCGGCGAGGCTCACATCCGGCCCGACCTCGTAGAACAGCGGGCCGATGGGGATGCACACCGTCTTCTTGCGCTCGCTCGCCGGCCACGATGGCGAGTCGTCGCTCGACGGATAAGCGACCGACGGGAAACTGGCGCAGCGGATGTCGGTACCGGCTGCGGCTGTGACGAACTTGGTGTTGCCGGATCCGACATCCACCGCTCT
>ERZ795061.4057-NODE-4057-length-12474-cov-5.170223_pt1 | contig 12474 bp, 10 predicted proteins | sample MGYA00375145_ERZ795061 | MGnify/ENA primary metagenome ERZ795061 (study PRJEB30190, sample SAMN05720144) | anaerobic digester metagenome | isolation source: active sludge of municipal wastewater-treating anaerobic digesters | place: USA | collected 2014-12-22 ... | reverse complement strand
GAATTGCGAAGATGCGCCGGTATTACTTTTTTACAAAGGCAATGCAGACCTGAACGCACAAAAAATTATTTCTGTTGTAGGCACACGACATATTACTACTTATGGTAAAGAAGCGACTGATAAGCTCATCAAAGAGATCAGCGAATATCAGCCGTTGATTGTCAGCGGACTGGCTTATGGTGTAGACATTCAGGCACATAAAGCTGCATTGAAGAATAATCTTCAGACAGTAGGTGTAGTTGCGCATGGATTAGATAAAATGTATCCTGCAGATAATGCAGCGACGGCAGAGAAAATGTTACTGAATGGCGGACTTCTTTCCGAATATATACACGGCACTAAACCTACCCGCGATAATTTTCCGGCCCGCAACAGGATCGTCGCCGGATTAACAGATGCAGTTATTGTAATCGAATCTGCCACCAGAGGCGGAGCACTTATCACAGCCGATATTGCAAACAGTTATAACCGCGATGTGTTTGCTTTGCCAGGCCGCATAAATGACATTTATTCGAAGGGATGTCATGCTCTCATCAGGCAAAATAAGGCAATGATCTTTGAAAGTGCCGCCGATATTGCTGATGCAATGAACTGGAACGTGAAAGAAAAAACAACACCGCAAAAACAAATGCAATTATTTCACGATTTTCACCCTGATGAACAAGCGATCATTCAAGCTTTAAACATAAAAGATCTTTTGTCGATAGACGAAATAGCTTTAACAGTAATGCTGCCTGTCAGTAAAGTTTCATCCATTTTACTCAATCTTGAATTTTCAGGTGTTTTAACTCCGCTTCCCGGAAAAATATTCAAACTCAACCAATAATTCAGCATGGAATTCAAATAGATAACGACTTGTTTTTTTTAATCACTTCTTATGATTCAACAAAATAAATTTCGTTACTTACCATACAAATTAAACTACTTCATGGGAAAGAAATTGTTTCTGATGGTTTTTATTTTAGCCATCACTTTTCTCTCATCTTTTGCTGAAAAACCAATTGCTGTCTTTAATGAAAAGAACGGCGTAATGTCGTATGACGAACTGACAAGAAATGTTCTGATCAATTCCCAGAATGAAAAAGTTGTAACAGATAATTATCACCGGTCATTTTCAAAAAAAGACTGGTCTATGTATGCCAATCAGGCTTTAGTACTGGCTTCAATTAACTACCGTGCCGGTCAAAAAGAATCAGCGATAGATTTTTTCAAAAACGCAATAACTGCTTTTTCAAAAACAAATTCACCTGAAGGACAAGCCCTGGCTTCTTGCGGAATTGCTCTTGTATTTCAGTACAACAATCAACTGGATTCTGCTGTAAACTATTTCAACAATTCTATCCGGCTAAATCACGCTGCTAAAAATTTCATCGGTGAACTTAAGGTTCGCTTCCTTCTGTCAAAGGCCTATGAAAGTACAGAAGATCACGCTTCAACGCTTCAGAATTTCAAGGAAGCGATTTCTATTTTACCGAATATTTCCGATCCTGTGATGAAAGCCTATTTGTACAACAGCTATTCAGAAGAATTGATTCATAGCAGAAATGAAGACGAAGCATTAACATATTTGGAAAAAGCATTGACTCTTTCCGAAAACAATAACATTCAGAAAGCAGTCATTTACAGAAATATTGGGATTGTAAATTTTAACAAAGGCGACTACCAAAGTGCTACAGGTAATTTTGAAAAAAGTCTGACTTCTGATTTCAGACTTCCGGCATTGCGTTTACTCCGTGACACATATTTAAAACTATATGCTTCAGGAAAAGTCGGCGGTGATGCGAAAAAAGAAAATCTCTATTCAACAAAATATAAATTGTTAAAAGATTCCGTAGAAGATGTACTTAACAGCAGAATGCTTAGTCCGGATTCTTTCACTCTCGAATTAAAAGAAAAACTATTTGTCAGTAAACTACTCACCCGCACTAAGAGCATGAGTAGTGAAATGAACAGGAACAGCATTGAATTCAATCAACGACTTACGGAAGCTGAACTGGATCGTTTAAAAGCAGAAGAAGCTTTAGAACGTTTCCACGAAGAACGGATGAATGAAGAAGCGGCAAATAAAGAAAGAGAAGACCTGGTAAAAGAACTGGAAAAAGAAAAAGCGCTTCAGGAACTTGCTCTTTCAAATACAGAATTAGCCCGCGAAAAGCAGCAAAGATGGATCATCATCTTATTAAGTGGGGTTGTTCTCGTCACAACGATCCTGATCTTTCTTTATAACCGATACCGACTCAAAAGAAAATCTCATAATGACCTTGACTCTGCCTTTCTCGAATTAAAGACAGCACACAGGAAACTAAAGGAAACTCAGGAGCAACTGATCCGTTCAGAAAAGATGGCATCATTGGGTCAAATGACAGCCGGCATTGCTCATGAGATCCAGAACCCGCTCAACTTCGTTTTAAATTTCGCTGAGGGCTCTAAAGACCTTCTGAAGGAACTTGAGGACTCAACCGATGAAAGTGACCGTAGAGAGATCGCAGAAAGCCTGTATATCAACCTTACAAAAATCGGAGAACACGGCAAACGGGCGGATGCAATCGTTAAAAACATGCTCCAACATAGCCGGGTAAACAAATCAGAACGTGTACCGACTGATCTGAACAAACTTGCTGAGGAATACTTTCAACTTGCCTTTCATGGTCTGAGGGCAAAGGATTCAACCTTTCAGTGCACTCTGGAAAAAGAACTTGATCCGAATTTTCCAATGCTGGAATTGATCCAGCAAGACATCAGTCGTGTTTTGTTAAACTTATTCAACAATGCTTTTTATGCAGTAAATCAGAAAGCAAGGAAAAATAATCCCGGATTTACTCCCACTGTAAAACTGTCTACCATGGTCTATGGTAATTTTGCTTTCCTGACCATCTATGATAATGGCGAAGGAATTCCAAAGGAGATCAAAGAGAAAATTTTTGAACCGTTCTTCACTACCAAACCAACCGGACAAGGTACAGGACTGGGTTTATCGCTCAGCTTTGAGATCATTAAAAACCATGGAGCAAGGATGGAGATGGAGAGTGAAGTTGGGGTTGGGACGACGTTCAAGTTGATCTTTAAGATCGGTGGGTAGTTCCCAATTGCTATAGACTTTCACATACACTAATATTACCACCAATTTTAGGACATGAGACAAAACTATGAAACTGAAGCCATCAAACTTGCTAAAGCTGTAGATATTGCTATTGACTCTTATACTAAATATCCACCAAAAGGCTTCAGCCAAGAAAACTTAGACCATGTTGTTAACCTGCATTATGAATGGAAAAATTCAATATTAAACCCTGAACCAAAATTTAAAAAGCTTGCATCCTTAAAATTTGAGATACAGAATGTTTTTACTTATTTCCAAGAAGGTACGGGTGATACAGTAGAGTATTTTTGGCGACAACTTTCAAAAGAGAATTTAGGATACGTCAGAGAAGATAAGCTCAGGAAAATTTTAGACCGAGGTAAAATTAAAGGGCGCATTGAATATGAATTAGTTATTGATAGCATTGTTGTGGCGGAACAAGAAGAAAGAATTACTAAACAGGAAGCCACACAATTAAGTGAAATGATTGGTGAATTTGAAACACGAAGAAAAAATAAAAAATAAAAACTGTTAGTAACATAGGGCTTATCGCAATTTGCTTATGTGGAGCGGAAAGTTTTATTTTAATTTGAAATTTTACGCGGCCCCACAAAAGGAAACTGCTCAAGCCCTCAAACATTAGAGTAAGTCTTTAGTCAAAAAAAAAGAGCAACCTTCACGATCGCTCTCTTTTTTAAAAACTTTTCTTTACAATTAAGAAAGGTGTTTGCTTACAAGTTTTGTCATTTCGAACATAGAAACTTGTTTTTTGCCATTGAACACTTTTTTCAAATTGTCATCAGCATTGATGTTACGTCTTTCTTTAGGATCTTGAAGATTGTTCTTCTTGATGTAAGCCCAAAGACGTTTAGTAACTTCAGTACGCGGAAGTGGTTTGTTACCAACTACAGGCTGAAGAGCATCAGAGATGTTCATCGGCTTCATGAAAGCAGCATTTGGTTTACGCTTTACTTTAGCTTTAGCCGGAGCTTTTTTAGCTGGAGCTTTCTTTGCAGGAGCTTTTTTAGCAGCTACTTTTTTCTTAGCAGGTGCTTTTGGTTTTGCTTTAGCAGCAGCTTTCTTTGCCGGAGCTTTTTTCTTAGCTTTTTTAGTTGCCATGATTTTTAAAACGATTTAAGGTTTTCTATAGATACAAATCAACGAAGATTTTCATAGGGAAAACACATACCCCTCAAGAAGTTTTCCACAATCCATTTTCCGATTTTCATAGGTAAAAGTCGCATAAAAATAGTATGCTTCAGAGGCATATAAATCATGAATTATTTCTCATAGCGAATAACACAACACTTTTATCATTCTTCATTCGTGAAATTTTCGGAAAACCCCTGAAAAGCCTATAAACAGTGGCTTTTCAGACTTTTTCATTGGTAAAAAGGAATGCAAAATCTGCTTTCACCTATGAAAAATAACTGTTAAAAATGCGATTTGCCTATTCGACAGAATATTGATATTATTGTAAAGAGTACGGCCGGGTTTACACTTATCCACAATGCCCACTTGTTAACAAAGAGAAAATTTACATCGTGAACAACATCGTCTTTCGGCTTTTATTTCTTTGCAGCTTGCCACTATTTACTTTTGCGCAAGACTCTACCTCCACCCGTTCGCGTATCGGATGCTTTTCAGGGAACTGCGAAAATGGTATTGGCTCCTTCCGCACCTCAGGAGGAAATATATATGAAGGGAACTTTAGCCAAAGCAAATTCAGCGGTCAAGGTAAAATGTCCTATAAAGATGGCGCTGTATACGTAGGCGAATTTTCACAAGGTAAAATGCATGGATCAGGCATCTATACATATAGAGACGGAACAGTTTACGAAGGACGTTTCGAAAATGGTAAAATGGAAGGTAGTGGAATTATGACCTATGTCAGTGGAAACCGCTATGAAGGACTCTTCTCCAACAATATGAAATCCGGACATGGCAGTTACATATTTAATGACAGTAGCCGCTATGAAGGGAATTTCTTTATGGATAAAATGGACGGTCAAGGAAAACTCCGTTATCCAAATGGCGATTCCTATTCAGGATACTTTTCAAAAGGAAAACAGACTGGCAAGGGGGAATATCGATATCATGATGGCAATGTGTATTCAGGTGATTTCGTTAATGGGAATTTTTCAGGCACAGGTAAACTTACTTTGATCGACGGAAGTAGCTATGAAGGAGATTTCATCAATGATAACATGGAAGGCAATGGGATCTTTTACTATGCGAATGGCGATGTCTATGTTGGTACTATGGTAAATGGAAAATATAATGGATGCGGAACCTATTATTATGCGAATGGAGATCGCTATACAGGAGACTACCTGAATAATCAAAGCCACGGTACAGGGATGTTCATTGAAGCAAATGGCGAGGGCACGACTTACCACTATTTAAACGGCGAGATCATCGGCGAAGGAATACAATTATATAATTTCGCCGTCGAGCAAAACCTTGCGGACTTGTTTAAAAAAGAACCTCCTGCCGAAAATCCGAAAATCGAAAATCAACAGGTCAAAACGGAGGTACAGAAAGAAACTCCTAAAGAAGTACCGGTCGAAATTGAACCGACTAAAACGGAACCGACGATCACAACTAAACCTGAGCCGACAAAAGAAAACAATGCCATAGCTATTGTCACTGCTCCAAAACCAAGTAGTATCAATAGCGTGATCGGTCATACCTGCTCTTCTTGCAGAGGAAAAGGTAAAATCTATCAAGCTGAAATAAGAAAGAATAAAATGGTGACCAAAGACATCAGCAATGGACTTGGACCAAGAAATTTTGTTACTTATTCCGTCAACGAAATCGTTCGCCCTGCCGGAAATGTGCTCTGTGGAAAATGTCAGGGAACAGGAAAATCATCTAACGACTAAACCATAGGAAATTATCTATGAAAAAAATATATAGCCTTTTTGTCCTACTTATTCTACTTAGCAACTTCACTGGCGCTCAAACCAGCTTGCGGTTTGGAAGAATTTCCGTTGACAAAGGCCTTTCTCAATCGACCGTTTACTGTACATATCAAGACAGCCAGGGATTTATCTGGGTAGGAACTGAAGACGGATTGAATAAATACGACGGCTACTCATTCGATGTATTCAAATTCGACCCGACAGATACTACAACAGTCAGTAATAACATCATCCGTTGCATCTTTGAAGACAAAAAAAATAATCTGTGGATTGGTACAGACAACGGTTTAAATATGCTTATCCGTAAAAATGGGTCATTTCAGAGATACCAAAATATTCCCGGAAACACTTCCACTATTAGTAACAATCTTATTAGCTCTATCACAGAGGATAATAAAGGTATTGTGTGGATCGGAACCGGCAATGGTTTGAATTCATATGATATCAATACCGGCAAATTTTCTGTTTACAAATCTGATAACAACAACCCGAATACACTATCAAGTAATATCATTTCCTGCCTCTTTTTTGACAAAACAAATAACTTATGGGTAGGAACTTCATCTCACGGATTGAATAAATTTGATATTACTTCAGGATCAGCTAAAAGATTTTTGAATATAGCCGGTGACAATAATTCGATAAGTGAAAATGAGATCACTGCAATTACTTCTGACAATCAGAACAATCTATGGGTGGGTACTTTGAATAGTGGAGCAAATATCATTTCACCTGCCGGGAAAATAACTCATTTTACAACAGCGCAAGGACTAGCCTCTAACAGCATTTTTTCACTTGCTCAGGATGCAAAAGGAATTATGTGGATAGGAACTTTCGGTGGTGGACTGGATGCATTAAATGTACGTACCGGTAAAATTGTAAACTATCACAAAGAGCCGCAAAACCTGGAATCCATTTCCAGCAATAAGATCTATAACATCTTCGAAGATAATGCCGGCACGATCTGGTTTTCGACTGCAAATGGATTGAGCTTTTACAACAGAACAATTGCCAAATTCGTAACGCATAAAGTCAATGAAGCCGGTGATGCAGCAAGTAATAATAGTGTGTTTGCAATTTGCGAAGACCGATCAGGAAATATCTGGACAGGAACGCTTGGCAGCGGACTGAACGTTTTCAGCAGAACAGAGAACCGTTTTGTAAATGAAAAATTTCCGGCGTTAAGCAATCCTTCTCTTCGCTTTTGCAATGTATTCAGTCTGGCAGAAGATAAAGCCGGAATACTTTGGGTAGGAACTTCAGATGGACTGATCTCCTTTTCAAAATCAACCGGTCAGATTAATGAATACAGAGCAGCTACAGGCGCAATCAGTAATAATTACATCCGTTGCATCTATGAAGATAAAAACGGAGTGCTATGGCTCGGAACTCATGGCGGAGGACTAAATGCTTTTGATCGCATCTCAGGAAAATCAAAAGTTTACCGATCAAAAAGCGGCGATGCCGGTTCGTTGAGCAGCGATGTTGTAATGAGTGTTTTTGAAGATTCAAAAGGTAAATTATGGGTGGCGACTTATGGTGGTGGACTATGCTATTTTGATCGTTCGACCGGTAAATTCACAGCATATAAAAACGATCCATTGGACAGCAAAACCATCAGTAGTAATTTCATCCACTCCCTCTTCGAAGACAATACAGGAAAACTCTGGATCGGAACTTATGGCGGAGGATTGAATATATTGGATCAAAGCAACAACACTTTCAAGCATTATACAGAACGCGACGGACTTCCTAATAACATCATTAATGGAATTCTTTCGGATGCAAAAAATAATATCTGGCTGAGTACAAACAATGGAGTTTGTAAACTCAACATTGTAAATGGACAAGCTTCTTTAACGGCCAATAGCAGGACATACAATGTACAGGATGGTCTGCAGAATAAATTCAATGAAAATGCCTGCTTCCGTGGTCAAAGTGGCTGGTTATTCTTTGGCGGAAATAATGGATTGAATGCATTTCATCCGGATAGTATCAACGACAATACCGTTGTTCCTCCTGTAGTCATCACCCGTTTTTATTTGTTCGAAAAACCGGCGAGAATGGACACGCTCATTTCAGATGCTCACACATTGAACCTGAATTATCGCCAGAACTTCTTCTCATTCGAATTTGCAGCCTTAAATTATCTATTCCCTGATAAAAACAGGTATGCATATATGATGGAGAATCTGAATGAGGATTGGACATATTCAGGTAACCGTCGTTATGCAACGTATACGAATATCGACCCGGGTGAATATACTTTCAGAGTGAAAGCCTGCAATAACGATGGTGTATGGAATGATACAGGAATTGCCATAAAGATCACAATCACCCCTCCTATCTGGAAAACAAAGTGGTTTACGGCGCTGTTTGCACTTACTGTTACCGGACTTATTTTTGTGTACATCCGATTCAGAACAAATTCTCTCGTAAAACAAAATGTATTGTTGGAAGACAAGGTTAATCTTCGGACATCTGAATTACAGGAAAAAAATGTCGAGCTTACAAAGACGATGGAGAATCTGAAGTCGACACAAACACAACTTATCCAATCCGAAAAGATGGCTTCGCTCGGACAGCTCACGGCCGGTATTGCACATGAAATTCAGAATCCATTGAACTTCGTCAATAATTTTTCTGAACTCTCAGTGGAACTCATTAATGAAATGGAAGAAGGTGTTTCTCCTGAAGAACAAAAAGATATTACTGATGACCTGAAACAGAATCTGGAGAAAATACATTTTCATGGTAAACGTGCTGATAGCATTGTAAAAGGAATGCTTCAGCATAGTCGCTCGTCAGTAGCAGAAAAGCAACCGACTGATATCAATAAGATGGTGGAAGAGTTTTTCAATCTTGCATATCACGGAATGCGCGCTCAGGATCCGGGATTCAATTGCACGATGGAAAAAAATCTTGCGAAAGATTTACCGCAGATCAAAGTCATTTCTCAGGATATCAGTCGCGTAATACTGAATATTTTCAACAATGCATTCTATGCAGTTGCAGAAAAGAGTAAGATGAGCGGAAAAGATTATCAACCAAAAGTATCTATCACTACAGCTCAATCTGATGGAAAGATAGCGATCAATATTCGTGATAATGGAAAAGGAATTTCTGATGATATCAAAGATAAGATCTTCAATCCATTCTTCACTACCAAACCAACAGGACAAGGAACAGGACTTGGCCTTTCAATTAGCTACGATATTATTGTAAAAGGACATAATGGAACATTAGTTGTAAATTCAAAGGCAGGAGAATTTACAGAGTTCTTAATAACTTTGCCTGTCTGATTAAAATTATTTTCACACTAGAGACCATGATCAAAATACTAATTGTAGACGACGAACAGGATGTAGAAATGTTGTTCACTCAACGTTTCCGAAAAGAAGTAAAGAACAACGAAGTGATGATTAACTTCGCTTTCAATGGCGAAGATGCATTGAGTTACTTAAAAAAACTCGACCCGTTTGATGTTGTTCTAGTTTTGAGCGACATCAATATGCCGGGTATGACCGGACTTGAATTACTCAAGGCAATAAAGAAGGACTTTCCGACTTTAAAAGTAATGATGGTCACTGCATATGGTGATGACAATAATTATAAGAACGCTATGGACTTTGGAGCCGATGATTTTGTTACAAAGCCTGTAGACTTCAATATTCTTAAGGAGAAAATTTTAACTTTAGCTGTCAAATAATAACTCTAAACAAAATGGAAAGACCTGCCAAAATACTTGTGGTAGACGATGAGCCGGATCTGGAGTTGTTGATCAAGCAGCGCTTCCGTCATCGTATAAAAAACAATGAAGTAACCTTTGAATTTGCTTCTAATGGAAGAATTGCGCTTGAGAAATTGGGCGAAGACGGAAATGATTTCGACATGATCCTTACCGACATCAATATGCCGGAGATGGATGGACTGACGTTATTAAATAATATCAAAGAACGATTTCGCCATTACAAAGCTGTTGTCGTTAGTGCTTACGGTGATATGGAGAATATCCGCACAGCAATGAATCGTGGCGCATTCGATTTTATTACCAAGCCAATCGACTTTACTGACCTTGACACTACTATTAACAAAACTGTAGATGAAATGCGTTTTATCAGGGCAGGTCAGCATGCACAGGAAAAACTAATCGACACTATTCGTGACAAAGAAAAGGCTGAGCAAAGTGAAAAATTCAAACAGCAGTTTCTGGCTAATATGAGTCATGAGATTCGTACTCCTATGAATTCAATCATTGGTCTTACGAATTTACTTATAAAAACCAACCTCGACGATCATCAGCATAAATACCTGAATGTAATTAAAAAATCGTCGGAGAATTTATTAGTAATCATCAATGACATTCTGGATCTTTCGAAAATAGAAGTTGGGAAAATGGATTTCGAGAAAATTCCATTCTCCGTTGAAGATGCTCTTGAAACTGTTTATCATGCCATGCTATTCAAGGCTGACGAAAAGAAGCTTTCGTTCAAGATCAACATAGGACCGAACGTTCCGGGTATTATTGAAGGAGATCCAACTCGACTAAATCAGATTCTAATTAATCTTGCAGGAAATGCTATTAAATTTACAGCTAACGGTGGAGTCACGATCGATATTAACGAGATCAACCGACAAGGCAATATGAGTATGCTTCAGTTTTCAATCATCGATACAGGAATTGGCATATCGGAAGAAAGCATAAGCAAGATCTTTGACAGTTTTTCTCAAGCCAGCAGTGATACAACAAGGAAGTTCGGCGGTACGGGATTAGGACTTACAATTTCCAAACAATTGATCGAACTACAAGGTGGTACTATTCAAGTAAAATCAGAACTCGGAAAAGGAACCTCTTTCATTTTTACAATTCCTTATACGATTGGAGAGAAAAAGACCGGCCAGGAAGGGCCAAAACATGGGGATGTAAATGGTGTTGAGCTAAAAGGCATTAGAATTCTTTTAGTTGAGGACAATCCGTTCAATCAAATGGTAGCTACAGATACACTTAACGACTTGATACCTGATCTTGTTATCGATATTGCTGAGAACGGACTGATCGCTTTACAGATGTTGGCAGATTCAAATTATGATGTCGTACTTATGGATATTCAAATGCCGGAGATGGATGGATTTGAAGCAACAAAGAAGATCCGGGAAATGGATGCTATAAAAAGAGCTACGCCTATCATGGCAATGACTGCAAATGTTACTCCGGAAGAGGTAAGCAAGTGTTTTGAAGCCGGCATGGATGCATATATTTCTAAGCCTTTTGAAACTCAGGACTTATTGAACAAGCTTGGAAAACTAACTATACTTAATACAAAAAACTGATATTTACATAGACAAAAAAACTATTATGGAACGCACAACTGACATGACATTTTTGAAATCCTTCACAGGAGGAAATCCGGACAAGATGAAAAAATACATCTCCATGTTTTTATCTTATTGCCCCGGCCAAATTCAAACCATGAAAGACCAACTGGAGGCGCAAAATTACGATGGACTCCGCGGAACAGCTCATGCTTTGAAACCACAAATCACCTACATGGGAATCAAAGGCGGAGAAGACCTGATCAAAGGAATTGAAAATCTGGCCGGCACAAAATCCAATGTTGAAAAGCTACCTGAAATGCTTGGAAACTTCCAGACAATCTGTACTTCTGCAATGGAAGAATTGAAACAAGAAATCGCATAATCCGTTTCAAACCACACAAACCCGCAAATAATTAAAATTTCGAAGAATTTTATCCGGATTACAGCGCTGATCAGAACTTACAAAGCTTGATTTTGTTTTGATTTCCCCGCTTCAATCCAATTAAATTTTTCTATTTTTGGACTCCCAACACACCCCATGAAAACAGTAAAAACCATATTTATTGTCGATGACGATCCAATGCAGGCAATGATGCTTCAGGATTATCTCAGTAAATATTCAACTTTCACACTCACAGTATTCAACAGTGGCGAAGAATGCCTGAAAAATCTTGACAAATCGCCGGACATCGTTTTCCTTGATTACAATTTCGATAAAGCCGGACGAAATGCCATGGATGGTATTGAGATCTTGAAAGAGATCAAGAAAGCGAAGCCACTAACAGAAGTCGTTATGATCAGTGGTCAGGACAGAATTGAAGTTGCCGTGAATACGATCAAGTATGGCGCCTTCGATTATATCGTAAAAAGCGAAAGCGCTTTCCATCGTTCGGAGAATGTTATTTTCAATATTATAAAACGAATGAAGCTTCAAGGTGAAGCTCGTTTGTATAAAAAACTGACTTTGCTTTTCGGAGTATGTCTTTTGGGATTCATTTTGCTTGTCGTTATCCTTTATCAAATGGGGTATATTGCGAAAAGTCCGGGATGGATCTAAAATCAATGTGAAGTTTGAAGTGTGGAGTGTGGGTGCACGAGCATACTGTCCGATAAAACTAATTTCATAGGGCAGTAAATGCTAGCTGCAAGTTCTTG
>ERZ795061.4053-NODE-4053-length-12487-cov-6.665701_pt1 | contig 12487 bp, 11 predicted proteins | sample MGYA00375145_ERZ795061 | MGnify/ENA primary metagenome ERZ795061 (study PRJEB30190, sample SAMN05720144) | anaerobic digester metagenome | isolation source: active sludge of municipal wastewater-treating anaerobic digesters | place: USA | collected 2014-12-22 ... | reverse complement strand
CCTCGTCGCGCGCGCGACCCACGAACCGTTCACCGATGGCAACGCGGTGTCGTACGTCATCAACGAGCAGTTCCAGTACCAGCTGAGCCGCACCATCCGCGCCGCGCGCGACTACCACGTGCTGTGGGTGCACGACGTGCGAGGCGTCGACGACCGGGGTGACCCCGACGAGATGACCTACCGCCACGTCCTGCGCTCGTACCTGGCGGCCATGATCGCCCGGGTTCGCGCCTACGACAGCACGGGGCGCTTCCCGGTGTACATGATCATCCTCGACGAGTGGTTCTACGAGGTGAACAAGACGCGCCTCTGGTTCGACCTGCTCGAGGACCCGACGCGCCGCCGCGTGCACCTGCCGGCGCGGTTCTCGGCGTGGGAGGATTCGTTAGGTGCCGCCCAGGACTCGCTGCGCGCCGCCATTGCCCGCTCGTCGCTGCTCACGGCGCAACGACGGCAATACGGGGAGGGGTGGCTCCGCAACCTCGTGAAGGTGCACGTCAGCATCACCAACGCCTCGGACCCGTCGTTCTGGAGCTGGCGCGTGGCACAGTGGTTTCCCTTCCCCGACAACTGGATGCGGGACCACCGCAAGCTGGTCTTCTACGACATCAGCGAGGACGACCTGTACCGCGGCGAGGCGCTCTTCACCGGCTCGGGGGTCGGCGAGCACTATGCGAGCACCGCCTGGGAGGATCGTTCCCTCCTGGTGCGCGGCCCCGTCACCGTAGCCCTCAAGTCGGCGGCGCGCGCGCTGATGCTCAAACAGGGCATCCCGGCCGAGCGCATCCCTCCGGCGCTGGCCCCGCGACCGCGCGCACTCGATTACGACGCCCAGGTGGCGCGCGCCGCCGCCGACAACCCCCGCCCGCTGCGCGCGGTGATGTTGCAGAACAACACCGGCTTCGACGAGAAGTCGATCAACATCGCCAAGGCCGTGCTCTACACGCTGATGCCGGCCGGCTCCGTCATCAAGGTCCCGGACTCGTTATGGAACTCGACCTTCTGGGGGTCGGCGCTCCTCGGCTGTTCGCTGCGCGGCGTGCGCGTCCTGGTCATCGCCCCGGCGCTCGCCAATGCCCCCGCGCGCGCCTTCGGGTCGATGATCCGCAATCGTGAGATGCTCTGGCGACTGGCCAGCGCCTCACAGGTCCTCGCCCCCGAGATCGCCGCGAGCGGAGGACTCCTCAAGGTGGGCGTCTACGCCTCGGAGTTCAGCGTCACCGACATTCCCGGCAAGGTGCGCTCCGTCAGGCGCACGCTGCAGCAGCACGCGTGGCTGCGCGAGCTGTTCGACTATCCGGCGAGCGTGTACCCGGGACTCGACTCGCTCGCCGCTGCACTCGACTCGCTCCCGTCGCTGCCGGATACCGTGCCCGACTTCGAGGCGCACGGCGCACCCCGGCTCCACCTCAAGGCCAACTTCTTCGCCTCGCGCGAGGCGTGGAGTGCGCTTGGCCTCTATGAATGGGTGCCGATGACGCGCGACTTCGTGCAGCGTCGCATGTCGCAGGTCGAGCGTCGGTCCACCGCCGTCTCGTCGTTCCAGGAGTATCCCGACGCCCTCATCGATGTCGGGGGAGACGTGATGCAGCGCTGGTACGACTCCCGCACCCCCGAGCAACGCGCGCGCGTCGTCTTCTACACGATGCTCGGCTCGCACAACCAGAACGACCGCAGCTTCGTGAGTGACGGCGAGGATGCGATCATCCTGTCGCACTGGCCCGCGGTGATTCCGTACCTCGACCTCATCTCGATCATCGGGCAGAGCCGCTGGATCGACGATCCAAAAGAACTCGACGCCTTCCTCCCGCAGCATTCCGACGTCGTCGTGCGGCTGGCGCACTGGTTCAAGGTCATTTTCTAGCCCGAGTCGCCCGCGTGCGATCCACCTCAGGCGGTTCGTCTGTGTCGGCTCGCACCGCGCGAGAGGTACAACGTCGGCCGCGCCCGACAGCGCCACAGAACGGCGGGCCGCTACGCCTTCCAGGGCGGCAGCTTGCGCGGCTTTTCCCACAACTCCGGGTTGTGCCGGTACAGCGTCACCTTGCGCCCGATGGCCTGGATGACGTCGGCGCCTAACGCTTCGGCCATCTGGTTGGCGAGTTCGCGGGGCGACTCCTCGAGGGTGCGCGCCACGGCCACCTTCACCAGCTCGTGCGTCCGCAGGGCGTCATCGAGCGCGCCGAATGCGGTGTCGGTGAGCCCCTGATGCCCGATGTGGACCATCGGGTCGAGGTGATGCGCTTCGGCGCGCAACTCCGCGCGTTCCTTTCCCTTCATGATGGTGTGCGGACCCGGCCCGCCCTGGCGAGGAATGGTCGCGGATTGAGCGGGTCGCCATCCCACCAGCGACCGTTCCCGCGATACAACAACAGCTGGAAGTGGAGATGCGGCGCGTTGGGCGGCGCATTTCCGGTGGTACCAACGTAGCCGATCACGTCCCCGGGTTGCAGCGCCTGTCCCTCGGCCAGCCCGTCGGCGTAGCGATCGAGGTGCGCGTAGTAGTACACGAAGCGCTCCTGCGCATCGAGGGCATACACGGTGCGTCCCCCGAGGTTGTTGGAGCGGACCTTGAAGACCTTGCCGGCATCGGCGCTGAGCACGGGTGTGCCGCGCGGCGCCATGATGTCGAGCGCCGAGTGGATGCGAGTCCCGCGCCGGGCGGTGAAGGTGTCGGGGACGCGCTCGGGGGCGACGCCGGCCACCGGCACCATCAGCCGTTTGGCTCGCAGGAGCGTCGCGACGTCGCTCGCCGCGACCCCGGCACTGGCGGGGTCCGCCGGAATCGGCAGTTCCATCGGGTCGGGGGCGGGATCGGCCGGCCCCGGCAGCGGGGTGAGCCCGGGGGAGCACGCGGCGATCACCACGACGATCGGCGCTGCTAGGATCGCGCGCGACCAGCGTCGTACAGGGTGCAATTGTCTCATCGGTTGGCCACCTGCACGTCCCGTCCGCGGGACAGGCGTCGATGCGTCACGGGAGCGCTCACTGGGAGAAGAGGGGAATCGCCCTGCGGCACGATTCATACATGCTCTCGCAGATGCAAGTGCAGACTAACTCCCCCCAACCGATGATGCCGCACGTGGAGGCGACCATGCCCACCCTGTCGTTGATGCACGCAAAGTCCGATTCGCTCCTGCCGTCTCGTCCCCGCCGTCTCGCGCGGGCCATCGTCAGGGGGCTCCCCCTGCTCGCCGTGGCCCTCGCCGCCTCCGCCTGCACGGTCATCACGGGCCCCGATGGGCGATGGCGTGACGAGCAGCGCGACCTCTCGTGGGCCCGACGCACCTGGTCGTCGCAGTTCATCTCCGACTACGAGTATGTCGTGCGTCGCAACTGCTACTGCGTGATGGGCGGGGTCGCCGTTCGTGTCGTGGTGCAGGGCGATCGCGTGGTGTCGCGCGAGATCGAGGGCTCGGGCGTGAGCGTCCCCGTCTCCATGGCGTACCTGTATCCGACGATCGATGGGCTGTTCTCCGTCGTGCAGGAAGCGATCGATTCCCGCGCCGACGACATCGACACCAGCTACGACAGCCGCTACGGCTTCCCCACCGACATCTGGATCGACTACGATCGCGGCGTCGCCGATGAAGAGGAAGGATACGCGCTGATCCGCTTCCGGTCGTTGCGTTAGGCAGCCGGCACCACTTAGCGCTCCCAGGCGAATCCCTGGGCGAGGCGCTCGAACCGCGCGGTGGTGGGGTTGAACGAGAGGATCGCCGTCCCGCCACCACGCGGCGTCCAGGCGCGGGTGGCGAGGTCGTCGACCCCGTCGCCGTCGGCGTCCAGCGCGTGCAGCGCCTCGTGCGCGCGAAAGCGCAGGTCGCGCACCGTCGCCTTCTTGACGCTTCCGTCGCCCACGAGGAGGACGCGCTCGCGTACCCACTCGTAGTCGCCCGCGTAGAGCGTGACGATCACGACACCGCGTGCCTCGCCAAAGCACCCCGCAGCCACGCTGCGGCGCGCCTTGAGCGACGCCTTGAGCCGTGCATACAACGGTTGGTCTTCCGACGCGCGCAGCGAATCCTCGGTCGCCCTGGCCAGTCGCGTGAGACGAGAGACGAAGGCCGAGTCCACGGCACGATCGCAGGCAGCACCCGCCGGCGTCGAGTCGTTGCGCACGCGTTGCGCCGAGGCGACGAGCGGGTCCGTGTCGCGCGCCAGTGAATCGACCAGCGGCGAGGTGGCGAGCGTGGCGACGATGCGGCCGTTGTACGCCTCGAAACCGGCGATGGTCGCGTCGTCGCTCCCCCACGGCCCCCGGAGGCGGAGGCGGCTGCCGATGGCAAAGGGGGAACGCGCTGCCGCCGCCGCGCGAAAGGCGACGAGGCGCGCCGTGTCCTTCTTGAGGTCGATATCCACGCGCCCGAGGTCGACGACCAGGCGTTTCGTTCGCGCGGCCGCCGTGAACCAGTCTTGCACGAGCGGTGCAAAGACGAGACGTTGTGCGACGGTGTCGGCGAGTGGGGAGAGCGGCGGTGCCGCGCTGGGCATCGCTCCGTTCCCCGCCTGGGGCCGGGGCGTCGTCGAGGCCGTCGTATCCGGGGCCGTGGCATCCGCCACCGTGGCCGAATCGCCGGTCGCTGCCGGTGCACCGCCGGTCTGGGTGCAGGCCACGAACAGGACGAGGCAGGCGCCTAACGTGATCGGCGCAAGTCGCGACGCCTGGCGGCGCAAGAGCTCCAACTGAGGCATGTCGTCGGGAACTTAGCGCCCCTCGCCCGTGCCTGAAACTCCATCCCGTGCATGTCGCCCTTCCAGTACGCTCGACCCACGTCGCTCGACGATGCCGTCGCCAAGCTGCAGGCCCCCGGCGCCCTCCCCCTGGGCGGGGGGACCGACCTCCTGCCGCAGGTCCGCGACGCCCTGGCCAACCCCGAGGTGCTGGTCGACCTGCGTCGCATCCCCTTCTCCGCCGACATCACGTGGCTGGAGGACGGCGGCGTGCGCATCGGCGCCTCGGCGCGGCTGGCGCACCTCGCACGCCACGCCGAGCTCCGCGATGCCTATCCCGTCCTCACGGAGAGCTGTGCGGCGGTGGGATCGGCGGCGCTGCGCACGATGGGGACGCTCGGCGGCAACCTCTGCCAGCGACCGCGATGCTGGTACTTCCGGCATGGCTTCTCCTGCCACAAGAACGGCGGGGACACGTGCCGCGCCGAGGTGGGGGAGAACCAGTATCACGCGATCCTGGGCGGTGGGCCGTGCTTCGCCGTGCATCCGTCGGACCCCGCGGTCGCGCTGACGGCGCTCGAGGCCATCGTGCACGTGGCAGGAGCAACGGGGGAGCGCGAGGTCGCCGTGGCCGACTTCTATCGAGAGGCCGCCCGTCCCGGCGGGCGCGAGACGCAGCTTGCGCCTGGCGACATCGTCACCGCGGTGACCATCCCGGGGCTCTCGCGCGGCGGGCGACAGCGCTACGAAAAGGTGATGCAGCGCGGCGCCTTCGACTTCGCGCTCGTCTCGGTCGCGGCGATCAAGCGACAGGACGGCGAGGTGCGCCTCGTGCTGGGTGGAGTGGCCCCGCACCCGTGGCGCGTCACCGATTCCATCGAGGAGGACGTCGCGTCGGGCGGGTTGAGCGACGACGACATCGAGACGCTTGGCCTGCGCGCGCTGTACGACGCGCGTCCGCTGGCGCACAACGGCTACAAGGTCGACATCGCGAGCGCCATCCTGTCGCGCGGGATCGCCTTTCTCGAAGGGCGTTAGGCCGGTGACCGTTCCGCCGTTCGGGTGCCTCATCGTCGCCACCGGGCTCGAGCGCGATCCCGCGCGTGCCCAACTCGCCGATGACCACCTCGACGTCCTCATCTCCACCGCTGTGCTCCTCGGAGCTTCGCCGGTGGTGGTGGCCCACGACGGGTCGCCTCGCGTCGTGGCACCGGCCCGCCCCTTCAAGCTCCCGCGCACGGAGCGCGACGACCTGTCGGCCATGCGGTTGGGGCTGATGCAGTTCACCAATGCCCCCATCGGCGCCGCCCTGATCATCCCCATAGAGTCGCATGCACTCAGCGGGCAGTTCCTCCGCGGGATGATCACCGAAGTGACGCGCCGCTCGCTTCCGCTGGCCGCGGCCGCGGTGAACGGCGCGTTGGGCTTCCCGCTCTACGCCACGCGCGATCTCTGGCGCGAGTTGATGACCACGGAGGGCGGCCTCCCCGCCGTCCTGCGGCAGCTCGGCCCACGCGTCCTCGCCCTCGAAGTCGAATAGCCGCACGTCGCACCATCATCCCTCACCGACCGCTCGACTGACATGCCCAAGGCCGTCGTGATGCCCGCCCCAGGTGCCCCGTTGCGTCTGACGGAGTTCCCCCGCCCCGTCCTCGAGCCCGGCGCCGCGCTCCTTCGCGTGACCTACTCCGAGGTGTGCGGGACCGATGTGCACCTGCATCACGGGCGACTGACGGGGGTGCCGTACCCGATCATCCCGGGACACGTCTCGGTGGGGGTGATCGACGAGATGAACGGTCCCATCGACGACCTCGAGGGGCGCCCCTTCGCGCTGGGCGATCGCGTGACCTTCCTCGACGTGCATGGCACCTGCGGCAAGTGCTACCAGTGCCTCGTGGCCAAGCAGTCCACGCGCTGCCCGCATCGCAAGGTGTACGGCATCACCTACAGCGCGAATGACGGGCTGCTGGGCGGATGGGCCGAGTACCTGTGGATGAAGCCGGGGGTGCACATGGTGCGCCTCCCCGAGTCGCTCGACGAGGCGACCTTCATGGGGGGTGGGTGCGGGCTGGTGACGGCGATGCATGCCGTCGACCGCGCGGAGGTGCGCCTCGGGCACAACGTGGCCGTGCTCGGCGTCGGACCGGTGGGCCAATCGATCCTCGCGCTCTCGGCGCTCTCGGGGGCCAATCGCATCTTCGCGGTTGGCGATCCTGCGTCGCGGCTGGCGTTCGCCGCGCGCATGGGGGCGACGGACACGCTGGGACTCGACCTGTCACCGGAGGCGCGGCGCGACGCGGTACTCGAAGCCACGGATGGCCACGGCGTCGACACCGTGATCGAGGCGAGCGGAGCTCCCGACGCGGTGCTGCAGGCGTTCGACCTCGTACGCGATGGTGGGCGGATCGTGATCTGCGGACACTACACCGACAACGGCGACATCCGCATCCATCCGCATTTTCACATCAACCGCAAGCACATCGAGATTCGCGGCTGCTGGGGGAGCGACTATTCGCACTTCTACCGGGCCGTGGCGGTCGCCGCCAAGCATGGCGACCGCATCCCGTGGCGCGAGATGGTGGAGCGGCGCTACTCGCTCGAGGAGGCGCAGGACGCGCTGGGCGCGGTGGAGCGGCGTGAGGTGACGAAGGCGATCATCGTCCCCCGGTGAAGGCGAAGTTCTCCTCGGTGACGAGGTGGCGTGCGTCGGCCAGCGGGACCTCGCGCGTCTGCCCGAACTCGAACGCATACTCGCGCCCGCTCGCCTTGCCCGTCACGCGAATCGACCCTTCCCCCGTGTAGCAGACCGCGATGAGCCGATCGCTTCCGAGCGGGGCGATGGTGGGGGCCAACGACGGCGTGCGTGTCAGGATCATTCGGCGCGACATCGGACGCAGCGTGTCGAACGGGATGGCGTAGCTATCGGTAGTGGTCGACATGGAGTGACTCGCGAGAACGGCGTGACCGGCGAAGCGCGTGGTACGTTCGAGGCGTCGCCACCCTGGCGACGGCGCTCATGCTGGCGAATGCGAAAACGGACTCCGACGGGCGACAGCGTGTCGAGGTGGTGCGGCCCTGTGCGACCCTGCAACCGCGAGGGGTCCGTTTCCGCATTCGTGGATCAAGTTCGGCCGCGCGCGAAGGGCTGTACACTCGGGGAACCCCGTGTCGTGAGATGCTGTTGCGGTTTAGGCAACGCTCGGACGTGATGCCCATCACACTCCAGCGTTCGTGGTGGCGCCTGACGATGGCACTCGCGATGGACCCGCGGCCACACGCTCGCGATCGCCACGCGCGGCGGAGGCAGCCGAACAGCCGCCTGGCGGCCGATTCTCCTCTCCAGGAGAGATCGAGCTGAGGGGTGCCAGCAGGACGGGCGGCGCGACCCAGTAGTGCACCAGCGGAGGTGCGCCGGTAATTCGCCAACACTTTCGTTGACTTATTTCCCGGATTCGCCCATCTTCCGCCCCCCATGACAGGCGCCACCCTTCCCATCCCCGGCTACCGCGGCCTCCGAGGCGACGTGCTCGTCGCCCTCAAGAAGGCCCAACCCCTTACCGCCAAAGAACTTGGCGTTCACTTTGGGGTCACGCCGAACGCCCTCCGCCGGCACCTCAAGGAGCTGGAGGTCGAGGGGCTCGTCCGGTACCAGCGTGAGATCCGCGGGGTCGGCGGGCCGGTATTCGCCTACTCGCTCACCGAGTCGGGCGAGCGGCTCTTTCCTCGCGCCTACGACGCCGCTCTCAATGAAGTGCTGGAGCTCGTGCGCCAGCAGATGGGGAGCGACGGCGTGGTCGAGCTCTTTCGAAAGCGCTGGGCCGACATCGCCGAAAAGGCGAAACCGGAACTGGCCGATTTGCCATTGAATCAGCGGGCGCAGCGACTGGCGCAGCTCCTCACCTCCCTCGGCTACATGGCCGAGGCGTCGGAGGGGGAGAATTCCACGTTGCGCGAGCACAACTGCGCCATTCGCGCCGTGATCGAGCGCTTCCCGGAGATCTGCGTCGCGGAGAAGCGGTTCCTCGAGGAAGTGCTCGGGACCCACGTCACGCGCCAGACCCATATCGCGGCAGGGGCCAACTGCTGCGAGTACTGCATCCATCCGTCCGACTCGTCAGGCGAAGTCGCCGCGGTTAGCGCCGCGGCGACCGCCCTCGAGTCGCCCTCCTTCGTCCAGATCGAGACCCCACGCCATGGGGCGAGCGCACGTCACGTCGCGCTGCAGGAGACGCCATGAGTAGCGCCATCGACCAGCTGGTTTCCAAGGAATACCAGTACGGCTTCAGCACCGACATCGACACCGACACGATCCCGCCCGGATTGAGCGAGGACGTGGTCCGGATCATTTCGGCCAAGAAGAACGAGCCGCCCTTCATGCTCGAGTGGCGCCTCAAGGCGTTCCGCCGCTGGCAGCAGATGACGGAGCCGCACTGGCCCAACGTCACCTTCCCGGCCATCGACTACCAGGCGGTCTCGTACTACTCGGCCCCCAAGTCGGTCAAGCCGTTAGGCAGCCTGGACGAACTCGACCCCAAGATCCGCGAGACGTACGACAAGCTCGGGATCCCGCTGCGGGAGCAGAAGCTCCTGGCCGGCGTGGCGGTCGACGCGGTCTTCGATTCGGTCTCCGTCGGCACGACGTACAAGGAAGAGCTGAAGAAGCATGGCATCATCTTCTGCTCCTTCGGCGAGGCGGTGCGCGACCATCCCGACCTGATCGAGAAGTACCTCGGCTCGGTGGTCCCCTACAGCGACAACTTCTTCGCCGCGCTCAACTCGGCGGTCTTCTCCGACGGCTCGTTCGTGTACATCCCCAAGGGGGTGCGCTGCCCGATGGAGCTGTCGACCTACTTCCGCATCAACGCCGCCGATACGGGGCAGTTCGAGCGCACGCTCATCGTCGCCGACGAAGGGTCGCACGTGAGCTACCTCGAAGGGTGCACCGCGCCCAAGCGCTCCACCAATCAGCTGCATGCGGCGGTCGTGGAAATCGTCGCGCTCGACAACGCGACGGTGAAGTACTCGACGGTGCAGAACTGGTATGCCGGCGACGAACACGGCGTGGGCGGGATCTACAACTTCGTCACCAAGCGCGGCAAGGCGATGACGAACAGCAAGATCTCGTGGACGCAGGTGGAGACCGGCTCGGCGATCACCTGGAAGTACCCCAGCGTCATCCTGCAGGGCGACAACTCCACCGGCGAGTTCTACTCGGTGGCGGTCGTCAACAACATGCAGCAGGCCGACACAGGGACCAAGATGATCCACATCGGCCGCAACACGAAGTCGAACATCGTCTCCAAGGGGATCTCGGCCGGCAAGGGACAGAACTCGTATCGCGGCCAGGTGAAGGTGATGCCGCGCGCCGAGAACGCGCGCAACTACACGCAGTGCGACTCGATGCTGATCGGCAACGCCTGCGGCGCGCACACCTTCCCGTACATCGAGGCGCAGAACAACACAGCGACCATCGAGCACGAGGCGAGCACGTCGAAGATCGGCGAAGACCAGATCTTCTACCTCAAGCAGCGCGGCATGAGCGCCGAGCAGGCCGTGTCGATGATCGTCTCGGGCTTCTGCCGCGAGGTGTTCAAGGAGCTGCCGATGGAGTTCGCGTTGGAAGCACAGCAGCTCCTCGGAATTACGCTCGAGGGATCGGTCGGATAGCTCCTCGGTCGGGAAGACGAGAAGACGGGAAGACGAGTTCAGTCGATTCCCCTTCACGTCTGTCTCGCGCTTCGCCCGACACATGAGAGCTCCGTCTCCCCCGCAGTTGATCTCACTCGTCTTCCCGTCTTCCCGTCTTCTAAAGACCAATGCTCGTCATCAAGAATCTCCACGCCAACGTCGGCGATAAGGAAATCCTGAAGGGAATCAGCCTCACCGTGAACGCCGGCGAAGTGCACGCCATCATGGGGCCTAACGGTTCCGGGAAGTCGACGCTCGCCCAGGTCCTCGCGGGCCACCCGGGCTATGAGGTCACCGGTGGCACCGTCGAGTACGAAGGCGAAGATCTCCTCGCCATGGACCCCGAGGTGCGCGCCCATCATGGCGTCTTCCTCGCGTTCCAGTACCCGATCGAGATCCCCGGCGTCTCCAACGCCTACTTCCTGCGCACCGCATACAACGAAGTGCGCAAGGCGAACGGGAAGGAAGAAGTCGATCCCATGGACTTCCTCGACGTCATGACCGAGAAGCTCAAGCTCGTCGAGATGGACGAGGCGATGCTCCAGCGCTCGGTCAACTCCGGCTTCTCCGGCGGCGAAAAGAAGCGCAACGAGATCCTGCAGATGGCGGTGCTCGAGCCCAAGCTCGCGATCCTCGACGAGACCGACTCCGGGCTCGACATCGACGCGTTGCGCATCGTCGCCAACGGCGTCAACAAGCTCAAGCGCCCCGACTCGGCGACCATCGTCGTCACGCACTATCAGCGCCTGCTCGAGTACATCGTCCCGGACTTCGTCCACGTGCTGGCCGGCGGTCGCATCGTGAAGTCGGGCGGGAAGGAACTCGCGCTCGAGCTCGAGGCCAAGGGCTATGACTGGCTGCTCGACGAGCCGGCGGCGGTGGGAGGCTGACGTGAGCACGGCAACGTATCGCGATCAGTTCAACACGCTCACCCCTGAAGGGCCGGCGTGGCTCGCCCCGCTTCGTGCGCGGGCGATGGAGCGTCTCGAGGCCAACGGCTTCCCGACGACCCGGAACGAGGACTGGCACTTCACCAACCCCGCGCCGATCACCGAGGGGGCGTTCGAGCCCATGCGGCCGGCGTCAGGCACGGTGACGCAGGGCGACCTCGTCCCCTTCCTCGTGGGACATGCCGAGTGGCCCACGGTGGTCTTCGTCAACGGACGCTACGCGCCGACGCTCTCGCGCGTCGACGCCCTCCCCGCCGGCGTGCGCGTACTCTCGCTCGCCTCGGCGCTGCATGAGGAGCCGACGCTGCTCGAGCAGCACCTGGGGAAGCTGGCCTCCGTGGACGAGCAGGCCTTCGCCTTCACCGCGCTCAACACGGCGATGATGCGGGACGGCGCGGTGTTGCACGTGGCGAAGGACACCACGGTCGAGACGCCGATCCACCTCCTCTTCGTCTCCGATGCTGGCGCCAATGGGGGCGTGTCGCATCCACGAAACCTCGTGGTCATGGAGCGCCACTCGCGCGCCACGATCATCGAGCAGTACGCCTCGCTGGGCGACGCGCGCTACCTGACCAACGCTGTCACCGAGTGCGTGCTCGCCGACGGCGCCACGCTGCACCACTACAAGCTCCAGCGCGAAGGGCAGCAGGCCTTCCACGTGGGGCACATCGAGGCACGCCAGGGACGCGACTCGCACTATGTGTCGTTCGCCTTCTCCATCGGCGCGGCGCTGTCGCGCAACAACATCTACACGATGCTGGCCGGCGAAGGGTGCGGCGCCACGCTCAACGGGCTGTACATGCTCGACGGCGACCAGGTGTGCGACAACCAGACGCGCATCGAGCACGCGGAGCCCAACTGCTACTCGCGCGAGATGTACAAGGGGATCCTCGACGGGACCTCGCACGGCGTCTTCAACGGCAAGGTGTACGTGCGCCCCGTTGCCCAGAAGACCGACGGCAAGCAGACGAACAAGACGTTGCTCCTGTCGGACAAGGCGCGCATCGACACCAAGCCGCAGCTCGAGATCTTTGCCGACGACGTGAAGTGCACGCACGGCGCAACCGTGGGCAAGCTCGACCAGATCGCGACGTTCTACATGAAGTCGCGCGGCGTGAATGCCGACACAGATCGGAAGAGCACACGTCTGAACTCCAGTCACTCTCTTCCATCTC
>ERZ795061.4050-NODE-4050-length-12490-cov-4.927704_pt1 | contig 12490 bp, 12 predicted proteins | sample MGYA00375145_ERZ795061 | MGnify/ENA primary metagenome ERZ795061 (study PRJEB30190, sample SAMN05720144) | anaerobic digester metagenome | isolation source: active sludge of municipal wastewater-treating anaerobic digesters | place: USA | collected 2014-12-22 ... | reverse complement strand
AACATACCTTGGAACGAATTTAAAATACGAAATCAATGGCTGGAAAGTTGGACTAACCGGGGCATATCAAATCTTCAGCATTCCACTTATAAAAGCAGTTCAGAATTACAACAAATTCGAATTTAGAGGAAGCTCGAATTTGAACATTGGTTTCGACTACACCAAAAACTTCAGAAACCTTTTGATCTTCGGAGAAGTCAGTACTTGCACCAACTTTTCTATTGCATACTTGAATGGCATTCTTATCAGCGCCGGTAAAAATTTGAGCTTTAGTATTGCACATCACAGTTACAGTAAAGAATTTCATTCGCTGAAATCAAATGCAATAGGAAGTAACACCAATCCTGCCAATGAAAATGGAATTTACTTTGGGACTAGCTTGAAATTGAATCGTGCATTTGCAATAATAACTTACATCAATCGCGATGAATTTCCTTACCTCAAATATCGTTCAGATCTGCCTTCTGCCGGAATCACAAAAGGTGCACTTCTCACCTACACTCCATCGAAAAAATTAACAATGGCCATTCGGTATAGAAATAAAACAACACAGCTGAATAATGCCTCTGATTACGATGGACTTCGATTTGCTAATGAGATCAAGATCCAGCACTTCAGACTTTCACTTGCATTAGTTGTAAATGAAAGCTGGGATTATCGCTCAAAAGTTGAAACAGGTCTCAAACACATCAATTCAAATTTGATTGCCAAAGGATATATTTATTGTCAGGATATTTTCTTTCACCCGCCCAAAAAGAAGATAAGTGCCAATGCCAGATATGCTGTTTACTTCTCTCCCGACTTCGATCTAAGATTCTATGAATACGAAAACGATTTGCCGGGAGCATTCTCAATTCCATTCTACTATGGCAACGGTTCGAAATTCTATATCAACATGAATTATAAAATCAGGAACATAACTATTAGCACAAAGTTCGCACGCAGCTGGATGACCTACGATGACGATGTGCTTGGGTCGGCACAGATTATTGATGAGGTGAAGGTGCAGGTAAGGTTGAGCTTATAAGAAAATCAAAAAAATGAATCCTGATAGCTATCGTGATTCATTCTTCATTTAATTTCAAACCACAAGCTTCCATTTGATCCCAAAACTCCGGATACGACTTCGCAACAACATCAATATTGTCAAATGAAATTGAATCTAAAACAGAAGCAAGAGGTGCAAAGGCCATTGCTATACGGTGATCGTTAAATGTATTTATTACGCCAGGCTGCTTGAATAAACTTCCGGGAACTACTTTACATTCATTTTCCGTTATCACCACTTCCACTCCACATTTGCCAAGCTCCGATTTAAGTGCAAGTAATCTATCCGACTCTTTAATTCTCAGCGAACTTACTCCAGTAAATGTCCCATGAATTCCTTTCGCTGCACAAAGCACGGCAATGGTCATAACAAGATCAGGATTTGATGTGAAATCAAATTTGAAATCCGGAACTTCATCAGATAACTTTTCATAGTCTGACGATATCAATATCCTGCCATTTTCGAATTTAGTTTGCACGCCAAAATCCTGCATGATATCGGCAATTATTCGGTCGCCTTGAAAAGATTCATTGTTTAATCCATACAAAATAAATTCACTTCCAGGATTCAATGCACAAAGCGAATACCAATATGATGCAGCACTCCAATCACTTTCAACGAAAAATGTGTCCGCAGAATATTTTTGAGGTAAAATGATTATTCGGTTATCAGTTCTGTCAGCCTCTACACCAAAATATTCCATCATTTGCAGTGTCATCATCAGAAATGAATCAGATGACGGCCTACCTGACAGATGTATCGTCAGGCCTTTTTCAAACAATGGAGCTATCATTAATAGTGACGACACAAATTGCGAACTCAGACTTCTGTCAATTGAAACTTCGCCTCCCAAAAGTTTTTTTCCGGAAATTCTCAATGGCGGAAAACCGGATTCTTCAGCGTATTCAATGGAAGCACCAAGTTTTCGAAGTGAATCTACCAATGGTCCAATTGGTCTTAATTTCATCCTTGCACTTCCTGTCAATAAAACACTTCCCGGCTTTATTGCAAAATAAGAAGTCAGAAACCGAAAAGAAGTACCAGCATCATAAACATCTATTACATCGCTTTTACTTTTTAGTGCAGCTTGTAAATGTTCAGTGTCAGTAGAAGTTGAAAGATTCTCAATCTGAAAAGGTTTTTCACAGAGCGCTTGAATAATCAAAGCCCTGTTGGAAATACTTTTGGAAGGAGTTAACCCCACTTCACAATTCTTTACCGATCCTGAGAAACTTAAGCGGAATGCCATCTTTACTCAGTCAGGATACTTTTTGTAAATGCGACTGCTTCCTCGATCAATTGCGGTTCAGGGAAGAACATTCCTGCTCCTACTCCAATGTCATGCAACAAATAGAATCCAATTTTACCGTTTTCATTTTTCTTATCTGACAACAGAAATTCGCTTAACTCATTTTCATTGATCGAATAAATAAATTTTCCGTAATGCAAAACAAGAAAATCTAAAACTGTTGTCAATTTGTCTGTTGGAAATCCGGCAAGCTTTGATGAAAGAAACAATTCGCCTATCATTCCTAATGCAACAGCATTTCCATGGAGCAATTTGTTTGTCTGCAATTTCATGGACGAACTTTCATAAGCATGTCCAAGAGTATGACCAAAATTCAAACTCTTGCGGATTCCACTTTCTTTAAAATCTTCATCAGTGATGAGCTTCTTTATTTCAACTGATGGTAAAATAATATCATCAATATCATCAACATCTCTGAAATCAGTTAACTGAGATATCGTATTCCAATATTCAGCATCGCCGATCAAAGCATGCTTGATCACTTCAGCAAATCCTGCGTGAAATTCTTCATCACTTAAGGTTGACAGAAAATCCGAATCAATAAACACAGCTTGGGGTGAAGAAAATAAGCCGACTGAATTTTTCGACCCACTTAAATTTACACCTGTCTTTCCACCGATCGATGCATCTACCATAGCCATCAAAGTAGTTGGGACGTTGATAAAATCAATTCCGCGTTTGTAAATTGATGCAGCAAATCCACCAATGTCACTCACTACTCCACCTCCCAGGTTAATCAGCAAAGCTTTTCTGTCTGCTCCTTCAGCTAATAGCGATTTACAAACATCACTTACTGTATCAAATGTTTTCTCAGTTTCACCTGCATTGATAATTAGTAATCCCGCACTTTCCAATTCTGAAAATTCGATAAATGACGGTAGACAATGTTTTTCTGTATTCTCATCACACAATATAAAAACCGAAGAGTATTTATTTTTGAGAACGATCTTTTGAAGATCTGCGAGAGATTCCTGCCCGAAATAAATTGAATCTAAAAAATCAGTTTTTGTTTGCATTTTATTTTGCCTTATCGGCTTCTTTGAGATTCATGATCTCGGTTTGATGCCGAATCGATTCCTCGTGAATCAATTCGCATAATTTTATTACGAAGTCAGTACTCAACTCCTTCATTTCACCTGACTGACTTCTGGTTTTTAATATATCATTCCATCTTTCAACTTGAAGGATGGTCATATTATTTTCTTTTTTGTATTGTCCGATCTCTCTTGCAACAGACATTCTTTCTGCAACTAAAACAAGGATTCGTTCATCGATGGAATTGATCCTGTCGCGTAATTCATCAAGGAGATTGAGAAACATCACATCATCAACTGAAGATTGACGAACAACTAAATTCGCCAGCAATTCTCCCAAAGCATCAGGAGTCAGTTGTTGATCTTTGTCACTTTGTGCTTCATCGGGATTAATGTGACTTTCAATCATCAATCCATCGTAATTTAAATCTAAGGCAATTTGCGAAAGCGATGGAATCAAAGAACGTACTCCTGAAATATGACTCGGATCACAAACCAATGGCAGATCAGGAAAGCGACGTTTTAATTCAATTGGTATTTGCCAGTTCGGTGCATTTCTGTATTTGCTTTTTGAAAAAGTAGAGAAGCCTCTATGAATGGCCATCAATTGGTTGATGCCGGAACGGTTCAATCGCTCGAATGCTCCGATCCATAATTCCAGTTCAGGATTGATTGGATTTTTCACCATCACAGGAATGTCGACACCACGAAGTGCATCAGCAATTTCCTGAACTAAAAATGGATTCACTGTTGTTCTTGCTCCTATCCACAGCACATCGATCTTTGCATTCAATGCTTCTTCAACATGTTTCGGATTAGCAACTTCAACGGTGACGGGAAGATTGTTTTCCAGTCCGGCATTTTTCAGCCATTTCAATCCATCACTTCCAATTCCCTGAAAAGAATCCGGTCGTGTTCTTGGTTTCCAGATTCCACCACGAAGCAATTGAATATTTAATTTACTCAATGCTTTTGCTGTTGCAAAAATCTGTTCTTCTGATTCAACGCCGCAAGGACCTGCAATGATAACAGGACGACTTAATTGAAAAGGCCATTTGTCGATTGGCGAAGAATTGATTTGTGCTGGGACCATACTTAAGCGCAAAGATACTATGAATTATACATCAAAGAACATAAGTGAGGTTTCTATCTTATTTCAATCTATGATCCCGATAGCTATCGGGATGAAAAATGAGTCAACTACAAAACAATTTGGCTTTGAGAAAAGTATCTAATTTTCAGACAAATACATGTAAAATCGGTGAAAAATCATCAAATATTCCGATTAAAGCTTCTTGACCTTTCGAGGTTAATGATTACGTTTGCATACATCTTATGAGAGACCATCTTATTTCCTTCGACGATACAAAAGTTGCCTTTAGTTCAAAGTCAGATGCCGATTTAAATCGCGCATACGCATTATTTAAAATGATCAGCTACAATTGGCTGGTGAAGATTAGTCCGCCGTTTGTGAATTTTGCACTTTGGGCGCATTTACCGGTGAAAGGATTGATTCGGGCAACGATCTTCAAACACTTTTGTGGTGGAGAAACGATTCAGGATTGTCAGAAGACGATCGATACACTTGGTCGCTATGACATTGGAACGATCTTAGACTATTCAGTTGAAGGAAAAGAATCGGAAGCAGATTTTCAAAATGCATTAGATGAAACGCTTGCAACCATAGCGAGAGCGAAAGGTGATAAGAATATTCCATTCTCTGTTTTTAAACCCACAGGATTTGCAAAAGTAGCATTGCTGGAAAAGAAGAATGCCGGTTTCGAATTGACAACATCCGAGAAATTGGATTACGATAAATTCCTCGATCGCATTTACAAAATTTGTCAGGCCGGACATGACGCTAACGTTCCTATCTTCATTGATGCAGAACACAGCTGGACACAAGACGTTGTTGATGAAGTTGCGCGAGAGATGATGAAAAGTTTCAATAAAGAAAGAGTCATCATTTACAATACACTTCAAATGTATCGCACTGATCGCCTGGCCTATATGAAAGACAGCATTGCTCACGCAAAAGAAAATAATTACAAATCAGGTTTCAAAATTGTTCGTGGCGCTTACATGGAAATTGAACGCGAACGAGCAATGAAACACAATTACCGTTCGCCGATCCAACCCGATAAAAATTCAGCAGATCACGATTACAATACAGCTCTTAACATTGCTTTAGAAAACATTGAAAACGTTGCAGTATGTTGTGCAACCCATAATGAACAAAGCACATTATTTTTAGTTGAATGGATGAACGAAAGAAAAATGCCTGTCAACCATCCACACATCTGGTTCTCGCAACTTTATGGAATGAGTGACCACATTAGTTTCAATCTTGCAAGTAAAGGTTATAACGTTTGCAAATATGTTCCTTACGGACCGGTTACTTCTGTTCTTCCGTATTTAATTCGTCGTGCGCAGGAGAATACTTCTGTTAAAGGGCAGACGGGGAGGGAGCTTTCGTTGATTTTGTTGGAGAAGAGACGGAGAAAAAAATGAAGTGAAATGAAAAAATTAGCTTCGATTTAACAGATAGTTTTAATAAACGTATTTTATTCTTTTTCTTTTAGGTTTTAGTTTAAAATTAATTTGACCACTATTAATTTTAATTAAAATGATTTTCCATATTTATTTCGGCAATAATTGTTTTCTATTATTTCAATAAACCATAAAGTATCATGGAAGTAAAACCAATCAACGCACTGCAAATTATATAAATCATCGCACGCTTTCCATTTCTATTCGAGTACTTCTCAATCAATCGTTTATATCTGTCATTATAAAATACTAAAAAGTAATTTAACAAGATAAAAGGGGAAGCAAAATAGATAATAAAAATTGTTGCACCGTTGAGCATTGACCAAGAGAAAATATTGATTTCCATACTAAAAGAAAATACATTAAAAAACTTCATCCATAAAAGAATGACCCAAAGATTCAATGCATTACAAGTAGTGCTAATTGTAAATACTGTAAATTTCCAATCTGTTCTCGTAGGATTATTCTTTTTGAAGCCAACAATTGCATCTACCCAATATAAGTAATAAATATTTCTCATTCGATTCCTTTTTATTTGAATCAACTCATTTCCTATTTACTATCAACTTACTTGGACCATATTGCACCCCTAAATTCTGAAAATAAATAAAGAATAAAATTATTCTTTATTGGCGGATCAAAGCCTCGCTGCTCTCAACAAATCCAAATCCTTATAAGGCAACCTGCATGTATCAGCGATATATCGATTGGTTACCGACCCATTGTACATATAAACACCATTACGCACTGAACGATCTTTCCACATCACTTCATCGATACCACCTTCTTCAGCAGCTGAAAGAAGAATATTTGTAAAGATATTACTTAATGCTGTAGACGCAGTACGGCTCACACGTGATGCAATATTCGGAACGCAATAATGTACGACTCCGTATTTTTTGAAAACGGGTTGAAGGTGATTGGTGATCTCTGAGGTTTCAAAACATCCGCCTTGATCGATACTTACATCAACGATCACTGAACCGACACGCATTTCGGAAACCATTTCTTCAGTTACAACAACCGGTGTGCGGCCTTCACTTGAACGTAAGGCTCCGATTGCAACATCGGCTGATTTCAATTCACGTAAGAGTGTATTGGGAACTAACATAGAAGTATAGACACGACGACCTAAACGATTTTGCAAACGACGTAGACGATGAATTGAATTATCGAATACTCTTACTGTTGCTCCTAATCCCATTGCTGCTCGCGCTGCATATTCACCAACTGTTCCCGCGCCAATGATGACTACTACAGAGGGCGGAATACCTGCTACTCCACCCAACAATTCGCCTTTACCGTTAAATGCATTACTTAAATATTCAGCAGCAATTAAAATGCTTGAACTACCTACGATCTCACTCATGGCTTGAATGATCGGATACACGCCTGATTCATCATGAATGAATTCGTAACCAATTGCAGTGATCTTTTTTGCGGAAAGCGAACGAACATATTCAGCATTCTGCATACTCATCTGCAAAATGGAAATAAGCGTTTGTCTTGTTTGCAAAAGCTCCACTTCTTCTTTCGAAGGTGGTGCAACTTTTAAAATGATATCTGCTTTGTAAACTTCCTCAGTAGTGTAAGCGATCTTCGCTCCTGCTTCGCTGAAATCTGAATCTTCGATCTTCGATGCTGCGCCGGCTCCTGCTTCTATCACGATCTCATGACCATGATTTGTCAACAATGAAACCGATTCCGGAATCAACGGAACACGGTTTTCCTGAAATGATGTTTCTTTGGGAATTCCAATATAGAGTTGCTTATGCTGCTTTCGCACTTCCAGCATCGATTCCTGAGGCATCATTGCTGCTGAGGCTGCCAATGATGCACTTATTTTTCTTTCAATCATGAGAAAATGTAATCTTTCTGTTTAAACTTTCCGGAACAATACTTACTTCGATTATCCCTTCAGGCAATAAATTTAAAATTTTTTCCGGCCATTCGATCAAACAAATGCCTCCGCTGTAAAAATATTCTTCACAGCCTATGTCAACAGCTTCCCGCTCTTTTTCAATCCTGTAAAAGTCGAAATGATAGACCAATTGCCCGTTTTTACGCGAATATTCATTGGCTATGGAAAATGTCGGACTGCTCACATTCTCATTTACGCCTAACTCTGAACAGATGTACCTGATGAACGTCGTCTTCCCGGCTCCCATTTCGCCTTTGAAGATCCAAACCTTTTCTTCGCCGGCAAATTCGATCAACGCTTTTGCGACTTCCGTCAATTCACCTTCTTCTACGATCGTAAACTCTTTCCTCCGTGTCATCTCAGACTGTCTATTGAAATGCGCTGATCACAAAATGCAAACTCATCCTGCTGGTTATTCGATGCAACTATGATCGTTCTATCCATTGCATACTGCGCAATCATTTCCTGGTACCATTTCACGACGTGACTATCCAGATTGCTACATGGCTCATCCAATAACAAGATCGGCGTGTCCGATAAAATTGCCAAAGTCAGTTTGATTCGTTGTTTCATTCCAGATGAAAAAAACTTGAAGACCTTATCTTTCTTGGATTCGAGTCCGGAAAGCTTGAGCACTTCTCCTTCGCTTAATCCGTTCTTCGCTTTTTTGAACTTAAAATGAAAATGAATGATCTCTTCCAAAGTAAATTCTTCTATCAACTCAAGATAAGGTGCAGAGATGGACATTGACTGAAATACATCATCAATCGAAACTTCCTTATTCTCTGAATGGAATTTAATATCTCCTTCTGTCAATCCGACTGCCCCCGAAAGTATTTGTAAAAGTGTCGATTTACCGGAACCATTCGGACCAAGTAACACCCACTTGCTTCCTGCTTCCAGAGTGAGGTTCAGATTTCTGAAGATCCACTCACGATAAAATTTCTTTCCGGCTTTATTTAAGGTGATTGTCACGCGATATTTTTAATCTTCATCACTTCTATATCCTTTCATAATTCCTCTTGTAGAATTACGAACAAAATTCAAGATCAGATCGCGATCATCACTTTTTGCAACTTCTTTTTCTATCTCTTCCAAAGCATGAGATGTACTTAAACCTTTCACGAAGAAAATGCGATATATATTTTGAATCTCAGCAATCGTTTCATTTGAAAATCCACGGCGACGAAGTCCCACGGAATTTAATCCAACATACGACAATGGCTCATGAGCTGCTTTCACATACGGCGGAACATCTTTTCTAACAAGCGATCCTCCGCTGATCATTACATGCGATCCGATATGCACAAATTGATGCACAGCTGATAGTCCGCCGATAATTGCGTAATCATCGATCGTAATATGTCCGGCAAGCGTTACACCATTGGCGAGTATGCAATGATTCCCAACAACACAATCGTGTGCAACATGCACATAGGCCATTAGTAAATTGTCTGTACCGACAACTGTCTTTCCTAATGCCTTTGTTCCTCTATTCACAGTTACAAATTCACGAACCACTGTATTGTCGCCTATTTCAGCAGTCGTAGGTTCACCTGAAAATTTCAAATCTTGTGGTACAGCGGAGATCACAGCACCGGGAAATATTTTACAGTTCTTCCCGATTCTTGCTCCGGGAAAGATTGTCACATTACTTCCAACCCATGTACCGTCGCCGATAATAACATCGTCGTGGATCATTGTGAAAGGATCAATCACTACATTCTTTCCAATGACTGCATTAGGGTGAATACTTACCAGGTTACTCATTTGCCGATGGCGATTATTTTTTTTCGCGCCGAACGATCTGCGCCATCATTTCTGATTCCATTACTACTTTATTTCCGACAAATGCCTTTCCACGCATATGACAAATTCCTCGACGAATTGGAGTAATTAATTCAAGGTGAAAAATAATAGTATCACCGGGACAAACCATATCTCTGAATTTTGTATTGTCAATTTTCATGAAATAGGTCAGATAATTTTCGGGATCAGGAACAGAATTCAAAACTAAAATTCCACCAACCTGTGCCATTGCTTCGATCTGAATTACTCCGGGAAATACCGGTGCTCCGGGAAAATGTCCGGGGAAAAACCATTCATTCATCGTTACATTCTTAACACCTACTACGTGTTTGTCACTCAATTCAATGATCTTGTCAACGAATAAGAACGGTGCACGGTGAGGAAGAAATTTCATTACTCCATTAATATCGAGTAATGGTTTTTCAGATGGATCGTATTTAGGTGCGCGTTCTTTAAAACGATCGCGCTTCATTAATGCTTTTATCTTTCTTGCAAATTCTACATTGGCAACATGGCCGGGACGAGCTGCAAGAATATGTCCTTTCAATGGTGCGCCTACCAATGCAAGATCACCAACGATATCCAGTAACTTATGACGAGCAGGCTCATTTGAAAAACGCAATTTCACATTATTCAAAAATCCGCGTTCTGCTGTTACTTTTTCCTTATTGAAAACTTTCGCTAAGTGAGCAAGTTTTTCATCTGACACAGGCTTATCAACCACAACAATTGCATTATTGATATCACCACCTTTGATCAGGTTGTGTTCAAGCAGCATTTCTAATTCATGCAAGAAACAAAACGTACGACAATCGCTGATCTCTTCTTTGAACTCGCCAATGTTATAAAGAATTGCATGTTGTGTTCCTAGTAGATCGCTGTTATAATCAACCATAACAGTGATTCGAAAATCATCACTAGGTACAGCCAACATTTCAGTCTTACGTTTAGGATCCTCGTAAGAGATATTCTCACTCAAGTAATAATAGTGTCTTTCTTCTTTCTGATCAACCTTTCCAACTTTTTCAAAAAGATCCATAAATGGTCTTGAACTTCCATCCATGATCGGAACTTCCGGACCATCAATTTCCATAAGGATGTTATCGATTTCCATTCCTGCCAATGCAGCAAGAACATGTTCGATCGTACTTACCCGTGCACCATTTTTACTAATGGTTGTTCCTCTGTCGGTATCCGTTACATAATCAACATCAGCCTCCACAGTTGGAGATCCGGGTAGATCTATTCTCTTGAAAATATAACCATGATTTTCCGGAGCAGGTTTGAACGTAAGGTTCACATTGGCACCGGTGTGTAATCCGACTCCTGACACAGTAACCTCATGCTTCAATGTAGTCTGCATGGGAATTTCATTCTCAGCCTTTGCAGCCGGAGCTACATTAGGTTCAACAAGTGTTTGATTTTCAGCCATTATTTTTAGAATCTAGAATCGAGCGGACTTTGCCGATTTATTCAAAAGTTGTCAAAAATAAACCTATTTCTGAAAAAGCCGCCTACTTTGACGATGAATTCAAAAGATTTTATGAACCTGGGAAACGCAAGGTTTGACAAAATGCCAAAATTCGTAAAAAACGCAGAAATGCAATTGTTTGGGCAAAAAACACTTAAAAATAAAACACGGAGTACATGGAGAAAAAAAGGGAGAAAAAAGAGAGGTAAATTGCAATGGAAATGCAGTTTGCAATCAGATTTAGGATGGGATTTGCTTCAAGTCGGCAATCATTTGTTCTAACTCCTGGATCCGCTTTTCAAGTGCAGGAAGTTTTCTGAAAACAACATATGTACGCTTGTAATCGCCTATTCCAAAAGCAGGTGATCCCTGTAGAATTTCTCCTTCGTTGGTAATACTGGAACCGATTCCGGACTGAGCAGCGATCTTCACTTTATCTGCAATGGTGATATGTCCAACAATGCCAACCTGCCCACCAATCATACAATCCTTTCCGATCTTGGTTGAGCCTGCAACTCCTGTCTGTGCTGCAATAACAGTATTCTCGCCGATCTCCACATTGTGAGCGATCTGAATGAGGTTATCAAGTTTTACTCCTTTGCGAATGATGGTCGAACCTAATGTTGCGCGATCGATCGTTGTATTTGCACCTACATCGACATGGTCTTCCAGGATCACGTTACCGATCTGGGCAACTTTGTTGTATTGGTTCGCAGAGTTTGGTGTAAATCCAAAACCATCTGCACCTATGATCGTTCCGGAATGTATCGTGCAATCTTTTCCAATGATACAATCAGAATAAATTCTTGCACCTGCAAAAAGTGTTGTATTGTCTCCTATGCTGACATTATCACCAATGTAAACCTGCGGATAAATTTTGACATTGTTTCCAACCTTCACATTGTTTCCAATGTAAGCGAATGCTCCGATGTAAATGTCTTTTCCTAAAGTTGCAGTGGTAGAAACAAAACTTGGTTGTTCAATTCCTTTTTTGTCGCGTTGGATCTGATTATAAATTTCCAGAAGCTGTACAAAACTCTGATATGCGTTTTCAACTCTGATCATAGTTGAACTCACCGTCTGTTCAGCCACAAAAGTATGATCAACAATTACGACAGAAGCTTTAGTGGTATAAATAAATGGAGTGTATTTAGGATTTGCCAAAAATGTTAAACCGCCCTCTGCACCTTCTTCTATCTTATCCAGACGATAGACCTTTGCATCTTCCTTCCCTTCAATCTTCCCTTTTAATAAGTCTGCTATTTGCCTGGCTGTAAACTCCATATGTCTGATTTTTGAGGATACGAATGTAAGTATTTAAGTGATACGAGTCAAAAGTGGCAAAATG
>ERZ795061.4044-NODE-4044-length-12500-cov-4.841462_pt1 | contig 12500 bp, 7 predicted proteins | sample MGYA00375145_ERZ795061 | MGnify/ENA primary metagenome ERZ795061 (study PRJEB30190, sample SAMN05720144) | anaerobic digester metagenome | isolation source: active sludge of municipal wastewater-treating anaerobic digesters | place: USA | collected 2014-12-22 ... | reverse complement strand
TATGGTTTTGCCTTTGAACGATCGCAGAGCAGTGGAGATTGCTATTTCCGATTACAAAGAAGATATAGCAGCTATTATTATTGAACCGATACCTGCTAACAATGGATTGATCTTACAGGACAAAGAATATCTTCAATTCCTCAGAGACATTACAAAGAAAAATGATATTCTTCTGATCTTTGACGAAGTGATCTCCGGATTCAGAGTTGGTTTTGAAGGTGCTGCGGGTTATTATGGAATTCAACCTGACATTATCACCTATGGAAAAATCATTGGCGGCGGTATGCCTGTTGGTGCTTATGGTGCAAGTAAAGAAATCATGTCACATATTTCTCCCGATGGGAATGTATATCAGGCAGGAACACTTTCAGGAAATCCTGTTGCAATGAATGCTGGTATAGCTCAGTTGAAAATCTGTCTTCAACCGGATTTCTACAAAAACCTGAATTCAAAAACAGAAAAATTTGTTCAATCTATCAATGATTTTGCAAGTAAAAATAATTACTTGTTTAAGATCTTCAGGATTGGTTCAATTTTCTGGTTTGCATTTACAGACAAAGAATTTGTACGGACTTCCACAGATATTGAAAGTGAGAGCATGAAATATTTCCGTGAAATGCACAGTGACCTTCTTGAAAGCGGAGTTTATCTGGGGCCATCAGGCTATGAAGTCGGATTCGTTTCCTCCGCACATAGCGAAGAGATTTTAGATGCTGCAGCAAAAAAGATCTGTAATTCACTTACAAAGATCTTTACAACATCAACGGAACGGGTTTCCTAAATTGAACAGAGTACTCCAGATTCCTTTCTTTTCCTTCTTTGCTTCTTTGTCAAAAATTTCTTTTGCAAGTAGAAGCCAGCCTTTATGATCAGTCTTTGAAAGATATGCGATTGCAGATTGATTGCCATCGCATGCAGATATAAAAGCAGCAAGTTCTCTGTTACCACTTTTTATCAGGAAAAGTTTTGCTTTATCATTTCCATTATATGCATCTACTGTTGCAGCAAGTTGTCTGAAATCATTTTTCAACAACCATTTAAAAGAATTTTCCATTCCATCAATTGCATCCCAGAATTCTACTAATTCCCGATGGTCATTATTTAACAACCATTCACGATCCATATCGTCATCCTTTCTGACGAGAAGAACCAAATGCTCAAATGTTTCGTGGCTATAATTTTTCATATCATTGAATAAGCAAAATAAAGAAAAATAAAGCGTAATATCATAGTACCGTCTACAAATAATTTGTAGAAATAACTTTCTCTGTCCTGCACTCTGACAAAAATATATGCAAGAGCAATAAGCGAAGACAGATCTAAGGCATAGATGGCAAGAGTACTGACAGGCATTAAATGGTGAATTATAATTTCGAGAGCGACCAGAAGTGCTCCTGATATTTTTGTTCTTCCAACACCAAAAACGGATGGAATTGTTTTAATATTTTCACTTTTATCAATTTCCATATCTCTTATTTCAAAGGGAATATATAAGATAAAGACAAAAATAAAACGACAGACCGTTTGTTGAATTACAAACGGAGATGCAGGGTCAATATTCTGGTCAACCAGCGGAATAATGACAGTAGTTACCGACCAGACCGCTGCAAGCAAAGGCATTTTAACAAAAAGAGATTCTCTTATCCTGAATTTTCTTTTGATTCCCCACAACGGAATTGAAAATAAAAGTGACAGTACTCCAAAAGGAAATAGCCATAGAACGACTTTCTCAGAAAGAAAGAAAACATTGACAAGAGCAATGATTGTTATAAGGGTAAATAAAATTTGTTCCGAAATAGAAATCTTCAATTTCAAATACGAACGATAGAGATTTCCAAAATTGGAATAGTCTAGTTTGAATGAGTAAGTGTGGAAATTGTACAACAAAAAAGTAGTACATGTTATGAAAATATTGTAGTGTGTAAATCGGACCGGACTATTATTCAGAACATCGGTTGCAAATATCATTGCAGATGCACAAATCGCAATAAAATAATTCCGGAAAACCAGTATCTGAAGAAATCGTTTAAATATTTCTTTCACCTGTGTAAACTCAATTATTGAATATCACCGTCAGTGTAATTCCGCCAACAACATATCCGATCAATCCCCCGATGAGGGCGTTACGGATCTTGTAATCTCTCGAACGTTTTTCAAATCCTTCACGATAAATTTCATCATCAAGGTTTCTGTCATCACTTGAACGGAAAAGCTTCAGTTGATTATTCTGATTTATGGCATGAACACGATGTTTTTTGAAATCAGAATTTATCATTGATACTGCAGAATCGAGTGTAGTATTTTCAGCGAAAATAAATTTCTTTCTTTCAATTTTGAGTTCTGAATTTTTTTCGAAAACAGGATTCTGAACATTTCCCGTAGAACTATTAAGAATTTTCCCTGAAGATAATCCTGCTTTTTCAAGAGCATTTCCGCTTAGATCAAAGCTTAGTCGCTTTTTCAGATTTGGCGAATATCCACCAATCACAGTTGCATATAACAATGGACCCGGTAAGCCATAGATTGCACCAAGAGAAGAAACTCCGCCGACCAATAAACTGGTATAACGCACAGTATTGTTTCTGTAAAATTCGCGTGCATCTTGTTCTCCTTTAATAAACCGGCGCATTTCATCTTCGCTAAAATCAATCGGGTCAAGAGAATCTGTTTGGAAAATTACTCTCTCAGCACCATTTGCATATTTAATGGAGAAGACCCGGGCAGGATCTATCGTTTTTAATTTAGTACCGTCTATGGTTCTATAGGTAATAGTATAATCGCTTAAGTCGACAGATTTCACAGGAATGATCTTTCCCGTGATCAATACCAGAGTATCCTGAGCGTTACAAAATGTTGAAATAAGGAGAAAGAAAACTATACTGAATCTGAACATTAGCATTTTTATTAGTTTCAAAAATACAATAAAAGTCTTAATTACTTTCGATTTTTTGGCAAAGGAAGTAGGTGAAGACTCAAGTTATTGCATCTGAATGACAAGTAACAAATCTGCTCAACAAGATTGATGAATTGGCAAGGCCTTCGGTTTTTTTTTCAACAGCAAACATTCGTCGTTTTTTTTATGTTAAATCATCGTACCTTTGCGCCTCAAACATAATTACCCCAAACTATGTCAAATTCAGAGTTTTCTAATCGTCATATCGGTCCCAATGGTGATGATACAATTCAGATGTTGAAAGACATCGGTGTGAACAATCTTGATGAACTGATTTCGCAGACTGTTCCACAAAGTATTCGCCTGAAAAACAATTTAAATCTGCCGGAAGGACAGGAAGAATACCGTTTTTTAAAAGAATTGAGAAATGTAGCTTCTAAAAATCAAGTGTTTGGCTCACACATTGGTTTGGGTTATTATAATACTATCACTCCGGGAGTTGTTTTAAGAAACGTTTTTGAAAATCCGGGATGGTATACTGCCTATACACCTTATCAGGCAGAGATCTCTCAGGGCCGGTTAGAAGCATTGTTGAATTATCAGACAATGGTTCTTGACCTTACCGGAATGGAAATTACAAATGCATCACTACTTGATGAAGCAACTGCAGCTGCTGAGGCAATGCACATGTTTTATGCAGGACGAACAAAAGAACAGGTTCAAAGCGGAGCAAACAAACTGTTTGTATCAGCGAATTGTTTTCCGCAGACAATTGATGTACTCAAGACCCGCTCTGCTCCATTGGGAATTGAGCTGGTCATTGCTAAAAGTGATACAATAAATTCAGATAGTGGATTCTTTGGTGCAATCATTCAATATCCGGATGCAGAAGGAAACATTACTGATTACAAAGAATGGACAGCTAAGGCAAAATCATATGGAATCCAGATTGCAGTGGCTTCTGATCTGATGGCTTTAACATTATTAACACCTCCGGGTGAATGGGGAGCTGATGTTGTATTTGGAAATTCACAAAGATTCGGAGTTCCACTTGGATTTGGCGGCCCACATGCGGCATTTTTTGCAGCCAAGGATTCGTATAAAAGAGAAATGCCAGGAAGGATCATTGGTGTTTCTATCGATGCACAGGGAAATAGTGCTTTGAGAATGGCTTTACAAACCCGCGAACAACATATTCGTCGTGATAAAGCAACATCAAATATCTGTACAGCCCAGGTATTGTTAGCTGTAATGGCCAGTATGTATGCTGTATATCATGGCCCGCAAGGATTGAAATCAATTGCAGAAAGTATTCATACCAATGCAAGCAGATTAGCAGAGAGTGCTATGAAAGCCGGCTATATTTTATCACACAAAACTTTTTTCGATACAATTGTTTTGAATGCCGGATCAGACCTTGAGAAAGTAAGAACAAATGCAATTGCTGCGAAGATCAATTTCAGATACATTGACAACACTACTTTTTCAATCAGCATTGATGAAACTACAGGCGATGAAGAATTGAACACAATTTTTTCAGTACTGACAAAATCAAAGAATAGTAATGAAAAACTTGTAAGCAATTCATCATCTCATATTCCGGCTTCACTTCAACGAGCAAGTTCTTATCTGACACATCCGGTTTTTAATACGCATCATTCTGAAACAGAAATGTTACGTTATATAACTTCATTGGAGAATAAAGATCTTTCATTGAATCATTCGATGATTGCACTTGGAAGTTGCACAATGAAATTAAATGCAACGAGTGAAATGATTCCTGTCAGCTGGCCGGAATGGAATTCCATTCATCCCTTTGCGCCGGAAGATCAGACTGCCGGTTATAAAGAAATCATAACTACACTTGAAAATTATCTTTGCGAGATCACAGGATTTGCTGCAATGTCTTTGCAGCCAAATTCAGGAGCACAGGGAGAATATGCAGGATTGATGGTGATCAGAGCGTATCATCAGAGTCGTGGCGATCATCACCGGAACATTTCATTGATCCCTCAATCGGCTCACGGAACAAATCCTGCGAGTGCAGTCATGGCAGGAATGAAAGTGATCGTTGTAAAAACGGATGATCATGGAAATATAGACTTGCTTGATCTCAGACAAAAAGCTGAAGCAAATAAAGCAAATCTATCTTGTCTGATGGTTACCTATCCATCGACTCATGGAGTATTTGAAGAAGGCATTAAAGAGATCACAAAGATCATTCATGATAATGGCGGACAGGTTTACATGGATGGTGCAAATATGAATGCACAGGTTGGATTGACTAATCCGGCAACCATTGGTGCCGATGTTTGTCATTTGAATTTACATAAGACATTTGCTATTCCACACGGCGGCGGCGGTCCGGGAATGGGCCCGATCGGAGTTGCGAAACATTTGATCCCTTTCCTTCCTTCGCATCCATTAGTTAAAATGGGTGGAAGTACGCATGCTGTTTCTGCAGCACCATGGGGAAGTGCGAGTATATTGTTGATCTCCTACGCTTACATTAAAATGCTGGGCGGAAAAGGTGTTACAGATGCAACAAAATATGCCATTCTGAATGCGAATTATATTAAAGCAAAATTAGAACCCTACTACCCTGTTCTATATGTAGGTTCAGCGAATCGGATTGCACATGAAATGATCATTGACTGCAGACCATTCAAATTATCTGCAGGAATTGAAGTGGAAGATATCGCCAAAAGGCTGATGGATTACGGCTTCCATGCTCCTACTATGTCCTTCCCTGTTCCTGGAACGATCATGATAGAACCAACCGAAAGTGAACCAAAAAGTGAGTTGGATCGTTTTTGTGAGGCCATGATTCAGATCCGAACAGAAATTGAAGAGATAGAAAAAGGCATATCAGATAAGAAAGACAATGTATTGAAAAATGCACCGCATACGATGCATGTGATCTGTTCAGACGCCTGGAACCACGCTTATTCACGCAAAAAAGCAGCTTTTCTATTGCCTTACGTGGGTCATCACAAATTCTGGCCAACAGTTGGCAGAGCTGATAATGCCTACGGCGACCGTAATCTGGTGTGCGCTTGTCCACCAATTGAATCATACTTAGAAGAGGCTATATAAGCCTCTTTTTTTTTAACCATATGAATCTTTGAGAAATATAGATTTAATCATACATTTGAGTCCCTAAAACCAAATAAACAAACAAATAAGAAGCATGAAAAACTATACTCGTATTGCTTTACTTTCATTGATACTTTGTTCGTTCTCAGTATTTGCTACCACAAACAATGGCAAAAGACATGTGAATAAAACGACGAAAGCTGTTCAAAAAGTAGCAAATCAAAATCAAACACAAGCGATAACACCTTTCTTCTATGAAGATTTCGCTTCAGGACTTCCTTCAGGATGGCAGGCTCTTGATAATGCCGGTAATGGCGTAAACTGGAGTTACACAACAACCGGAATAGCAAATCAAGGAAGTTATCCGGGATTTGATTCATTAAGCCACACAAATACATCAGCAGCAAATGGCTACATGATTTATGATAGTGATGCTTCTAATAGCAGTGTTGGTGGTGAAGATGCGGATCTGATCACTGATGCAATTGATTGTTCAGCTCACAGCAACGTACATTTATTCTTCAATGAATTATTCGCGCATTATGCTGAAACAGCAACTGTATCAGTAAGTACAGATGGTTCAACCTGGACTCAGGTATTTGATGCAGCAGCAGGAATGGCACAAAATGATGTTACTCCAAATCCGACAGCAATTGATATCGATATCACTGCACTTGCGGCTAACCAGGTAACTGTTTACATTAAATTCAACTTTACCGGTGATTATGATTACTACTGGATGGTTGATGACATTACACTTTATGAGCAAGAAGGAACAGATGCTTTCTTAACGAGCATTACTTCTCCTTCAAACAGTTGTTCACTATTATCAACTACAGAACCGATCGAAATTTCTATCTATAACAATGGTGGAACAGACATTACTCAATTCGACATTTCGTTTATCGCTGATAACGGCGCTCCGCAATTAGAAACAGTTACAACAACAATTCTACCGGGAGCAACTCTATCGTATTTGTTCTCAGCAACAGCTGATTTTTCAGCTCCGGGAGCTCACACGATTCAGGCTTTCATTACTGTATTAGGTGATACAACACAATCTAATGACACTATCAATGGAGCATTCTTTACAGGTCCACACAGCGTTCCTGGAACTCCTGGATATTCAAATGGATTTGAATTGTCTGATGACCTGTCAGGTTTCTTTATTGAAGATTTCAACAATGATTCTATCTCATGGGATCTTTCAAATGTTTTACCACATGCAGGTGACCTTTGTGCAAGAATTTCTGCTCCTGTTGCAGATGATTATCTTTTCACAACTTGTTTCGAATTGATCGATACAATGGTTTACGATCTGACATATTTCTACCGTGCTACAAGTACATCTACTCCGACTAACATGCGTGTAGTATTAGCAACGGCTCAGAATAGCTCAGCGATTTCTCAGGTTATATCTCCTGCGGTTCTGGTTTCTAATCTAGCATATTTACCGGGAACAGCTCAGATCACAGTTCCAACTTCAGGTACATACTATTTCGGTTTCCATGCTTACAATAGTGATTCACTTGTTGGATTGAGAATTGATGACATTAACATTACAGGAGCATCAGGTGTTGGTATCAATAACATTCTTGCAGGCAAAACAGTTATTTATCCAAATCCATCAACAGGATTGATCTATTTAAATAGCACTGTTAATTCAGCTACTTTCAGTGTTGAAGTTATCAATGCACTTGGACAGACAGTTTTCGCTAAGAAATTCGGTCAACTATCTGCTGAAATGATTGATCTAAGCAATCAAGCAGCAGGACAGTATGTTGTTAAAGTGATCAACGATAAAGGTGTTAACACTCAAATCGTGAATCTCACAAAATAATTTTATAGTAAGATTTTAAAAAGGCCACCTGAATCAGGTGGCCTTTTTTTGTGGATTAAGTTGACGCCAATGCGCTAGTTACCGGGACACAAGTAATGCTTTTTTCATTAGTGCACTTGTGACAAATTTTAGTGGACTTGTGTTTAATTATTCAATCAATACAATTGATTCACTTACAGTAGTTGAAGCTGATTGAACTTTCACTAAATAGATTCCTGCAGGATGGCCGGAGAGGTCGATAGTTTCATCACTTAGTGATTCGAAATTTTTAACAATAACAACTGATCCTATCGAATTGATTACAGAAACTGTGAAGTTCTTGTAATCCGTATTCTTATTCTGAATGTTCAATTTACCATTGGTTGGATTGGGATAAACACTTATCAAAGGAGCAGCGATATTTTCGTTGATCCTATTGTTGAAGTCAATACTGATATCATCTATAAATAATGAACTTGTTCCGGCAGTACTATAGAAGTGAAAACCGATTGTATAAGTTCCGGGAGGAACAGAAATCACACTGGAAGATTGCTGATAACCAGTATCAACCGGAAGAGGATCCTGAACGATTAATGTTGTCATGTCAGCAACAGAATTAGAAGCGCCGATGTATGTTTCAAGCCTGCACATATCCGTAAGATCAAAGTTCTTGTAGTAATAAGTCAGAGTATGAGTTCCACCGCTAAGAATGTCAACACACTGAGTAAATACCCATTTATCGTCAGGAACAATTGTTTCTACTTTACGAAGACAAGCAGAACCTGAATGCGTGTAAAAGGGAGAGATGTCGAAAGTTCCTGAATTACCATCCGGATATGCAATTGTGTAAGCAGTAAAGTCTTCAGAACTTTCAAAACCCATTGTATAAGGACCTGAAGTAAGATCTATACTATTATAAGAAATTGAAGCATTGGATAATGTATCGTTCGTAAGATCAGCATCACCTGCAATCCCTATATATGCATCAATCTGATGGTAACCTGCAGTAGAAAAATCTGCATTTGAAGTAAAGGTATAAAGAGCAGATTCGTAAAAGTTGATCGTACCTGAGAAAATCTCAGTAACCGGAATCCCGCCATCAGCTATATAAGTTATATCGAAATTTGTCATAGGAGTTGAACCCAGGTTTTTAATTTCAACTGTAACAGGATACGTTGCGCTTAACGAACAACCAGTAAATTCAAAGGGAATATTTACGATTGAAGCATTAACACTCGGAGGCTCAGAAAGAGTAAGATCATCGATCATCCAATAGAATTCCCAGTTACCGGTATATTCAAAACGTATATAAACAGTAGCTTGATTTCCTGCAACTGCAGAGATGTCGAAATCTATTGCATTGGGGTTATCTGTTGCCTCATTATTAAGTAAACCGGCCTCAGCATGATAAATTTCAGTCCAGTTTGTACTATCGTTACTTACAGAAATTACTCCTGTGCTAGATGCATATTGAAAGAAATACTCATTCAACCCAAGTACAATAAATGGTTTTCCGGAACAATCAATTGCAGAAGAAGTGAGGACACCATTTGAGGGACCGGCTCCAGAACCGGCTCCATCGCAATCAAATATAATGTAACCATTAGCAGCACTAGTACCTAATGTAGAAAGAGTGTCTGTATTTGCAGCACCAGTGGTGGTTGCTGTCCATATAACCCCGTTACCCGCAACGTCAACATTAGACCAGGCAGAAGGAATTCCTCCTGAAAAATCTTCGGTATAGAATGCAATGTTCGTCTGATTTGTCTGAAGTCCCATTCTTGCAGAAATTTCGGGAATCTGTCGGGAATTCGTTTTGCCAATAGTCTTGATTTCAGACTTACTATCAGATCCGGAAATAAGTGTTGTTTGTCCTCCTTTTGCAATTGCAAAAGCTAGTGACAACAATATAAAAACTGATAACGTAATTTTTTTCAATTTGATTAATTTTAGTTTAGTAATAATAAATCAGACGAACCAGAACGAAACAAATATACCTTTAAAGTTTTCGAAATATGATACATGACGAAAATCTTACCAAAAATATTAACTTTGTAAGTAGTAAATTCTAACCTTAGGAAAATGAAGAAATTATATACTATCGCTATTCTGACATTTTTAATTAATGTTACTGCATTTGGACAATTCCAGATGAGGAATAAACAAGGGAAAACTTTAGGTAGTAGATTAAAAACAACTCAAAAGTCACACCTGACACATTCAACTGCATCTACAAATGCAATTTTATGGTCCGATGATTTTTCATCATCTGCAAACTGGGTATTGACTCATGAGCCGGGCACCGATGGTGACTGGGTAATCGGACTTACCGGTCCGGCCGGTGCAGCAGCGATAAATATTATCCAGTCAGCAACAGCAGGAAATGGTTTTGCAAAATTCGATTCTGATTCTATTTGTTCAGGAAATCAAATTGGTAATCTGACAAATACCAATCCGATCGATCTGAGCGGTAGCCCAAGTGTCAAACTTGAATTCTCGCAATACTATGAACGTTATTATGACTCGACTTATATTTATGTGAGTTCAGATAGTACAAACTGGACTCGCTTTGAAGTGAACGGTAACCTGCTGATCAATGAATACAATGGCAACAATCCCGCATTGAATCCGGACATCGTAAGTATCGATATATCTTCCGTTGCAGGAAACCAATCTACTGTATGGATCAGATTTCAGTTTTATAGTCCAAGCACGATCAACATACTCGCCGGCTGCGGTTACTCATGGATGATCGACGATGTGAGTATTTCAGAGATCTCTGCAATCGATGCTGCAGCGCAACCATTGGCCTTCGGCGGAGAATACAGCATCATATCATTATTAAATACAACAGCGTTCAATCTGAGTGGACGTGTCATCAATAAAGGCAGTAGCGCTATTTCTTCGGGAACACTTACGTTTAATGTTTATAATTCAAGTGGACAGGTTTATACTGATGCTGCAACTATTTCATCGACTATAAATCCCGGTGATACATCGGCAATTCTGACAAGTGCCGGAGCATACGCACCGACAGATACAGGATTTTATGTTATCGAACAGATTGTAAGTATTCCAGGTGATAGTTTTACTTCAAATGATACTGCAGAAGCGTTTGTGATCGTCAACGATTCAATCAATGCACGTGATTACACTGCTATAAATGGGTCAAGTTATATTGCAGGGGGTTCAGGATTTAACGGTAACAAGGGTGTTCTCGGACAAGTTTATCATCTCTATCAGTCTTCGCAGGTAACGTCAGGAACTTTCTACTTAGAAAGTCCGATAGTTGGTGATAGTGTATCTCTTTCACTTTTTTCAATGACAAGCGGGTTGCCTGATTCAGCAAGTGTTCAAAGCTCAGTTGCCTATGAGATAACTGCCAACGATACAATTGGCGGCAATGGATTAATGTTAACATTGCCATTCGTTCCACCGATCAATGTTACAAGTGGAGATTATTTTCTGGGCGTAAATCAAGTTGACACGAATTATTTATCATTAGGAGTTGCGAATAACATTTTCACACCGGGAAAAGGATTCTTCAATGGTAGCAGTGGATGGATCGATGTAGGAAATATTTTGCAGGCAGTTTTTATTTTACGATTAAATAATCCATCGTCAACACTCGTAAGTGTATCGCAAACTGATAAAGGAAAATATTTTTCAGTCTACCCAAATCCAACAAACGGAAATATAAAAATCATTAACTCCGGAAAAGATGGAACAGTTTACGTGAATGTAGTCAATGCCCTGGGCAGTGTAGTAAAATCACTTTCATTTAAATCATTCTCAGAAGAAACAATTGATCTGTCAAATCTAAAATCAGGTAATTACACAATTCAATTTATTGCGGGAGATGATGTGGTGAATGAGAGAGTTGTACTCATAAATGGTAAGTAGTAAGTAGTAAGTAGCACTAGTAATAAATTGCATACAGTTTTCAATTAAGTAACCAGTGCTACTTACTACTCACCACTTACTACTCACTATATAAGTCCCGTCTTCTTAATATTCTTCGCCAACTTACTTGCGAAAATAAAATCGTTTAATTCTTTATTATCAGTTTTGAGGATATCTTCAATTGTCCCTTCCCACCATTTTTCGCCTTTGTGCACATACAAAATTTTATCACCGATCTCTAATACAGAATTCATATCATGAGTATTTACAATTGTAGTGATATTGAATTCTTCAGTGATTTCCTTTATCAGATTATCTATGACAATAGATGTCTGCGGGTCTAGTCCTGAATTGGGTTCATCGCAAAAAAGATATTTAGGACTTGGTGCAATAGCGCGTGCAATCGCTACACGTTTTTTCATTCCACCTGATAACTCAGATGGTGTGAGTTTTTCCACATTGACCAGATTTACACGTTTAAGACAAAAATGAACACGTTCTCTTTTTTCTTCCAGCGACATTTTTGTGAACATGTTGAGAGGAAACATCACATTTTTCTCGACATTGAGAGAATCAAATAAAGCTCCGCCTTGAAATACCATTCCAATTTCCTGACGAAAAGGTTTTCTTTCTTTTCTTTCGAGGTTGCTGAATATTTTTTCATCGTACCAGATTTCACCGCCATCAATTTCAACTAAACCTACCATCGATTTCATCAAAACTGTTTTCCCGCTTCCACTCCCGCCTATCACAAGATTTACATGTCCTGTTTCAAAAGTTGTAGAAACA
>ERZ795061.4042-NODE-4042-length-12502-cov-5.635012_pt1 | contig 12502 bp, 12 predicted proteins | sample MGYA00375145_ERZ795061 | MGnify/ENA primary metagenome ERZ795061 (study PRJEB30190, sample SAMN05720144) | anaerobic digester metagenome | isolation source: active sludge of municipal wastewater-treating anaerobic digesters | place: USA | collected 2014-12-22 ... | reverse complement strand
TACACGGAAGAGAACACTCTTTCCCTACACGACGCTCTTCCGATCTGGCTGCGCCACCCTCGCCGCGCGCGTCGGCCCGTACGTCTACGCCGACCAGGCCGCGACCGACCTCGCCGAGGTGGTCCTGGCCGGCTGCCGGGCCCGCGGGTTGCGGCTGGCGGTGGCCGAGAGCTGCACTGGCGGGCTGCTCGGGGGGCGGATCACCGCCATCCCCGGCTCCAGCGATGTCCTCCTGGGCGGGGTCATCGCCTATGAGAATGCGGTGAAGCGCGAGCAGCTCGGCGTCTCGCCGGAGGCGCTGGCACGCGTCGGCGCGGTGAGCGAGGAGGTCGCCCGGGCTATGGCCGCCGGGGTACGGGCGAGGTTCGGCGCCGACATCGGGGTCGGCATCACCGGGATCGCTGGCCCTGGCGGAGGGACCGACGACAAGCCGGTCGGGACGGTCTGGATCGCCGTCGATGTGCGCGGCGAGGTGCGCACCTTTGGCGGGCGCCTCATCGGCGACCGCGCCGAGGTGCGCTTTCGCGCCACACAGGCCGCGCTGGAGATGATCCGTCGCGCCCTGCTCCCGAAGTAGGCCGCGCCCTCCGGCGTTGCGCGGTGACCTGAGCACCCAAGCCCCCGGCGGCGCTGCCGAAGTGGCGCACGCGGCCCGGCACGGCCGTTGCCCCACACCAACGCGCGGTCGAGATTTGAGAGAGCGGCTGCGCCGCTCGCACCAGACGGAAGCGAGCGCGCGGCGCCCCGCGTGAAACCCATCCCGGCACAACCAAGTAGGCCTGAGCCATATGGACGACCGACAGCACTCCGAGCAGTCCGCTCCCCCCGCGAGCGAGCACGATGCCCCGACGGCGGCCGATGCGGCGCACAACGCGTCGGGCGACACGGCGACGCTCACGACGTACGAGGAGCTGCATCGTGCCGTGGACGAGCAGCGCGACAAGTATCTCCGCCTCGCCGCCGAGTACGACAATTTCCGCAAGCGCACCGTGCGCGAGCGGCAGGAGTCGGGGTGGCGCGCGCAGGGTGATCTCGTGGCCGGGCTGATCGACGTCCTGGACGACCTGACGCGCTTCGCGCACGTCGACCCGGCGACGACCGATGCCCGCACCGTGGTGGAGGGGGTGGGGATGGTCGAGAAGAAGCTCTTCAAGTCGCTCGCCGGACACGGGCTCGAGGTGGTGAACCCCGTGGAGCATCCGTTCGACCCCGCGCTGCACGAGGCGATCACGACCACCCCCGCTCTCAGCGAGGAGGAAGACCACATGGTGGCGCAGGTCTTCCAGCTCGGGTACGTCTTTCGCGGACAGCTGCTGCGTCCGGCGCGCGTGGTCGTGAAGCAGTGGAACGGGTGAGCCGCCGTTAGGCACGCATGGCACCCACCAAGGACTACTACGCGGTACTCGGCGTCCCGTCGACGGCGTCGGCCGAAGAGATCAAGAAGCAGTATCGCCGCCTGGCCAAGAAGTACCACCCGGACGCGAATCCCAACGATCCGAAGGCGTCGGACCGCTTCAAGGAGATCTCGGAGGCGTACCAGACCGTAGGTGACGCCGAGAAGCGCAAGCAATACGACGAGATGCGCCGACTGGGGGCCTTCACCGGGTACCCGCCCGGCGGCACGCGCCAACGTTCCGGACCGCGTCCCGGCGCAAGCAGCAGTGGGACGACCGGTTCGGCGGGGGCCCAGGGGGGTGACGTCCGCTTCCAGGACTTCGACGTCGGCGGTCTTGGCGGGTTGGGCGATCTCTTCGGGAGCATCTTCGGCGGCAACGCGACCGGCGGGCGTGGACGGCAGCGCCCCTCGGAGCAGGGGCAGTCGGTCGAGACGACGCTCGAGGTTCCGTTCCGCACCGCGGCGACCGGGGGCAAGGTCCCGATCGAGCTGGAGGTGACCGAGGAATGCGCCAGCTGCAACGGGAGCGGCGCAGCCCCGGGGGCGACGGTGAAGGTCTGTCCCGAGTGCACGGGGCGGGGGACGATCTCCTTCGGCCAGGGAGGGTTCGCGGTGAATCGTCCGTGCCCGATGTGCATGGGGCGCGGGCAGGTGCCGAGCGAGCGCTGCCCGACGTGCAACGGGGCCGGTGACGTGCGCACGCGAAAGAAGGTGCTGATCACCGTCCCTTCGGGGGCCGACACCGGGACCAAGATCCGGCTCAAGGGGCAGGGGGGGCGCGGGGCCAACGGCGGCCCTCCGGGCGACCTCGTGATCACGCTGCAGGTGCAGGACGACCGCTTCTACAAGCGCGAGGGGCTCGACCTCCTGGCCACCGTCCCGCTCAACATCGCGCAGGCCACGTTAGGCACGAAGATCTCCGTCCGCACGCTCGACGGGAAGAAGGTGTCGATCCGCATCCCGGCGGGGACGCCGAGCGGGAAGCGATTCCGCATTCGCTCGCAGGGGATCGAGAAGGAGGGGCACGTGGGGGACCTGATCGTGGAGACGAGCATCATCGTCCCCGACAAGCTGACCGAGGAGCAGGAGCGCCTGCTGCGGGAGTTCGCGGAGGCCGGAGGGCTCAAGTTCTAGGGGCGTCAGGCGAGACCAATCGCACGCGAGTGAGGGCGTCGCCGGATCACTCGGGGGCGCCCGCGTTCGTCTCCCCCGGCCGGAGTCTCGAGCACGTCACGGCTGCATCGGGCGCGAGCGGGCGGGCGGGGGACGGGTTATTCTCTGGCATGATGCGCTCACCCTCGGAAGTCCTGCGGCGGTTCGCAGGCGTGTTGCTGCTGGCGGGATGCGCGAAGGCGCCAGAGTCGGCGTCTCGCATCGCGCAGGCCCCCGTCGCGGCGCGCTCCACCCCGCTCATCATCGCGCACCGCGGGGCCAGCGGGCATCGGCCGGAGCACACGCTGGCGGCCTACGGGCTCGCCATCGAGATGGGGGCCGACTTCGTCGAGCCGGACCTCGTCATGACCCGGGACCGCGTGCTCGTGGCGCGGCATGAGAATGAGATCGGCGGGACGACGAACGTTGCGGCGCGGTTTCCCGAGCGCCGTCGCAGCAAGGTGATCGACGGCGACACGGTGACCGGGTGGTTCACCGAGGACTTCACGCTGGCCGAACTCAAGTCGCTGCGGGCCAAGGAGCGGCTGCTGCAGCGCTCGCATGCCTGGGACGGCGAGTTCGAGATCCCCACCTTCGACGAGGTGCTCGCCTTCGTGCGCGAGCGCGAGCGCGCCACGGGGCGCACGATCGGGGTGTATCCCGAGACGAAGCACCCGTCGTACTTCCGGGCGATCGGGCTCCCCCTCGAGGACTCGCTCCTGGCCGTGCTCGCGCGCCACGGCTATCGCCAGCGTGGTGATGCCGTCTTCATCCAGTCGTTCGAGGTCGGGAACCTCAAGGCGCTGCGCGCGCGCACGACGTTGCGCCTGGTGCAACTCGTCAATCTCGACGGCGTCCCCCCGGACGTTGCGGCTGCCGGAGGGACGACGCGCTACGCCGACCTGATCACCCCCGAGGGGCTGCGTGGGGTGGCGCGCTACGCCGACGCGATCGGGGCGCACAAGTGGCTCGTCCTGCCACGGGCCGTCGCCGGCGACACCTCGCGGGCCACCTCGCTCGTGCGCGATGCGCACGCGGCGGGACTCCTCGTGCACGTCTGGACCATGCGGTCGGATACGCCCGACCTCGCGCTCGGCTTCCTCGGCGACGCGGCGGCAGAGTGGCGCGCCTTTCGCGATGCCGGGGTGGACGGGATGTTCGGTGACTTCCCCGACGTGGGTGCAGCGGCGCTGCGCGGGGCCGCACCCGCCCGTCGTTAGGCTCTCGTCGCGCGCTGGGCGCGGCCGCGGGCCGTGCGCTGCGGCTGCCGGGGCGGCGACGGCTGGGCGAAGCGGGGCCGGGCGCGACGACCGCTGGGCGACGCAGCCGCCGGGCGCGATACAGCGGAGGCGGGCCGGCGCCATGCCACGCGTCCCCGCTCCGCCGCGGGCCGGAAATTGGCCCCATGCGCCGGGTCGAATTGGCTCTCTACAAAGGACCATTCCGCACGTACGATTCACGCATGCCTGAGCCCTCCGCCAGTCGTCGTGCGTCGCGCGCCCGCGCCATCGCCGTGCTCACCAGTCCCGAGCGCGATGGGCGGCCGCTCTACGTGCAGCTTCACCAGCAGCTGCGCGAGCACATCCTGCGCGGCGACCTCGCCCCCGGGAGCCGGCTCCCGTCGGCCCGCACGCTCGCCTCCGACCTCCAGGTCTCGCGCAACACCGTGGAGGCGGCGATCGGGCAGCTCTGCGCCGAGGGGATGGTCGAGCGTCGCGTCGGCGTCGGGACGATCGTGGCGAACCTGGGTGCGGTCGCCCCGTTCGCGCGCCGGATGCGACTCGCCGCTGCGGGATCGCCGCCGCCGCAGAAAGGGGCACCCGCGCGACGGCGGGAGCTCTCGCGCAGGGGGGAGCGGCTTGCGGCCGGAGGGCAGGCCGAGCTCGATGCCGACGCGCGCACCGGTCCCTGCATGACCGATGTAGAGATCTTCCCGGCGCGCACCTGGCACCAGCTCCTGGCGCGCGTGGCGCGCGAACAGGACAACGGGTTGCTTCGTACCGGCGACGTGCAGGGCGATCCGTCGCTGCGGCGGGCCATCAGCGAGCACGCGCGCCTCACGCGCGGCGTGCGCTGCACGGCCGACGAGGTTGTCATCGTGCACAGCACGCAGCAGGCGCTCGACCTCACGAGTCGCCTCCTGCTCGCCGACGGCGAGAGCGTCTTGATGGAGGAGCCCGGCTACCGCAGTGCGCGCGCCGTGTTCACCGCGTCGGGCGCGCGCGTGGTCGGGATCCCCGTCGACGACGACGGACTCCAGGCCGAGCGACTCCGCCTGCATCGTGACGCGCGGCTCCTGTACCTCACACCGTCGCATCAGTACCCGCTGGGCGTCACGCTCGCGCTGCGGCGCCGGCTGGAGACGCTCGCCTGGGCACGCGACGCGGGGGCGTGGATCGTCGAGGACGACTACGACAGCGAGTTCCGCTACACCGGGCGCCCCATCGCGGCGATGCAGGGGCTCGACGACGCCGAGCGCGTTCTCTACCTGGGGACGTTCAACAAGGTGCTCTTTCCCGGCATTCGCCTGGCGTACCTCATTTTGCCGCGGGCGCTGGTGTCGGGCTTCCGGGCGGCGCGGCGCCTCACGGACGGCGCGCCGTCACCGCTGGTGCAGGCGGCGCTGGCGCGCTTCCTCTCCGAGGGGCACTTCGCCGCGCACCTGCGCAAGGCGCGCAAGCTGTACGAGGGACGCCGCAACCTGCTGGTGGAGCGGCTCGAGCAGCGGCTGGGCGCGCGTGGACGCGTCGGCATGAGCCAGACGGGATTGCACCTGGTGGTCCTTCTGCCGCCGGAGCTCGACGACCAGTCGTTGGCCGACGCCGGCTCGGGCTTCGGGCTCGGCGTCGAGCCGCTTTCGTCGTTCTACGCCGGCGGACGCGAGGCGTCTTCGCAGCCCCGCGGGCTTCTGCTCGGCTTTGGCGGCGCCAGCGAGGCGGCGATTCGTCGTGGGGTCGATGCCATCGCCCGCGCCATGCCCGCTGTCACCACCGACCGCCGCCGCGCCTAACGGCGCACCGTCATCCCACGCCCGCGCCAGGCGCGTGGGCAACTCGTGTTCACCCGTCCCTTCCTTCGATGCCCGCATCCATCCTGGCTCGCCCCGCCGCCGACGAACACATCCCGTACTTCGGGCGGTACACCGCGCTCGTCCCACCCGGTGACCTCATCGCCCACGCCGAGGCGCAGGTGCTGGAGCTGCGCGCCCTGCTCTCGCCGTTGTCGGCGGAGCAGTCGCGCCATCGGTATGCCGAAGGGAAGTGGAGCATTCGTGAAGTGGTGGGGCACCTCACCGACGTCGAGCGGGTCTTCGCGTATCGGGCCACCGCGTTCTCGCGTCGCGATCCTGCTCCGCTCCCCGGGTACGATCAGGCGGCATGGCTCCCGATGGGCGAGTACGACGATCGGGCCCTCCCTGACCTCCTGGACGAATGGGAGTGCGCGCGTCGTGCGATGATTGCGCTCATGCGGGGGATGCCGGCGTCGGCGCTCGGCGCGCGCGGCATCGCCAGCGACGCCGAGATCAGCGTGCTGGCCTTGCTGACGATCCCGGTGGGGCACGTCGCGTACCACGTGCAGCTGCTCGCGCGCGACTACGGCGTGGGCGCGGATCGTTAGGCCGTGCCACGACCGGTGGTCACGCTGCTCGACGTCGCGGACGCGGAGGCTGCCGAGACGGTGGCGCAGGGAATCCGGGACTTCAATGCGCAGCGCTGTGGCCCATCCCGCTCCGTCCCGCTCAACGCGATTCTGCGCGTCGACGAGCGCGTGGTGGGGGCGGTGCTCGGGCGCACCGTCTACGGCCACTGGCTCATCGAGGCCGTGTGGGTGCACGAGGGGCACCGCGGGCGAGGGGTCGGCCGCCAACTCCTCGAAGCGGCGGAGAGCGAAGCGCTTCGTCGTGGCGTGCGCGGGGCACAGGTCGACACGCTCTCGTTCCAGGCGGTCGGCTTCTATGCGACCTGTGGCTTCCGGGAAGTCGGGACGATCCCCGATTTTCCGCCCGGGCATACGAAACACTACCTCTTCAAGTCCTACGCGGACGCTTGAGGTGCTGGCGACGCGTTAGGCGGCGAGGACCGGGAGCGGGCCGCGCGCGCCGGCCGCGCGCTCGATGAAGCCACCGCCCAGCACGCGGCTGCCATCGTAGAGCACCAGCGACTGTCCCGGGGTGATGGCGGCGACGGGGTCGTCGAGGGCCAGTTCGATCTCGTCGCCGTCGAGCCGGATGATCTCCCCCGCCGCGGGCGGCGCGCGATGCCGCACTTGCACCTGCACCCGGCTCCCGACGGCCGGCGAATCGACGAGCCAGTTGACCTCACGGGCCACGACGCCGCGCCCGAGCAGCGCCTCACGCGGCCCGATGACGACGGCGCGTGCCTCGGGGCGGATCGCGACCACGAACATCGGTTCGGCAAACCCACCGGGGACGCCGCGGCGCTGCCCGATGGTGTAGCGCGCGTAACCCTCGTGCTCACCCACCACGCGGCCGTCCTCGAGCAGGATCGGGCCGCGCGCGAGCGCAGGGGCGTCGGCGCCCAGGCGCTGGCGGATGATCTTCGTGTGGTCGCCGTCGGGGACGAAGCAGATGTCCTGCGACTCCACCTTGTCGGCGACGATCAACCCTAACGAGCGCGCCACCTCGCGCGTCTCGGCCTTGGTCTGGTGACCGACGGGGAGCAGCATGCGCGACACGACGCCGCGGTCGATCCCCCAGAGGAAATAGGTCTGGTCCTTCGAACCGTCCACGCCGCGATGGAGGGCCCCGTCGAGCACGCGCGCGTAGTGCCCCGTGGCGATGTACGGCGCGTCGATGGCGTCGGCCTTGCGCAGCAGGTCGCGGAACTTCGTGAAGGTGTTGCAGCGCACGCACGGGATGGGGGTGCGCCCCGCCGAGTACTCCTGGACGAAGTTGTCGACCACGTCGTGCCCGAACGCGCTCTCGAGGTTGAGCACGTAGTGCGGGACCCCCAACGATTCGCAGATGCGTCGCGCGTCGTTGATCGAGTCCAGCGAGCAGCACGGCTTGTCAGGGACCTCGTCGCCGTAGCAGAAGAGCTTCATCGTCGCCCCCACCACGTCGTACCCCTGCGCGTGCAGGAGCGCGGCGGCGACGGAGGAGTCGACGCCGCCTGACATGGCGACCAGGACGCGCGGGCGGGATGACATCGGCTACTGGGGAGACGGGAGACAGGAGACGGGAGACGGGAGTGGCGACGCGATGGGCGCGTCGGCGGAGCTCCCGATCTCACTTCCCCCTGACAAACGCCGGTGCGCCACGATTCGCTCCCGGCTCAGCCGTGCTGGCCGCTCAAGCGACGGGCCTTCTCGATCAGGGCCGGGAAGAGCTCGGTGACGCGGGTGATCCCCTCGTCGGTCGACAGGGCGCCGAGCGACATGCGCACGGCGGCGGCGCCAAGGTCGGAGCGAACGCCTAACGCCGTCAGCACGTGCGACGGCGTCACGCTCCCGCTCTGGCAGGCCGATCCGGCGGAGCAGGCGACCCCCTGCATGTCGAGCGCCATGAGCAGCGACTCGCTGTCGGTGCCGGGGACCGAGAGGTTGAGGATGTGCGGCGCGCGCGGCCCGCCACGGCCGTGCACGATGGCGTCGGGGATGCGCGCGAGCAGCGCCGCCTCGAGACGGTCGCGCATCGCTTCCAGCGCCGCCCACGACGCCTCGCGCTCCGCCACCGCGAGCTCGGCCGCCTTGGCCAGCCCCACCGCCATCGCCACGTTCTCCGTCCCGGGGCGGCGACCGCGATCCTGCGTGCCACCGTACATGAGCGGCTCGAGCGGGGTGCCACGGCGAATGAAGATCGCCCCGATCCCCTTGGGGGCGCCGATCTTGTGCCCGGAGATGGTGAGCGAATCGAAGGGCACCGCACGGGCGTCGATCGGCACCTTGCCGAACGCCTGCACCGCATCGGTGTGGAACATCGCGCCAGCGGATTTGGCACGCGCCACGAGCGGGGCGAGATCCTGCACGACCCCCATCTCGTTGTTCACCCACATCACGCTGCAGAGCGCCACCTGGTCGTCGACGAGCGCCTCGAACGACTCGGGGCGCACGCGCCCGACCGAGTCGACCTCGAGCATCCGTTCCTCGCCTCCCTCGCGCGCGATTTCGTGCACCGCGGCCAGCACCGCCTTGTGCTCGATTGGGGTGGAGACCACCGCGCGGCGCTGCTCGCGCACGGCGCGCCAGCTCCCGAGGATGGCGAGGTTGTCGCCTTCGGTCCCCCCGGAGGTGAAGCAGATCTCGTCGGACTGCGAACCGAGCGAACGAGCGACGCGCTCGCGCCTCGTCGAGCGCCGTGCGCGCCTCACGCCCCCACTTGTGCACGCTCGAGGGGTTCCCGAAGCGCGGGCCGAAGAAGGGGAGCATCGCCTCGAGCACCTCGGCGCGAACCGGGGTCGTGGCGGCGTGGTCGAGATAAACGGGAATTCGCATGGTCGGGGGAAGATACGGCGTTCGGACCGGAGTCTGAACCCGTCCGGGGTCGCGCGGGGCCTGTCGGGGGGCGGCCGATCAGTCCAACGACAGGCGGCCGCGCCTGAAACGCTGGATCGCGAACAGGTTGAGGAGGACGGCGATCCCCCCGATCGCCGCGGCGATCCGGAAGGAGAGCGCTTCCAGCCCCATCGTCCCGACCCTCGCCAGCACGCGCACCTGAAAGTCGGTGGAGGTGAGCTGGACGAACAGGACCGGGGTCATCATCAGGACGAGGATGATCACCCCGAACGTCTGCTGTGCCTGCCGGACCGTGGCCGCGCGCAGGGAGACGAAGACCCCGAGACCGGCAATGAAGAACGAACCGGCGACGATCAGCGCGAAGAGCGACGCGACGCGCGGGAGCGGGATCCAGAGCAGTTCTCCCGCGTAGTGGCGCACGTTCACGACGGTCCAGCCGATCGCGAGGTTCAGCGCGGCGAAGGTGAAGCCGTACAGCACAGCGGCCAGGATCTTCCCTGAGATGATGGCCGCATCGGGGAGTCGCGAGGCCAGCAACGTCTCGAGGGTATGGCGTTCGCGTTCGCCGGCAATCGAATCGGCGATGAGCGTGGACGTCATGCTCGAGGTGAGGAGCGGCCAGTAGAAGAACATCAGCGGCGACGACAGCCAGGTCGTGCCCATCTGCAGCGGCGAGATGACGCCGAGGAAGAGCACGACGAGGAGGATGGACCACCCGCCGCGCTTGAAGCGCAGCAGCTGGTCGATGATCTCGAGCCATTCCTTGCGGGCGACGGTCAGGACGTCTTGGATCATCGCCCCTCGCGCGCCGGCGGCGTGTGCGCGCGGACGCCGGGTGGCGTGCCGTCGCTGGAGACGAGTTCGAGGAAGACGTCCTCGAACGAGAGGTGGTCGCGGCGCACCTCCTCGATGCCCACGCCTCGCGCCACCAGCCAGGCGACGATGGCGGGGACATCGCCGTCAGGGGCAATGCGCACGACCACGCCGCTGTTGTCGCGCTCGAGCGAGGCCACCGGCGTGATGCCGGCGAGGTCGGCGAGCAGGGCGTCGTCGAGGCCGTGGCCGGCGATGTGGACCACCGGGGCGCCGCGTGCGCTGCGCAGTGCCGTTGGCGCACCGAAGTCGAGCAGCTTCCCGCGGCGAATCACCCCCACGAGCGCGCACAGCCGTTCTGCTTCGGCGAGGTTGTGCGTGGTGAGGAAGATCGTGACCCCCTCCTGCTGCGCGAGCCGCATCAGGTCGTCGCGCAACGACGCCGACGCGACCGGGTCGAGCCCCGCCGTCGGCTCGTCGAGGAAGACGAGCGGGGGACGGTGCAGGACGGCGCGCGCGATGGCGAGCTTCTGCTTCATCCCGCGGCTCCAGTCTCCCACGGGTTCGTCACGCCGCTCCCAGAGACCAAACTGCGACAGCAGGTCGCGAATGCGGGCGTTGCGGTCGCCGGCATTCATGTGCCACGCCCGCGCGTAGAACTCGAGGTTCTGCACCGCCGAGAGCCGCTCGTACACGCCGTTGTGCTCGAGCAGCGCGCCGGCGCGCGCGCGCACGGTGCTCCCGTGCCGTCGCGGGTCGAGGCCAAAGACCTCCGCGCCCCCCTCGGTGGGCTCGAGGATCCCGAGCAGGACGCGGATCACCGTCGTCTTGCCGGCACCGTTCGGCCCCAGAAAGCCGAACACGATGCCCGGGGGAACGTCGAAGGTGAGGCGGTCGAGCGCGCGGACCTTGGGAAAATCGCGCACCAACCCGGCGACCCGGATGGCCGGAACGGTCATGCGCGCGGTGCAGGGGAGAGCGCGCGCAACGCCGCGCGCACGGGGGCGGCGTCGAGTCCGTCGATGCGAAGGGGGAGGGCGACGAGTTCGTACTCGCCGGGGGTCACCGCGCCGAGGTCGAGATTCTCGAGGACGTACGCGCCCCCCGCAAAGATCCGGTGGTGCACGTCGAGCGCCTTGCTCTCGCGCTCATCGACCGACGGACAGTCGACGGCGAGGAGTCGGAGCCCGCGGCGGAGCAGGGCATCGACGCACGAGGTCGTGAGCACGGGCCAGGCGCGCGGGAATGCCCCGTCGGCGATCGTGTGTCCGGTCTGCAGGAGCAGGCGCTCGACGCGCACGTCGTCGGAGAGTCCGAGCTGCGGAAAGCTGATCGCCCCTTGGCGTGCGCTCACGTCGACGACGAGGCAGCGTCCCACGAAGACGTCGAGGGGGAGGGCATGCGACGCCGGCCAGCCGTCGCGCACGTGCAGCGGCGCGTCGGCGTGCGTCCCCACGTGCGGGCTCCCCGAGATGCACGAGAGGTTCACGCTCGCTCCATCGCCGACTCGAGCCGTCCAGCGGCAGTCGTACGGGGTGTCCCCCGGCCACTCCGGCGTCCCCGGGCGAAGGAGGATGCTGATGTCGTGCAGCGTCCCGTCGGTCGCGAATTCGTGGCCCATGATCAGAACGTGGATACCTGGAGCGACGTGATGTCGTCGACGCGCATGGTCTCGGTCGTGTAGAACGGCTCACCGTAGCGCGTGCGAATCAGCGAGCCGTAGTGCGCCGCCTGGTGGCGGACGATGTCGTAGAGCGACTCCCCGTTGGGGTACACTTCGCCCGCCTGCACGGCGTCATCGAACTGCGAGCGATAGCAGCGGATGGCGGCCAGCTTGTCCTCGAAGGTGTCGCTGATATCGACGACGAAGGTGGGCTTGAGGTGATCTTCCCGGTACGCGATGCAGTGCACGACCTTGCGCGGGCGAAATGGTTCGAGGTCGTCCTCCAGCTTGCGCAGCCCCGCCACGAAGACGGCATCACGAATGAGTTCGGCGGCGGCGCGGTGGTCGGGGTGGCGCCCGTACGGGGCCGGCGCGGGGGCGAGGACGACCTGCGGCCTGAAGCGGCGAAGGGCGCGCGCCAGGAGGCGGCGCGTTTCGGGGGTGTTGACGATCCCCGAATCGGGAAGGCCGAGCGTCTCGCGGGCGGCGATCCCCAGGATCGCGTTGGCCTCGGCGGCTTCGGCGGCGCGAATGGCGGCGGAGCCGCGCGATCCCATCTCGCCGGCGGTGAGGTCGAGGATCCCGGTGCGCCGCCCGGCCCGCGCGGCCTTGATCAGCGTCCCGCCGCAGGTCAGTTCGGCGTCGTCGGGATGGGCGACGATCGCGAGGAGGTCGAGGGGGGCGAGGGAAGACATGGCGGGAATTTACGGCTCGGAACGCCCCCGGACAGCAGGCCAGGATGCTGGGGCGAGCCTCCGCGCCGTTCCCCGCGCGTTGTCTCGACGGCCCGTCTTCCGATCCGAACTACTCGTACCGCAGCGCCTCCACGGGATCGAGCCGCGCCGCCCGGCGCGCCGGAATCAGTCCGAAGACCAGCCCAATCGAGATCGAGACTCCCACCGCGATGAGTGTGATCCCCACCGGTGTCGGCGCTTCCACGTCCAGCAGCAACGCGGCCCCGCGGCCCACCGCGAGCAGATCGGAAGAGCGTCGTGTAGGGAAAG
>ERZ795061.4041-NODE-4041-length-12507-cov-16.743816_pt1 | contig 12507 bp, 14 predicted proteins | sample MGYA00375145_ERZ795061 | MGnify/ENA primary metagenome ERZ795061 (study PRJEB30190, sample SAMN05720144) | anaerobic digester metagenome | isolation source: active sludge of municipal wastewater-treating anaerobic digesters | place: USA | collected 2014-12-22 ... | reverse complement strand
CTGCACCAGCCGCCGAGCTGGTTGTGAACCAGGCTCCCGCCCCTCGCAAAGACAGAAACCCGCCGACTCCCTTTGGCCGTCCGTTGCCAGCACAGGAGCCCCTGCTGCATGCCGATCCCATGGCTGCTTTCGAGCACGGCCCGGTCCCGCCCCTTCCAATGCGCCACTGAGTATCTTTTAGCTATTAATTTAATAGCTATTTACGCATATTCCACGGGGCCTGGAAACCTATTTGACACCAATTTTCTGTTGAAGTTCGAGGTATTGGGGTAATCGCACCCCGCCCAGAGCCACCGCTTTGGTGATGGCTTCAGACGCTTCCTTTCGTCTGCCCAGTTCAAGTTGCACCTGCGCCAGATTGTTCCAGCCGTCAGCAAAGTCGGGGTGAGCCTGCACGGTAGCCCGGTAGGCTACGGCCGCGGCGGGTAGATGCCCCAGGGCGTAGGCAGCGTTGCCCGAGCCGAACAGCAAGGCCCGGTGGGTTGGCCACTTTTTCAGAGCAGCAACATAAGCCGTTTGCGCCGCTTTCGGGTTGACGCGCTCCAGCGCGGCAACCGATTGCGCATACCCGTCGGGCTCGGCCGTTGCCGGCAACCGACCCGGCGCCAGGGCGACCATGGACCAGTAGTCGCCCCGAGCCCACGTGCGCTCGAACGTGGCCAGCGACATCTCCAGGCGAGGTGTGCGCCCGGAATGCAGGATCAGCGTGTTGCGATTGCGGTCAAACCCGATCACCACCGCGTAATGCCACACCGGGTAAATCGGCAGCGACAGATTCTGGAACACCAGCACCGGGTTGCCCGCCGCCACCTCGCGCAGCACCGCCTCCAGCTTGGGCTTCAGCGGGTAGGCGGGCAGGCCGTTGCGTCGGCTGGCCACCAGCATCTCCACCTGCAGCGAGCCTTTGCGGCCGGGCAGGTAAACCTGGTCAACCAGCGCCTCGGGCAATACCCGCACACCCGCGGCATGGAACACCGTCGATAGCGCGGCCGGCCCGCATTCGTAGTCTTCCTGCGGAAAAAAGGGAACATTTTTGACCTCGGCTTTCGAGGCAACGTCAGCCGGCCAGTGCTGTTCCAGGCTGCTCATCTGCGGCGTGGCACAGCCCGACAACAGCATGAGCATCACACAAACAAAAACCCCCGCCAGAGCGGGGGCTGAGAGCCGGGAGCGCTCTGGGCTCATCGAATCGATCGGGTGAACGGGAAGACTTTGGTCAGGCCCATGATGTCCGTCACCAGCAGCACGATGAAGATGGTGAACAGGATGCCGAGAATATCGCCACCGGCAGGCGCCTGGTCAATGCGGCCAGCCAGCTGGGCCACTTCGGTGTCCGACATGGCTTTTACGCGCTCTACCGCAGCGTCACCGTTGACGCCCTGCTCCTGCAGCGCCTTGCGCACATCGGCGCGGGTGAGGAAGGTGTTGACGCGGTCGCGATTGGCCACAGCCACCGGGGTGGACATCGCTTCATCGGTAGACACAATGGCCGCCTGCGCCGTCATCGGCAGGCCCATCAGGGCGGTGGAGGCAATGACCAGCGAAGCGACCAGGCGTTTAAAGGTGTTCATGGGGTTTCTTTCTAAAAGTTGCAATCAGTGTATCTGACTGGCAGCGCCCCGGTCAACGCGGTTTACATCAGGTCACACCGTGACGGCTGGCTCAGCTTTTGGCGCGACGCAGTTCGGCCACCCGGTCAGCGATGGCGTCAATGTCCAGACCTTCTTCGGCATGAATCAGGTAAACCTCCAGATCCGCTACCGCCAGTCCGGCGTGACCTTGTTCGGCCTGCGCCAGGCCCCGGTCACGGTATTCACCCCAAGCCTCTGGCAGCAGCGTAATCAGACGATCCTGCACGGGGATCAGGCGCGCCCAGTCTTCCTGCGTGCGATGAATTTCCTTCAGGTTGCGAAGCATGCGGGCAATGATGTCCCTGGGTGGAGCCACCTGAAGGTACAAGCCGATGGGAGCATCAAAGTCATCGACCAGCCCACTGCGGCGCTTGTAAGGTTCGAGGCGTTCAGACAATTCTTCGCGACTGAGTGACTGCCCGGTGAACGGGTCAATCACCACCTGCCCGCGGGGCAGATTGACCTTGAGCATGAAGTGCCCTGGAAACGCCACGCCAAAAGCGTTCAGACCCAGGCCCTGCGCCAGTTCCAGCCAGATCACGGCCAGCGAAATGGGGATGCCGCGGCGGGTACGCAAAACCGCATTGAGGTAGCTGTTGTCCGGGTCGTAGTAATCATTGACGTTGCCGCCAAAGTTCAGATCCCGGTAGAAAAACTGGTTCAGCGAGCGAAGGCGCTGCAAAGGCGGCGCGTCAGCCGGAAGCCGGCGCTTCAGGCGTGCCAGCAACTGGTCAATATCGCCCAGCACCTGTTGAACATCGAGGCCGGGGTATTCGTCCTGGGCCAGCGAGACAGCCGCTTCAAGCAACGGAAAGTGCTCATCGCTCTGGACTAGCGACGCAAAATATTCCAGCGGCGTGGGTGCAGTAAAACTAAGCTGCATGAGTCTTTTTAACGGCCACGCACAGCGGCGTCAAGTCATTTTGTATCAACGCTGCAACAGCTTTCTGACTTTCAGCCCTGATGCCCAAAGCGCTACAAAATAAATAGCTGCCGACGCAATCAGCACAAGGGCCATTAACCCAATTCGCTTCATACTCTCGGCCCGCAAGCCGGTCCAGTCGACGGCACTGGCCGACCACATCAAAAACACCGCCAGCAACGCACTCGCTGCCACCACCTGCATCAGAAAAATCGCCCAGCCAGCTGATGGCTGGTAACTGCCACGGCGAACGAGACCGACCAGCAGCATCAGTGAATTGATAACAGCGCCTATGCCGATGGCCAGCGCGAGGCCGGCATGCTGCAGCATCGGCACCAGCGCCAGATTCAGCAGTTGGGTAATCACCAGCACCACGACGGCAATTTTGACTGGCGTCTTGATGTCCTGGCTCGCATAAAAGCCCGGCGCCAGCACCTTGATGGCCACTAGACCAATCAACCCCGCGCCATACCCCATCAGCGCTGTCGTCGTCTGCTGAACGTCCCGGTCAGTGAACGCCCCATAGTGATACAACACTGCTACCAGGGGTCGCGAGAAAGTCAGCAAAGCCACGGCACAGGGTACCGACAAAAGTATGACCAGACGCAACCCCCAGTCCAGCATCGCGGAGTATTGACCCGGATCGTTTGCCGCTCGCGCTGCAGCCAGTTGCGGCATCAGCACCACGCCCAGGGCCACACCCAACAAAGCGGTAGGAAACTCCATCAGGCGGTCGGCATAGGTTAACCAACTGACGCTGCCGGGAACCAGGTGCGAGGCAATCTGGGTATTGATCACCAGAGAAATCTGCGCCACGCTCACGCCCAGCAAAGCAGGCACCATCAACGTGGCAATGCGTTGCGTCGAGGGGTCAGCCCAGGCGTTTTTCAGTGCGGCCGGGCTGATTCGTATCTTGGGCAGCATGCCAAGCCGCGCCAGCCCATAGCCCTGAACGCCCAGTTGCAGCATGCCGCCCAATATGACACCGGCAGCCAGCGCGTACACGGGCTCCACGCCCATTTTGGCCAGCCAGGGTGAGCCCCACCACATCGAACCAATCATGGCCAGATTCAACAAGACCGGGGTCGCAGCGGGCAGCGCAAACCGTTTCCAGGTGTTGAGTACGCCGGCGGCCAGCGCGACCAGCGACATGAAGCCGATGTAAGGAAACATCCAGCGCGTCATGAAGACGGCAGCTTCAAAACCACGCGGCTCCTGCTTCAGCCCGCTGGCCATCACCCATACCAGAATGGGTGCACCGGCCACGCCAATTACACAGGTCAGCATCAACGCCGCGGTCAGCAGCGTGGCGACGCGGTCAATCAGCAGGTGCGTGGCGGCCTCACCATATTGCTGCTTGCTCGCTGCCAGAACGGGCACAAAGGCCTGGCTGAAGGCCCCTTCGGCAAACAGGCGGCGAAACAGGTTCGGAATGCGAAACGCGACGTTGAACGCGTCCGTCATGGCGCTGGCTCCAAACAGCGACGCCACCAGCAGTTCGCGCGCCAGCCCGGTGATGCGCGAGGCCAGGGTCAGCAGGGAGACGATGGAGGCGGATTTGAATAGGCTCACGGTTGCAGTGTAGCCCGGCCGTACGGGGGACCGTACGGCCCCGGCCCGGAGCCTTTCATCCTGATACAATGGAAGGCTTTGCTGACATCATCCTACGACACAAGGAATATTTACTATGGCATCTGGAAAACCCAAGAAAAAGAACCCGCGCCTGGCGTCGGGCCGTAAACGCGTCCGTCAGGACGTCAAAATCAACGCTGCGAACACCTCGCTGCGCTCTAAATACCGCACCGCGGTGAAGAACGTGGAAAAAGCTGTGGCCTCTGGCGACAAGGCCAAAGCCACTGAAGCGTTTGGCAAGATGCAAGCCGTGGTGGATACCGTGGCTGACAAAGGCATTTTCCACAAGAACAAGGCTGCTCGTGACAAGAGCCGCCTGAGCACGCGGGTGAAGGCTCTGGCCCTCGCCCCTGCAGCCCCTCAAAAGGCAGCCTGATCACTCAGGCAATTCGCACGGGCCCCTGAGTTCGACTGAATTCAAGAGCCTGCCGTTTGTAACGGGTGCGCTGTCAGCAAAGCAAAAAAGCCGTTCAATTGAACGGCTTTTTTGTTGCCCAACTGGCAGGCTCAGTCACCCGTCTGCGAGTGTGATACCTGCAAATCGTTGTCCTTGGCGAAATTCATGCAAAAGTCCCACGCCATCACGTCGTAGTCTCGCAAATCCCGGTGAATGATCACGCATTTCACGCCGCTGATTGTTGTGGTGGGAATGCACCAGGGCGAATAGCCAAGATGGCTGCCCGGCTGGGGACCGCCCGGGCGAAATTGGCTCATCACGCCTGCCAGCCGCTCGGCCCAATCGCTGGGCCGGAAAGCCCTGCCGCTACGGGTCAAGCCCAGAATATATGTTTCTTTGTCCAGATTCGAAGCCATTGGCTCCATGTTAAACGCAGCATCTGACCAGGACCTGTCGTTTAACGACCGGCCGCCGGTAAATTCCAGTTCCGATGAATGGTTGCGCCACATAGCTGTTATATCGACCGGGAATCGCTGCGCTTGAGTTTGGTGCGTCACACCTCGCTGCTACGCGCATGGGTGTGATGCGAAATTGTCAATAGGCGACGCGCGCCGAGGCCCTAAAATCCTTTGTCAACGGCCCAAACTGCACCAACCATGCACAGGGCCGAATTGCTTTTTGCCAACCCTGGAGTGTGAAACCATGACCGCAGCCGCATCGTTTATTGAAGCCTCATCTCCTCACGTGATGAACACCTACGCGCGCCTGCCCATTGCGCTGTCGTACGGTCAGGGCTGCCGCGTGTGGGATGTGAACGGCAAGGCCTATCTGGATGCGCTGGGTGGGATTGCCGTCAACACACTGGGGCATAACCACCCCAAGTTGGTGCCTGCGCTTCAGGATCAGATTGCCAGGATCATTCACAGCTCCAATTACTACCATGTCCCCAACCAGGAAAAACTGGCTGCGAAATTGGTGGAATTGTCGGGTCTGACCAATGTTTTCTTCTGCTCTACCGGCCTTGAGGCGAATGAGGCCGCGCTGAAACTGGCGCGAAAGTTCGGACACGACAAAGGCATCGAACGACCCGAAATCGTGGTGTATGAAAAAGCGTTCCATGGCCGCAGCATTGCCACGCTCAGTGCGACGGGCAACCCCAAGGTGCAGGCCGGGTTTGGCCCGCTGGTGGAGGGCTTCATTCGTGTGCCGCTGAACGACATGACTTCGCTCAAAAAAGCGACCGAAGACAACCCGAATGTGGTCGCCGTATTTTTCGAGGCCATTCAGGGCGAGGGGGGCGTGAACCCCATGCACATGGACTACCTCAAACAGGTACGTACCCTGTGCGATGAGCGGGACTGGCTGCTGATGATTGACGAGGTTCAATGTGGCATGGGCCGAACCGGCAAGTGGTTTGCCCACCAATGGGCGGGCATTAAACCGGATGTGATGCCATTGGCCAAAGGGCTGGGTTCGGGCGTGCCGATTGGCGCGGTCGTGGCCGGCCCCAGGGCAGCCCATATTTTTGCTCCCGGCAACCATGGCACCACATTTGGCGGCAATCCGCTGGCGATGCGTGCCGGCGTCGAGACACTGCGCATCATGGAAGAGGAGGGCCTGCTCGCCAATGCAGCGAAAGTGGGGCGTCACCTGGCCGATGCGCTGGCGCGCGAAATGAAAGGTGTCCAGGGCTTCAAGGAAATCCGCGGTCAGGGACTGATGATCGGACTGGAACTCACCAAACCCTGCGGCGACCTGGTCAAGCGTTGCGCAGAGGGCGGCCTGCTGATCAGCGTGACAGCCGACACGGTCGTTCGCATGGTGCCGCCCCTGATCCTGACCATCGCGGAAGCGGATGAAATTGTGGGTATCCTGTGCCCGTTGATCAAACAGTTTTTGACGGAAACGCCATGAACGCCAGCCCCAAGCCAGCACTGAAGCACTACCTGCAGTTTTCTGACCTCAATGCGGATGACTACGCCTACCTGTTCGCGCGCGCGGCGCTAATCAAGAAGAAATTCAAGACCTACGAAAAGCACCATCCGCTGGCTGACCGCACGCTGGCGATGATCTTCGAGAAAGCTTCAACCCGCACGCGCGTGAGTTTTGAAGCAGGCATGTACCAGATGGGTGGATCGGTCGTTCACCTCACCACGGGTGACAGCCAGCTGGGCCGCGCCGAGCCGATTGAAGACAGCGCCAAAGTGATCAGCCGCATGGTGGATCTGGTGATGATCCGCACATTCGGACAGGACAAGATCGAACGGTTTGCCGAGCACTCGCGCGTTCCAGTCATCAACGGGCTGACCAACGAGTTCCATCCCTGCCAGATCCTGGCGGACATCTTCACGTTCATCGAGCACCGCGGATCGATCAAAGGCAAGACTGTGGCCTGGGTGGGTGACGGCAACAACATGGCCAACACCTGGCTGCAGGCGGCAGAGCTACTGGATTTCACCGTTCATCTCAGCACACCCAGCGGCTATGAGGTAGACCAGTCGATTGCCGGCATTCGATCTACAGACAGCTACAAGGTCTTCAAGGACCCCATGCAAGCCTGTGCAGGAGCTGACCTGGTGACCACCGACGTGTGGACCAGCATGGGTTATGAGGCTGAAAACGAAGCCCGCAAAAAGGCCTTTGCCGATTGGCGAGTGGATGCCGAGATGATGCGCGCTGCCAAACCGGATGCCCTGTTCATGCACTGCCTGCCGGCACATCGCGGCGAGGAAGTGGATGCCGACGTCATTGACGGCCCGCAGTCAGTGGTCTGGGACGAGGCTGAAAATCGCATGCATGCGCAAAAGGCGCTCATGGAGTTTCTCCTGCTGGGACGGCTTTGATACTGCCTACCGCTGTGTCTTGATCCACAGGGGCTGGCGAGTGGAGTCGACAATTGGAGCATCCGCTTTCCCCGGTGAACTACAACTGCCACAACTGCTGCAGGCGCCGCAGCCCGGCACTTCACCGAGGTTTTTCTGCAAGCGCCCCAGGCGGACGCGCAGGCTGGCGGGCAGCCAATACCAGAGCGCGTAGGCACCAGCCAGCACGACGATGCCACCCACAATCCATTGCTGCCACATGATCAGCCTCCCCCGAGCGCGACGGCCAGCCGGTAAGTAATCCAGCTGGCTACGTAAGCCAGCGCAAACAGATAGGCTGCCATCAAAATAGCATAGCGCCAACTGTTGGTCTCACGCTTCACCGTGGCCAAAGTGGAAAGGCACTGCGGCGCAAACACGTACCAAACCAGCAGTGACAGCGCCGTTGCCATGGACCAGCTCTGCGCGATCAAAGGTCCCAGCGTGGAGGCCACGTCCGGGCCAGTCGCAGAGAGCGCGTACACGGTGCCCAGGGCGCCGACTGCGACTTCACGTGCAGCAAGGCCGGGCACCAGCGCAATGGCGATCTGCCAGTTGAACCCGATAGGCGCGAACACGACCTGCAAAGCCTGCCCCAACTGGCCAGCCAGGCTGTACTGGATGGCCGGACCCGTGGCCCCGTCAGGCGGCGCCGGGAACGTGGACAGGAACCACAGGATCACCGTCAGCGACAAAATGATGCCCCCCACCCGCTTCAGGAAGATCAGGGCGCGCTCATACAGCCCCATAACCAGGCTGCGCAGGCTCGGCATGCGGTAAGCGGGCAACTCCATCATCAATGGCGTGGGACGGGCATTGCCGCGCCAGAGTTTGAAAGCGCCGGCCACCGCCATGGCACTGGCGATGCCGCCAAAGTACAGCGAAAACATCACCAGCCCCTGCAGGTTGAAAAAGCCCCACACGGTTTTATCCGGGATGAAGGCACCAATCAGCAGCGCATACACCGGCAGACGGGCCGAGCAGGTCATCAGCGGTGCGATCATGATGGTGACCAGCCTGTCACGCCAGTGTGTGATGGTGCGCGCGGCCATCACACCCGGAATGGCACAGGCAAAGCTGGAGAGCAACGGGATAAAGGAACGCCCCGATAGACCCACGGTGCCCATCACCCGGTCCAGCAAAAACGCTGCGCGAGGCAAATAGCCCGAATCTTCCAGCAACAGAATGAAGAAGAACAGAATCAGAATCTGCGGCAGAAAAACCAGCACACCACCGGCACCAGCCAGAATGCCGTCGGTCAGCAGGCTTTGCAGCACGCCTTCCGGCATGCCGGAGCGGACCATTTCAGAGACCCATTCAACGGCGCCCTTGATGACATCCATGGGTACCGTAGCCCAGCTGAATACCGCCTGGAACATCAGGAATAACACTGCCGCCAGCAGAAGCATGCCCCAAAGCGGATGCATCACCACACGGTCAATGGCGTCGTCAAGCTGCAGGCTCTCGGCGGGGGCCTGCACAGCCAGACGCAAAATACGCCGAACCTCCATCTGGGTCGACATGACCTCGTCAAAGCCGGGCGCTTGCCACTTCGGCGCAGTAACAGGTTCTGTCGATGGATTGCGCCAGCCATCCAGAAAAGCCGTCAGCTGGGCCGCACCATCACCGCGGATGCCCACAGTCTCCAGCACCGGCATGCCCAATTCTTTCGACAACACGTCACGGTTGATCACAATACCGGCGCGCCGCGCGGCGTCGGCCATGTTGAGTGCCAGCACCATCGGCAACCCCAATGCCCGCGCTTCCAGAACCAGGCGCAGGTTGAGTTGAAGATTGGTGGCATCCGCCACACAGACCAGCAGACTGGGCAGCGGTTCACCGGCGCGTTGTCCGGTAACAATATCCCGCGTGATGGCTTCATCTGCACTGAGGGCATTCAGGCTGTAGGCGCCGGGCAGATCCAGCACCACCACGCGCGCACCCGAAGCTGTAGTGACCACGCCCTCTTTGCGCTCCACGGTGACACCCGCGTAATTGGCCACCTTTTGGCGGCTGCCGGTGAGCAGATTGAAAAGCGCCGTCTTGCCGCAATTGGGATTGCCCAGAAGCGCAACACGCAGGGAAGACACGGCCTGAGTCATGGCGCCACCTTGGCCGGAGCCCCTGTTTTGCTCACGCGGATCAGTGAAGCCTCATGAGCCCGCAGGGCAAATGTGGTGTTGCCCACGCGTACAGCCATCGGGTCGCCCGCCGGAAACCCGCGTGCAACCACCCTCACCCGCTCGCCGGGCAAAAAGCCGATTTCCAGCAGACGCAGCAACACGTCCTGATCTTGCGGATCACCGGCAGGCTGCAATCGCGTCACGCAGGCATCCACCTGAACAGGCAGGGTTTCCAGACCCATGTCCGATTGCCCTTCAGGCGAAGTCGATGCGACGTTGCTCAGCATACGGAGTATTTGCAAATGATAATAATTCTCATTATATAACCTTGAAAATTCTCGTGCTGTTGGAAATAACCGACACCGCGGCCTGACGGATCGCGCCAAACTCCTGCCCCATCATGAAGCGCATTTGGGACATCTCCCCTCCTGTTCACGCCGGCTCCCCGGTTTTTCCCGGCGACACGCCCTATCAGCAACAATGGGCTGCAACCCTGTCGCCCGACTGCCCGGTCAACGTCAGCACCCTCACCCTGTCGCCGCATGTGGGTGCCCATGCGGACGCGCCACTGCACTATGACCCGGCAGGCGCTACGGCGGGCTCTCTGGATCTGGAACCCTACATCGGCCCGTGTCGGGTCATTTATGCGCTGAAGGTCGGCCCACTCATTGAATGGCACCACATCGCGCATGCCACGCAGCAGCTGCCGCCACGCGTGCTGGTTCGCACCTATGCGCGCATGCCGGTGGATCACTGGGATCCTGCCCTTTCAGCCTATGCATCCGACACGGTGGCCCGCCTGGCCGCGCTGGGTGTGACCTTGATCGGTATCGACACGGCCAGCATCGACCCGGCCGACAGCAAGACGCTCGACAGCCACCAGACCATCCGCCGCCTGAATCTGCGCGTGCTGGAAAACCTCGTGCTTGATGACGTACCCGAAGGCGACTATGAACTCATTGCCCTGCCGCTGAAACTCATGACCGCCGATGCCTCACCCGTTCGCGCGATATTGCGCGAACTCTGATATTTTTCTCCGTACAGGAATACCATCATGACCACCCTGGCTGACTGCCGCGCGCTCGACGCGCAAGACCCCCTGCGTTCATTGCGCGATCTTTTCTCGCTACCCAAGGGGGTGATTTACCTCGACGGCAACTCTCTGGGCGTGCTGCCGAAAACTGCGGCCGTCCGTGTAGCGCACGCTGTTACACACGAATGGGGCGAGGGCCTGATCCGCTCATGGAACACCGCCGGCTGGTTCGAGATGCCCCAGCGACTGGGCGACAAGATCGCCCGCCTGATTGGCGCAGCACCCGGTGAAGTGGTGGCAACCGATAGCACCACGATCAACCTGTACAAGGTATTGAGTGCGGCGCTGAATATCGCCGCCCAGGACGCCCCTCAGCGCCGGGTGGTCGTGAGTGAGCGCAGCAACTTCCCCACCGATCTCTATATTGCCGAATCGTTGTGCAAAGAGCGTGGCTTCGCGCTGAAACTGGTTGAGCCCGAAGAAATTGTCGGCGCGCTGACGGCCGATCTGGCAGTTTTGATGCTCACTCACGTCAACTACCGCACGGGCGCCATGCACGACATGAAGGCCGTGACGGCTGCCGCACATGCCGCCGGTGCACTCACCGTCTGGGACCTCGCCCATAGCGCGGGGGCGGTGCCGGTGGACTTGAATGGCTCGAAGGCAGACTTCTCCATCGGCTGCGGCTACAAGTACCTCAATGGTGGCCCGGGCGCGCCAGCCTTTGTGTGGGTTAACCCCAGACACGCCGGACGGTTCTGGCAGCCGCTGGCCGGCTGGTGGGGCCACGAGGCACCGTTCCAGTTCACGCCGGACTATCGCCCCGCGCCCGGCATCACCCGCTACCTATGCGGAACCCAGCCTATCCTGAGCATGACGGCGCTGGACTGCGGTCTGGACACGCTGCTGGCTGCAGAGGCATTTGGCGGCATGAACGCGCTGCGTACCAAGTCACTGGCCCTGACCGACCTCTTCATCGAGTTGGCATTACAGCGCTGCGCAGGTCATGGTCTGGGCTTGGCGACACCTCGCGAACATGCCCAGCGCGGCTCGCAGGTTTGTCTGACGCGCGAGTACACCGAGCAGGGGTCAGGCGCCTTTGCCATCGTTCAGGCACTGATTGCACGCGGCGTGATTGGTGACTTCCGGGCCGGTGACGGCAAGCTGCACAAGGACATCCTGCGCTTTGGGTTCACGCCGCTGTATATCGGCTTTGAAGATGTGTGGAACGCAGTAGAGCACCTGCGCCAGGTACTGGAAACGGGTGAATGGCAAAGACCTGAGTTCAATCAGAAACACGCGGTGACCTGATCATGGCAACCAGCTCCGAATCCATCGTTCATGACGAAAAGGCCAAACTGGACTTCAGCAAGTCCATGAGCTATGGCGACTACCTGCAGATCGATACCATCCTCGCCGCACAGAAGCCACTGTCGCCCGCGCACGATGAAATGCTCTTCATCGTGCAGCATCAAACCAGCGAGCTGTGGATGAAACTGATGCTGCACGAGCTACGTGCGGCGATTGACCATATTTCCCGCGACGAATTGAGCACCGCCTTCAAGATGCTGGCGCGGGTCAGCAAAATCATGGAGCAACTAGTGCATGCCTGGGACGTGCTGGCCACGATGACACCACCTGAATACAGCGCGATGCGGCCTTACCTCGGGCAGTCCAGCGGTTTCCAGAGTTTTCAATACCGCTGCATCGAGTTTTCGCTGGGCAACAAAAATGCCGCCATGCTCAAGCCGCACGCCCACTCACCCGAGCGCCTGGCATTGGTGCAGGCTGCTTACGAGGCGCCTTCGCTTTACGACGAGGCTTTGAAGCTGCTGGCGCGCCGTGGCATTGCCGTGCCGGCGACGCACACACAACGTGACTGGACCCAGCCGTATGCGGCCAGCACCG
>ERZ795061.4037-NODE-4037-length-12523-cov-4.683991_pt1 | contig 12523 bp, 10 predicted proteins | sample MGYA00375145_ERZ795061 | MGnify/ENA primary metagenome ERZ795061 (study PRJEB30190, sample SAMN05720144) | anaerobic digester metagenome | isolation source: active sludge of municipal wastewater-treating anaerobic digesters | place: USA | collected 2014-12-22 ... | reverse complement strand
GGGCGGACCTCGCGGCCTACCCGCCCTGCCACCAGCCGTACACGGGCTTCGTGCTCGCGGGGCATTGACCGTGGCACCGCTGCAGGCCCTGGCCGATGCGCTGCGCAGCAGCCGCGGCTTCGCGCACAAGCAGGACATCGGCCGCGTGCTCGGCCGCCTGGGCCTGCAGACGCCCGGCACCACGCTGCCCAACGGCGACGACTGCGCCGTGCTGCCAGAGCCCGCGGGCGACGGCCACCTGCTGCTGGCCATCGAAGGGCTGGTCGCTGACTTCGTGCGCGCCATGCCCTGGTTCGCCGGCTGGAGCGGCGTGATGGTCAACCTGTCGGACGTGGCCGCCATGGGCGGCCGCCCGCTGGCGGTGGTGGACGCGCTGTGGAGCAGCGACGAGGCCGCCGGCGCCGAGATCGTTGCCGGCATGCAGGCCGCGGCCGAACGCTACGGAGTACCGCTGGTCGGCGGCCACACCAACCTGCGCGCGGGCGAGCCGAACCTGGCGGTGGCGGTGCTGGGCCGGGCGCGCCGGCTCATCAGCAGCTTCGCGGCGCGGCCCGGCGACCGGCTGCTCGCCGCCATCGACCTGCGCGGGCGCTGGATGGACCCCTACCCGTTCTGGAACGCCGCCACCGACGCCCCGGCCGAACGACTGCGTGGCGACCTGGCGCTGCTGCCCGCGCTGGCCGAAGACGGCCTGGTCGATGCCGGCAAGGACATCAGCATGGCCGGCCTGCCCGGCACGCTGCTGATGCTGTGCGAATGCTCGTGCGTCGGCGCGCGGCTGGACCTGGCCGCGCTGCCGCAGCCGCCGGGGGCCGACCGGCTGCGCTGGCTGAGCGCGTTCCCGAGCTTCGGCCACCTGCTCGCCGTGCGGCCGACGCATGCCTGCGCGGTGCAGGCGGCGTTCGCGGCGCGCGGCATCGCCTGCGCCGATGTCGGCGAAGTGCAGGGCACGTCCCAGGTGCTGCTGGCCGACGGCACCGAAGAAGCCCTGCTGTGGGACCTGGGCCGCCAGCCCTTCATCACCGGGGGTGCGCGATGAGCCTGCGCATCGCGTTGCTGACCCACTCGGTGCGCGCCCGCGGCGGCGTGGTGCACACGCTGGAGCTGGCCGAGGCGCTGGCGGCGCACGGCCACTCGGTGACGGTGATCGCCTCGGCCGAGCCCGGCGAGCGCCTGTTTAGAGCGGTGGACTGCGCCGTCGCGACCATCGCGCTGCCGGCGCTGCACGGCGACCTGGTGGCCCAGGTGCGCCAGCGCATCGACACCCTGACCGACGCCTTGCCTGCGTTGATCGACGCCGGCCACTTCGATGTGCTGCACGCGCAGGACAGCCTGAGCGGCAATGCCCTGGCCACCTTGCGCAAGCAAGGCCGATTCGCCGCGCCGTGGCTGCGCACCGTGCACCACCTGGACCATTTCGACGAGCCCTTGCTGGCCGAGTGGCAGGCGCGCGCCTGGCAGGCCGCCGACGGCGTGGCCTGCATCAGCGACTTCTGGCAGCAGCGGCTGCAGGCCGACCACGGCTGCGCGGCCGAGCGCATGCACAACGGGGTGAACCTGACGCGTTTCCACCCGCACGCGGGCCCGACGGACGCCGCGCAGTGCCGCGCACTTGGCCTGGTCGAACCCGGCCGCCCGGTGTGCCTGCTGGTGGGGGGCGTGGAAGCACGCAAGAACAGCGTGCGCCTGCTGCACGCCTTTGCCTGGCTGCGCCGGCACGAAGCGGCCTGGGCGCAGGCCCAGCTGGTGGTGGCCGGCGGCGCCAGCATGCTGGACCACCGGGCCGCACGCGATGCCTGGGCGCACGACCTGTCGGCCCTGGGCCTGGCCGAAGGCCCGAGCCAGCCCGTGCTGCGCACCGGCCCGCTGCCCGACCCCCTGATTCCGGTGCTGATGCGCCGCGCCCACGTGCTGGCCATGCCGTCGCTGGTCGAGGGCTTTGGCCTGGTGGCGCTGGAGGCCCTGGCCTGCGGCACGCCGGTGCTGGTGTCGCGCCGCCCGCCCTTCACCGAACACCTTGCCGGCCAGCCGCACGTGGCCTGGTGCGAGCCGGAGGATGTGCACGCCATCGCCGTCGGCTTGCGCCATGCGCTGTCGCTGCCGCGGCCCGAGGCCCCGCCCGCCGTCTGCCACGCCCATTCATGGTCACGCAGCGCCGCCGCGCACGAAGCCTGGTATGCCCGCGTGCGGCAGGCGCATACCGTCCCCACCCGTTGACCACCGGAGACCACGACCCATGCCCGAGATGCACTACACCGTGCGCTGGCCCGACCAGGCCGAAGAGCGCATGTACTCACCCTCGCTGGTGGTGCGCGAACTGCTCGAACCCGGCGCCGAATGCCCGCTGCCGGAGTTCATGCAGCGCGTGCGCCAGGCCACGGCCATCGCCAACGAACGCGTCCAGGCGAAGTACGGCTTCCTGTGCTCGCGCGCCAACGACCAGATGAGCCACCTCGAAGCGCACGAGGCGCGCTTCGCCAACGTCCCCGGCGCGCGCGTGCGCGTGCTCGGCTTCGACCCCGCTTGATTCCTTCCAGACAGGACACCTGCCATGACCTCCACCGCCACCCTCCCTGCCCGCACCACCGTCGTCGTCATCGGCGGCGGCCAGGCCGGCCTGTCCGCCAGCCACTACCTGCAGCAGGCTGGCATCGACCACGTCATCATCGAGAAGCGCCGCATCGGCGACTCGTGGCGGCTGGACCGCTGGGACACCTTCTGCCTGGTGACGCCGAACTGGCAGTGCCGCCTGCCCGGTCACCCCTACGACGGCGACGACCCCCAGGGCTACATGCTGAAGGACGAGATCGTGGCCTACCTGGAGCGCTTCGCCGCCAAGGTGAAGCCGCCGGTGCTGGAGCAGACGGCCGTGACCCGCGTCAGCCGGCAAACCAGCGGCGCGCTGGAAGTCCGCACCAGCGCCGGTACCGTGCTGGCCGACCACGTGGTGGTGGCCACCGGCGGCTACGACATCCCGAACCTGCCGGCGTGCACGCGCAGCGTGCCCGACGACATCGTGCAGCTGCACAGCGTGGCCTACCGCCGCCCGGCGCAGCTGCCGGCCGGCGGCGTGCTGGTGGTGGGCTCGGGGCAGTCGGGCGTACAGATCATGGAAGACCTGCACCTGGCCGGGCGCCAGGTCCACATGGCGGTGGGTCCGGCACCGCGCAGCCCGCGCGTGTACCGCGGCCGCGAGTCCACCGAGTGGCTCAACGAGATGGGCTTCTACGGCCTGACCATCGACCGCCACCCGCTGGGCGACGAAGCGCGCCACAAGACCAACCACTACATGAGCGGCCGCGACGGCGGGCACGAGATCGACCTGCGCCGCTTCGCGGTGCAGGGGGTGAAGCTGTACGGCTCGCTGGCCGACATCCAGCGCACGCAGGCCAGCTTCCTGCCGGACCTGACGAAGAACCTGGACGACGCCGACGACGTGTACTGCTCGATCCGCCGCGACATCGACGCCCACATCGCCCGCACCGGCGCGCAGGCGCCCGAGGAGCCGCCGTTCGTCAAGGCCTGGGTGCCAGAGTCGGAGAGGGCCTCGCTGGACCTGCGCGCCGCCGGCATCACCAGCATCGTCTGGGCCAGCGGCTTCCGGGCCGACTACGCCTGGATCGACCTGCCCGCCTTCGACGGCCGCGGGCACCCGCGCTTCGAGCGCGGCGTCACACTGGTGCCGGGCCTCTACTTCCTGGGCCTGCCGTGGCTCAACACCTGGGGCTCGGGCCGCTTCCTGGGCGTGGCCGACGACGCGCAGTTCCTGGTGCAGACGATCGCCCGGCGGCAGCGGACAGCCCCGGTACCGGCACCGGAGGAAGCGGTCGTCTGATACGGTCAATAGGCTGCGAGACTGAGACTTTGCGGATCAGAACGCGCGGCGCAGACTCCGCGCATGAACCGCAAGTCGCCATCGGCCCTCGCGCTGGCCTACCTGAAAGCCGTAGCCTGGAGCTTCATCGGCATCCGCCGCGGCGCCCGGGCGCGTGAAGATCTGGGCCAGCTGCGGCCGCTGCCGCTGATCCTGGCCGGCGTGCTGCTGGCCGCCGGCTTCGTCGGCAGCCTGATGCTGCTGGCACGCCTGGCCGTGGCCGGGCTCGGCGCATGAAGGCGCTGGCCTGGCTGCTGCCGGCGCTGGCGCTGCTGCACCCGGCTGCGCAGGCGCTCGAGGTGCCCGACACGCTGGCGCAGCGTGCGCTCGCGTGCACCGGCTGCCACGGGCCGCAAGGCCGCTCCAGCCCGCAAGGCTACGTGCCGCGGCTGGCCGGCAAGCCGGCCGGTTACCTGCTCGCGCAGTTGCAGGCCTTCCGCGACGGCCGCCGGGCCCACGGCACCATGGCCACGATGCTGCAGCCGCTGGACGACGCCATGCTCGGGGCGCTGGCCGGGCACTTCAGCAGCCTGTCGATCCCGTATCCGGCCCCGGCCGCAGCGCGCCTGGAGCCGGCCGACGCGGCGCGCGCGCGCCAGCTCGTCCTGCAAGGCGACGCTGCGCGCCGCGTGCCCGCCTGCACCGCCTGCCACGGCAACACGCTCACCGGCGTCGCGCCCCACGTTCCCGGGCTGCTGGGGCTGCCCGCCGACTACCTGCTGGCCCAGATGGGCGCCTGGCGCACCGGCCAGCGCAACGCGCGTGCGCCCGACTGCATGGCCGAGGTGGCGCACCGGCTGTCGGCGGGCGACCTGTCGCTGGCCGCACGCTGGCTGGCGGCACAGCCCGTGCCGGTGCAGGCCGCGCCCGCCGAGCGCCCACCCGGCGCATGGCCGCTGGTGTGCGGCAGCGCCATGCCGGCCGCCGCAACCACCCCGCCCGCGGCCCCATCCGCCATCGTCGCGCGCGGCGCCTACCTCGCCAGGCTGGGCAACTGCGCGGGCTGCCACACGGCACCCGGCGGCACGGCCATGGCCGGCGGCCGGGCCATCACCACGCCCTACGGCACGGTCTACGCCGGCAACCTCACGCCCGATCTGCAGACCGGCATCGGCCGCTGGAGCGCCGATGACTTCCACCGCGCGATGCACGAGGGGCGCGCACCCGACGGACGCCGGCTGCTGCCGGCCTTTCCGTACACCTCGTTCACCCACGTGGCGCGGGCCGACAACGATGCACTCTTCGCCTGGCTGCGCAGTCTGCCGCCGGTGGTGCAGCCCAACCGGCCGCACGCGCTGCGCTTCCCGTACAACACGCCGCTGGCGATGGCGGCATGGCAGTGGCTGAACTTCGAGCCTGCGCCGCCGCTGGCGCAGCCGCCGGGCGAAGGGGCGGCGCGCGGCGCCTACCTCGCCAAGGGTCTGGGCCACTGCGGCGAGTGCCACGCCCCGCGCGGCCGCTGGTCGGCACCCGGCCGCGAGCTGCTGGGCGGCGCCATGCCGGGCCAGGCCTGGACCGCGCCCTCGCTGCACCCGGTGCAGGGCCGGCCGGTGCCGTTGGCCGAGACGGCGGCACTGCTGCGCTCTGGCCGCAACGCACACGGCACCGCCGGCGGGCCGATGGCCGAGGTGGTGCAGGCCAGCACCCAGCACTGGGACACGGCCGATCTGCAAGCGCTGGCCGGCTACCTGCAGATGCTGCCGCCCACCGCGCCCCCGCCTCCCGCCCAGCCGGCCGACCCTGCGCTCATGAAGGCCGGCGAGCGCCTCTACGCGCACCACTGCGCCGACTGCCACGGCGCCGACGGCCGCGGTGCGCCGTCTGCCTACCCGCCGCTGGCGGGCAACCCCGGCGTCACGCAGCCGGGCGTGCGCAATCTGGTGGCGATGCTGCGGCACGGTGGTTTCGGTGCCGCCACCGGAGACCACCCTCGGCCCTACGGTATGCCGCCGGCCGATCTCTCGGTGGACGACACCGCGGCGGTGCTGACCTACATCCGCCAGGCGTGGGGCCAGAACGCGAGCCCGGTCAGTGCGCTGGACGTGCAGAAGGCGCGGTGAGTCAACCCGGCGGGATCGGCACCGCATCGGCCAGCGCCGCGGCCAGCGGCGTGGCCCGCGCAGCCGCGGCAGCCGTGGCGGAGCCCATCGTCCCTGCGAATCGCGCACGCCGATAGGATCCAGCCGCCCGCAACCTCGACCGAAGCAGATCGGCGGACGCCGATGACGAACCACCCGACCCGCTACGAGCAACTCGCCGACGACATGGCGCAGGCCATCCGCGAAGGCCTCCTGCGGCCCGGCGACCGGCTGCCTTCGGTGCGCGAGACCTGCCGCCGCCGCGGCATCAGCCCGGCCACCGTGTTCCAGGCCTACGGCCTGCTGGAAACGCGCGGCCTGATCGAGTCCCGCCCGCGCTCCGGCTACTACGTGCAGGTGCCGCGCCGCGCGTTGCGCGAACTGCCGCAGGCTGCCGTGCCGCGAGCCGAGGCCACCGACGTGGCGGTGAGCGCGCTCGCCTTCGAGTTGCTGGAGTCCACCCGCAACCTCGACGTGGTGCCGCTCGGCTCGGCCTTCCCGGGGGCGCACCTGTTCCCGTTCGACAGGCTGGCACGCCATGGCGCGCGGGCGATGCGGCGGCTGAACCCGCGCCAGATCACCAACGCGCTGACCGCGGGCGACGAGGGCCTGCGGCTGGCGCTGCGCCGCCGGTACGCGCTGCAGGGCGTGCCGCTGGCAGCCGATGAGCTCGTCGTCACCAACGGCGCGCTGGAAGCACTGAACCTGTGCCTGCAGGCCGTGACGCGGCCGGGCGACGTGGTGGTGATCGAGTCGCCCACTTTCTACGCCGCGCTGCAGGTGCTGGAGCGGCTGCGCCTGCGCGCCGTGGAAGTGGCCACCGACCCGGCCGAAGGCGTGGACCTGGCAGCGCTGGAACGCGTGCTACAGCAGCAGCGTGTGGCCGCGTGCTGGCTGATGCCCACGTTCCAGAACCCGCTGGGCGCGCTGATGCCGGTGGCGCGCAAGCAGGCGCTGGTGGCGCTGCTGGCGCACCACGGCGTGCCGCTGATCGAGGACGACGTGTACGGCGAGTTGTACGCCGACGCGCGGCGCCCGCCGCCGGCCAAGGCCTTCGACGCCGCCGGCCTGGTGCTGCACTGCTCGTCGTTCTCCAAGTGCCTGGCGCCGGGCTACCGCGTCGGCTGGGCCGCTGCCGGCCGCCATGCAGGCAGCGTCCAGCGCCTGAAGATGATGAGCTCGCTGGCCGCCGCGCTGCCGCCGCAGCTGGCGATTGCCGACTACCTGGCCCAGGGCGGCTACGACCGCCATCTGCGCCAGCTGCGCGCCCAGCTGGCCGACGAACAGCGGCGCATGGTGCGTCTGGTGGAGTGCCACTTTCCGCGCCACACGCGCGTCACGCGGCCGGCCGGGGGCTATTTCCTGTGGCTGGAACTGCCGCCCGCGGTCGACGCGCTGGCACTGCACCAGCGTGCGATGGCGCAGGGCATCAGCACCGCGCCCGGCGTGCTGTTTTCGGCCGACCGGCGCTTCACGCACCACCTCCGGCTGAACACCGGCCACCCGGGAGACCGCCGCGTCGATGGCGCGATGCGCACGCTGGGCGCGCTGGCGTCGGCGATGGCAGGTTGACAGCTTGGGAGGTCGCGCTCCCGTACGCCCGCTCAGCCTCGGGCAGCGCGCTGCCTGAGCTTGCGGTACAGCGTGGCGCGGCCGATGCCCAGCAGGCGCGCAGCCTGCGTGACCTTGCCTTCGCACTGCTGGAGCGCGGCATCGATGGCCTGGTCAGCCACGGCGTGCATGAGGCCGGCGCCCGCGGCAACGGTCGACGCGCCGCAAGACGGTTCCACGGCGCCGAAATCATCCATCGACAGCTGGGCACCGGGCTCTGCCAGCGCGACGGCGCGCTGCACGGCATTGGACAGCTGGCGCACGTTGCCGGGCCAGGGGCGGGCCCGCAGCGCGGCGCGCAGCGCGGGCCCCGCACGCGATGCCTCGGCACCGAAGCGCCGCAGCAGCGTGTCCAGCACGGCGTCGAAGTCACGCCGTTCGCGCAGCGGCAGCAGGTGCAGGGTGTGGCCGCACAAGCGGTACATCAGGTCCTCGCGGAACAGGCCCTGACGCACCAGTTGCGCCAGATCGCGGTGGGTGGCGCAGACGACGCTCACGTCCACCGGGCGGGGGCGGTGGCAGCCCAGGCGCACCACCTCCTTGCCGTCGAGCACGCGCAACAGCGACACCTGAAGCGCCAGCGGCATGTCGCCGATCTCGTCGAGGAACAGCGTGCCGCCATGCGCGGCTTCGATCTTGCCGGCCGCGCCGCTGCGACGCGAGCCGGTGAACGCACCTTCGACGTGGCCGAACAGCTCGCCCGCGAGCAGCTCGCCCGGCAAGGCCGCGCAGTTCAGCGCCACGAAGGGTCCGCCGGCGCGTGCGCCGGCGGCGTGCAGCGCGCGCGTGGCGACCTCCTTGCCGGTGCCGGTCTCGCCACTCACCAGCAGCGGCAGGCCGGCGGCCATGGCGCGCAGCGCACGTTCGAACTGGCGCGCCAGGTGCGGGTCGCCGAACTCCGGGGTGGCCGGCGGCAAGGTCCTCGCAGCCACCACGACGCGCGGCGCGTGCGCCGTCGTTGTGGTGCCGTCGAACGGCAGTGCGCGCAGCCGCACGCCGTCCTGCATGCGCAGCGGCGCACCCGACGACGAGCGCCGCAGCGCCGACACCCAGCCGCCGAAGCGCTCGACGAACAGCTGGTCGAAGTGCTGCGCCAGTGCCCCGGCGGGCAGGCCCATCAGGCCGCGCGCGGCACGGTTGGCCGCCAGCAGTTCGCCGTCGCTGCCGAAGGCGAGCCAGGCGCCGCTGCCGGCGGCCTCGATGCAGGTGCCGCCGCCGGCATCGATCTCGACGTGCACGGCGGCGCGCAGCGTGCGGAACAGGCGGCGTTCGATGCGCTGCGCGCAGCGCGAAGCCAGCCACAGCGTGCTGTCGACCATGCCGGGCATGTCGCGGCTGACGTCCACTGCGGCCACCACGTCGCCGTGCGGGTCGAACACCGGCGCGGCGCTGCAGTGGAAGATCTGCGTCTCGGTGTAGAAGTGCTCGGCCCCCAGTACGCGCACCGCCTGCGCCTCCTGGATGGCGACCGACATCGCGGTGGTGCCGATGGCCGCTTCGGACAGGTCGACGCCGGGCCTGAAGGCCAGCTGCAGCGGCAGGCTGCGCTCAGCGATCGCGCCGTCCACGGCCAGCACGCTGCCCGAGCGGTCGGTCAGCAGCACCGCGTAGCCGGCATCGCGCACCGAAGCCGCCAGGTCCGCCAGTTCGGGCTGCGCCGCCGCCAGCAAGTCGTGATGGGCCTGAAGCAGGCGCGACACGTGGGCACGCTCTACCGGCTCGAAGGCCACCGGCTCGTCGACCGCATGGCCGCGCTCGCTGCAGCGCTGCCACGAGCGCAGCACCGCGTCGTCGACCAGCCCCTGCGACGCCTGGCCCTGCTCGAAGAAGGCATGGCGGGCGTTCCAGATGGCTACGGGGCGGTAGTGCGGGCGCGGCAGGGCGACGGCGCTGGACATCGGTGGCCGCAGGTTCGACATAAACCCGAAGCAGGCCAGCGAAAGCCCGCCACGTCAATCAGGAATCTGCGCAACGCTGCTGGCACGGGCCGTCTCGCGAGGCGTCTCGTCGTCTCGATGTGAGACGACGTCCGGGCCCGTCGCGGTGCACGCCGCATCCCCACGTGCCGAGGCAAACCATGCCCTCGCGCGGGCCGCGCCGGCCGTTGGCATCGCACTTGCGGCAAGCCCTTTCGTCCGCGGCACCCCGCCGCGCCCACAAGGAGACAGACGATGAACGCAAGCAACGCCGCCGCCCCGTGGGCCGGCCGCATCTACGGCGCCGGATGGCAGGCCGCCCACGGCGGCACGGTCGACGTGAAGGAGCCCGCCACCGGCGAGGTGCTCACCACCATCGGCCTGGCCGATGCCGAGGACGTAGACCGTGCCGCACGTGCCGCCGCGCAGGCCCAGCCGGCCTGGGCCGCCACGACCTTCGACCGGCGCGCCGCCGTGTTGCGCCGCGCCGAGCAGCTGCTGGCCGATCGTGCCGACACGTTCCAGCACTGGAACGTGCGCGAGGCCGGCTCCATCGGTCCGAAGGCCGGCTGGGAGCTGCAGGCCACGCGCGAGCAGCTCTCGATGTGCGCCGCTCTGCCGATGCAGCCGGTGGGCCAGATCTTCCCCTCCGCCATGCCCGGCCGCACGAACTACTGGCGCCGCGTGCCCATCGGCACCGTGGGCGTGATCGCGCCGTGGAACTTCCCGCTGCTGCTGGCGATGCGTTCGGTCGCGCCAGCGCTGGCACTGGGCAACACGGTCATCCTCAAGCCCGACGTGCAGACGCCGGTGATCGGCGGCGCGCTGATCGCACAGCTGTTCGCTGACGCCGGCCTGCCCGAAGGGGTGCTGCACGTGCTGCCTGGCGGCCCCGCCACCGGCGATGCGCTGGTGCGCCATCCGCAGGTGGACATGATCTCGTTCACCGGCTCCACCGCGGTGGGCCGCAGCATCGGCCAGACCTGCGGGCAGATGCTCAAGAAGTGCATCCTCGAACTGGGCGGCAACAATGCGCTCGTCGTGCTGGAAGACGCCGACCTCGACGCCGCCAGTTCCAGCGGTGCCTGGGGCGCCTTCCTGCACCAGGGCCAGATCTGCATGCAGGCCGGCCGCCACCTGGTGCACCGCAACGTGGCCGACCGCTATGCGCAACTGCTGGCCGCGCGCGCGCAGGCACTGCAGGTGGGCAACCCCCATGCGGGCCCGGCGCACCTGGGCCCGTTGATCAATGACCGCCAAGCCGAGCGCGTGCAGAAGGTGGTGGACGACGCTGTCCGTGGCGGTGCGCAGGTGGTGACCGGTGCGCACCGCGAGGGCCGCTACTACTGGCCCACCGTGCTGACAGGAGTGCAGCCGACCATGAGCGCGTTCACCGACGAGATCTTCGGCCCGGTGGCGCCGATCACGGTGTTCGATACCGACGAGGAAGCCGTGGCGCTGGTCAACAGCTCGCCCTACGGCCTGACCGCGGCCGTGCACACGCGCAACATCCCGCGCGGCGTGTCGCTGGCGCAGCGTCTGAAGAGCGGCATGGTCCACGTCAACGACCAGACCGTGAACAACGAGTTCCACGTGCCCTTCGGCGGCATGGGTGCTTCCAGCAACGGCGGGCGCTTCGGCGGGCCGGCCAACCTGGACGAGTTCACGCAGACCCAGTGGGTCAGCGTGATGGAAGCGCCGATCACCTACCCGTTTTGAAGATCACCCCCTGGAGGAGACAACACATGACATACCCCGTTCGCACCCTGCTCATCGCCGCGCTGGCCTGCACCGCGGCCGCAACCGCTTTCGCCACCGAAGGCGGGGGCTCGATGTACCCCAACGGCGTCGACACCTTCATGGCCGGCGCCGTCCCACCCCCTGGCCTCTATGGTTTGGTCTACGCCACAAACTACAGCGCCGACAAGCTGGTGGACAACAGCGGCAACGACCTGAACGTACCGGGCTTCAAGGTCAGGGCCACGGTCGTCGCACCACGCCTGGTGTGGGTACCTGGCACCAAGGTTCTGAGCGGAGATCTGGTTGTCCACACCATCGTGCCGCTGGTAGACCTGAAGGTCAGTGCAGGCGGCGCCACCGACTCGCGTCGTGGCCTGGGTGACGTGACGGTGGGCGCGGGCGTTGCCTGGCATCACAGCCCCAACCTGCACAGCGTGGCAGCCATTGACGTATTCACCCCGACAGGCAGCTACGACAAAAACCGGCTGGCCAACGCCGGACGCAACTACTTGGCGTGGGAGCCTCTGTACGCCATCAGCTGGATTGACCCACAGGGCCCGAACGCCGACATCAAGCTCGGCTACATGATGAACCGGCGCAACAGCGACACAGGCTACAAGTCAGGCGACGAGTTCCACTTCGACTACTCGCTGGGCTGGGGATTCGGCAATGGCTTGACGGCCGGCGTCGGGGGCTTCTTCTACCGCCAGGTCTCGGCGGACAACCTGACCGGCAGCGACGTGGTCGGCGGCAAAGGGCGCGCGTTCGCCGTCGGCCCCGCCATGAAGTACGACAGCGGCAAGGGCTGGTTGCTGATGGCGAAGTGGCAGAAGGAGAGCGGCGTGCGCAATCGCGCCGAAGGCAGCGCGTTCTGGCTCAAGGCCGTTTTCCCCCTGTGACCCTCCAAACAACCCAAGGAGATTCCATGGACACAATCACCACTTCCCTCACCCGCCGGCTGGCCGGCGACGCCTGTGTCGCACTGGCCCTGCTTTGCGGTGCCGTGGCCGCGCACGCCGAGCGTCCGGTGCTCGAGTACAAGGCCGAGGTGGCGCTGAAGGCGCCGCCACAGAAGGCCTGGGACAGCTTCAAGGCCTTCGACAGCATCCACAAGTGGCACCCGGCCACCGAGAACACCGTGCTGCTGGTGGGCCAGAACGGCAAGCCGCTGGCGGTGCGCGAGTTCCAGCTCAAGGGCGGCGGCTTCGTCATCAGCGAGCTGCTGGCCTACGACGAGGGCAAGCGCTGGTTCAAGTACCGCATCATCAAGACCAACCTGCCGCTGGCCAACTATGTGGCCGAGA
>ERZ795061.4023-NODE-4023-length-12539-cov-6.173983_pt1 | contig 12539 bp, 7 predicted proteins | sample MGYA00375145_ERZ795061 | MGnify/ENA primary metagenome ERZ795061 (study PRJEB30190, sample SAMN05720144) | anaerobic digester metagenome | isolation source: active sludge of municipal wastewater-treating anaerobic digesters | place: USA | collected 2014-12-22 ... | reverse complement strand
GCTTGGTCTTTATGTCCTGGGTCTCATTATTCTTATTTTATCGAGATAGACCCTTACCAACCGTAAAGCAACATTATGCTTATGCATGGAATTTGAGTTGCTATCAACCATAGCACGCTCCAAAAAACCCTTTTAATAAGGTCTAATGGCCCTTTAATATAATTACTAATTTATTTAGTATTTATATTGCTAATTATGTTAGTATTTATAATGTTTGTGTCAACAAACAAAACGGCTATGAAAATTATTGAATCGCCATTGGTAGGGCAACGGTTTATTACGGCCCGCAACAAAAGTGGAAGGTTATTTCAGGTAAAGCAGGTTTTAAACCAACACCGGGATTTATTGATCACCCGGCTATTGAGAGACATCCCTTATTTCCTTGCATTCAAGTATCAGGCCCGGGCCAATGAAACCGAGTTGGAAGAAATCAAATCCAAGTTGATGGATTTGCAGAAGCGGGATGTTGATTTGACCAACTATGCATCGATCGTAGAGCAAATCAAAAGAAGAACAACCATCAAGTTAAACAACCAGGAATTTTTCAGAGAGATTGATCAACTTTTATTAGGATAAACTCAGCATATGAAGACCATTAAATCTGCCTTATTGGGTACTAAATCTCTGATCGATACAAACCCAGAAGTACTGTTGGTTCAATTGAAAGAAATTTTAAAAGCTCATCGCGAACTAATTATTAATCGATTGATGGGAGATGTACCCACCTACCTTGATTATAAGTTCAATGTAAAGGCGGATAAGAAAATGGTGGAACTTGTAAAGGATAGATTACTGGATTTGAAGAAATCTAATGCTGATCTGGATGCCTACGACTCCATTGTACAGCAAGTACTTAACCGGTCAGTTACCCATCTCACCAATGAGCCTTTCTATGTTGAAATCGATGAGTACTTATCACAATATGTTAAGCCACAACAATTAAAATTTGTAAGCTAGCTGTAAACGAATTAGGTTCTGCCTTACTTCCTGGCCAAAGACTCCAGATCAACTCTTCTGAAAAATATCTCCGCCCCTTCTGATTGAATTTGGATTCGACCTTTAGTAGGTTTAACCTTATAAGCGTGGTTCACTAACGTGCCATTTAGATAAATAGCAATTTCATCTCCTTTGGCAATACACTCCAGCGTGTTCCATTCACCTGCTGGTTTTTCAACATCCTGAGTGCCCCGAAAACCAATCACATCTTTCCAGTTTGGATCCCGACCATACCAATTGATGCGATCGCCATGAATGGTTGCTGATTGACCTCCTGGTTGAAATACAAATGAGTCTTCTTGCTTTTCATTTGCCACAGGACACGTAATGCTGAACTGATCACTTCCATCACCTACCACAATAAAATCCCCAGTTCCACCTTCTATGATCTGACATTCGATTGAGCGCATCCAGATTCCCCCCGAACCACCATCTTCGCCTATGGAATGCAAGAGTATACCACAATCACGGGCATTCTCCAATCTGGGGGCAAACGTTTTTCCGCCCCATTTGAATTCGACTATGAGATGATAATTCTCGTATTCATTATTGGTAGTAATGCAACCCCACTCCTCTCCGGAGATGCGTATCATGCCATCGAGAATGGTAAAGACTTTTTTAGGATCATTATCCAGGCCCCTGTTTTGCAGAAACGTGTACCAGCCATTCAGATTACGCCCATTGAATAGCGAGATGGCTTTATTCTTATCGGGTTTTGGCTTCCTTTGAGCGAAGCAAGTCACTGATAAAATTAAAGCAATCGATAAGAGTATTATTTTTTTCATGTTTATCTTACTAGCCTTGAGAATCACAAAATCATGGAAGCAGAATTATTTCCGTTTAGTCGTACAAAAGCTTCAGCAGCCTTAACTCCAGCCTCCACACCTCGAAATTTTTCCATAATCTCATGACCACAATCATAGATACCTGGCGGGTCCTGGCTAATATGACAGTATAATGCCTTTCGTTTGGTTTCCTGTTCCTTCGAGATGTCAACATAATCTGTAGGGTGAAATGTCATGGTTTGTTCACCGGCACATACTTCATAAAAGTAGAGCTGAAATTTATTCTTGACCCGTAACCACGCTTGAATGGTAAGAAAACTGGCGGCCTGATGATCCTTATGTGAATCAATGGGCCACTGGGTGAAGACAAGATCGGGTTCTTCATCGTGCATAAGCTCAGTCATCTTGTTTATCCATTCTGAATTAACGATGGTATCTCCATCTATCTGCCCCAGAAAAAATGGTTTTGCATCTAACACTTTACAAGCCGCTTCTGCCTCTTTGGTTCGGATACCAGCCGCCTCCTTATGTGATTTACCCACAATGCCAGCTTCACCTCGGGTTAAGTAAACCACCTTTACTTCATGACCGGCTGCGCTGAATTTTGCCAATGTGCCACCGCATCCGCTTTCCGGATCATCCGGGTGGCCACCCACACAAATCACTTTCAGCCTGGACTTCTGATTGACTGATTTTGTTTCCGCCAAGGCTGAGAGCGGCAATGCTGCCAAACCAACCATAGAAGCCTTTTTGAAAAATTCCCTTCGGGATGTTTTTTGATTCATAGTATGGTTACTAAGGATTCCATTAATTAGGATGCTTTATTGTTGAACTAAAGTCAGTTTAAAGATTGCACTTTATTTTCAAACCCGAACACGGTAACGACAATTCCTTACATTTACCTTAACGAGTCTGACAACAAATGAAAAGGGTTTTAGCCATCATTGTGATCTCTCAATTTTTTTGCACCTCCTTATGGTTTGCCGGGAATGCGATATTGCCAGACATCATTACCACCCTTCACCTTAACCAAACTTTCCTTGCTCATTTAACCAGTGCCGTACAGTTTGGATTTATCTCGGGGACATTGGTTTTTGCGCTCTTCACAATCTCCGATCGTTTTTCTCCTTCCTTAGTCTTTTTTATCAGTGCATTGGTAGCTGCCCTTTGCAACCTTGCTATAAGCATTGAAGGTATTCCTGCAATGAGCGTACTTTTATTTCGATTTTTGACCGGATTTTTTCTTGCTGGAATTTATCCAGTTGGAATGAAGATCGCATCCGATTATTATCAGAAAGGTCTGGGTAAATCGTTAGGCTTTTTAGTTGGCGCCCTCGTAATCGGAACGGCATTCCCACATCTTTTAAAAAGCCTAACGTCCACATTCCCATGGAAGTATGTTATTTTCTCTACCTCAGCATTATCAGTAATTGGGGGTCTTGCGATGGTACTCCTGGTACCCAATGGTCCCTACCGTAAATCCGGTCAACCTTTAAAACTAACATCCTTTCTTACTGGTTTCAGGAATAAAAAATTCAAATCGGCAGCGTTGGGATATTTCGGACACATGTGGGAGTTATATACTTTCTGGGCATTCGTGCCGGTAATGCTTACAGCCTATAAAAATCACCATCAGGATAGTACATTGAACATTGCGTTTTATTCCTTCCTTATTATCGCGTCAGGCGGAGGAGCCTGTGTGCTGAGTGGAATGCTTTCACAAACCTTTAAGCCAAAAAGCTTAGCCACGTTGGCATTATTCTTATCAGGCTTATGCTGTCTGCTTTCTCCCCTATTTTTATCACAAGCTTCAGAGGTTGTTCTTTTGGTATTCTTATTTTTTTGGGGCCTGGTTGTAATAGCCGACTCGCCTCTGTTTTCTACACTCGTGGCTCAGTATGCTCCTGAAGAATCAAGAGGAACTTCCTTAACCATCGTAAATTGTATTGGCTTTGCGATCACTATTGTCAGCATCCAAGCTATAGGTGCTATAGCAACCCAAATCAGTGAACAATATATTTATCTGTTATTAGCAGCTGGCCCAATATTTGGTCTAGTTGCATTGCTAAGAGGCGAAGAATCGCCACTGGAACTTAATCCTAACCGAACACATAGCAGAGATTAAAAAAATTGAATTTTTATAATAAGTTTGATGTATATAAATCCACCATGCATATGAAATCTTCACCTATTTGGTTCTGCACATTAGCACTTGGAGTATTTACAGTTAGTCATTCAATGGCACAACAGGGTTACCCAAGCACCCCACCGGAAGTATCACCCATGCCCATGAAACCTGAAATGACAGAGATCTGGGAACCAGAAGTTAAAGTTGTTACCCCGGCCAAAAAACTGGGCGATGCACCCTCAGATGCAATCATTTTGTTTGATGGTAAAACCCTGGATCAATGGGTAAGTCAAAAAGATAAAACCAAACCCGCCCCCTGGAAAATTGTTGACAACGACCATATGGAAGTTGTTCCTGGTTCAGGAGGCATTCAAACAAAAATGCAATTTGGTGATTGCCAATTACACATTGAATTTAGTGCACCTGATGTAGTTGAAAGTGCTGGACAAGGACGCGGCAATAGCGGGGTGTTTTTCCAAAACCGGTATGAATTGCAGATTCTGGATTCCTATAACAACCGCACCTACCGCAACGGTCAGGCAGGCAGTATCTATAAAGACCATGCACCTTTGGTAAATGCCATGCGAACTCCACTGGAGTGGAATACCTATGATGTTATTTACACAGCGCCCCGTTTCAAAGCTGATGGTAGCCTTGACGCTCCGGCCCGAATAACCGTGTTGCATAATGGGGTGTTGGTTCAAAATAATACAACAATCAATGGCCTCACACTTTATATTGGCTTGCACAATTACCCATCCGCACACGGTGATGATGTGATTTCACTGCAGGATCATGGTAATAAAACTCAGTTCAGAAATATCTGGCTCCGTAAATTATAACAAGCAAGTACTTACATAATTTAAAATAGGAAGGGGAACAAAATATCCCCTTCCTATTTTTCAGTGTAGTTAACGCTAACCTCACCTTCCTCAGGTCGAACTCGAATTCTAGTTCACGAATCAAAATCCATACTGATTTTGAAGCTACTTCGAAACTGAAGATCTACACGAATTGCTCTAGCTATCGCCCTGTAAGGCTCAATGCCAACTTTTACTGGTAGGGTATTATCAGTTGCCTGTGAATTAAATGTCTAGTTAAAAATGTGGAGCCAAAAAACTTCACATACCCCAATAATTTTTTTAATGACACACGGTAGAACTGCTATATTTGTTTTGTTATAATCTGTTTTATGAAATTATTCCATTCTTATGTATTGGTATTTTTTTTAGTTTATACCACGCACGCGCAACAAAACATTATCACCCTACCAGGTATCACCGCAGTAAAATCGATAAATGATAAGGTTTTTTTTGCCGGCACTCATGATCTATATGGCACAGAGTTATACGTAAGGGAAGAACAAAGCGGTGGTATCAAATTCTTAAAGGATATAAACCCCGGATACGCAAGTTCGTCTCCAGACCAATTCATAGTTTTCAATGATCAAGTCTTTTTTATTGCATATTCACCTGACTATGGTTTAAGTGTATGGAAAAGTGATGGGACAAGCGAAGGAACTCAATTAGTTTATGGAGCCAATGATTCTAATCCTCAAAATTTAATGGTTTTTAAAAATAAGTTATACTTCACTACAAGCCTTGGTTCGATTATTAGTACTGATGGAACTCTGGAAGGGACGAATGTTTATTATCAAGCGGATTATTCGTGGGGGCGAATTGCAACTATGGTAAAGGATGATCAATATATATATTTCACTGAGAACGGTAGGACGATTTATCGGGATGATGGTACTGCAAGAATTAACTTCTTAGGCCCACTTTCTTGGGAAGATGTATACTTTAAAAATATTTTCATTCTTGAGAATTCAATAATCGTAATAAAATCCGCTACATACGATAATGTTATCCGGGTATATTCAATTAATAAAGATGCATTAGGTAATGGCCAAGAAGAGGAAGATTGGAAGCTTATAAAAAAGCTGGACGCTCCTATTTATGGAACACAGGAAATAGGAAATTTCACTTACGTATCTGGAAAATTGTTCTTCAGCTTCCGTACTAATTATGACAACGTTAGTCCAACCGATGAGTTATGGATTTGTGATGGTACTGAGGCTGGAACAAAAATGTTGAAGTCGTTTGAGTGGTTGCGATATTCTTATCAATCTGAGATGAATATGTTTTTTGCCTTTCAGGGAAAATTATTTTTCCGTTCAGGAGAATCAGTCAATAGAGCATTATGGACTTCCAACGGAACCTCTGAAGGAACAATCAAATTTCACGATGTTATAATCACACCTCCTTATAACGATCAAAGGATTCCAGTTTTAATTTCTGAAAACAAAATGTATTTCAGTGGCGCAGGTACTGACGATCGATATAATGCGGAGCTATGGAGTTCTGATGGAACGACTGCAAACACAAACCAATTTTTTGATCTTGAAGATGATGGAGGAAGTTTTCCTCATGATTTTTCATTTTCAAACGGTGTTCTCTACTTCATTACTTCGAAACAATTTTCAGCAACGCTCTGGAGTACTCTTCCAACAGCAGACATTTCATTAAATAATTCTTGGAACAGCGTGATTAAATCAGGGTCAAGTCTATCTCCATTTTATGATGTCGCTATTGGTGAATGCAACACAAGTGATATATTAATCCGTAACAAAGGTCTTGAACCCCTTTATCTGAGAAACCTAATTGTAACCGGGAAGGATTTCTATATTGTACAAACGTCTATTCCTGAAAGAATAGAACCGGGTGGATCCACAACGATACAAGTTGTTTTTAATCCAGTGAGTGCAAACACGGCTCGTTCTACAATTACAATCTTTTCAAGCGATTTGGATGAATCAAAATACGTTGTTAACCTAAGCGCCACACCATCAACTCGCGCTGCCACCGAACTTTGTAAGTTCCCCACATATGGATTTACTAAAAGACTTGAGCCTGTAGAAATCTTAAGCCCTATTATTCTATCAAATTCCACAATTACTGAAGAGCAGCCAACAGGCACTGTTATCGGAGAGTTTACATTCCCAATAAACTCAAGTTTTATTTTAACAGCGGGCGAAGGTGATGAGGACAATCAACACTTTTCAATTGATGGCAATCAATTGAAATCCAAGACGATCTTTAATTTTAGCTCAAAATCCTTATATTCCATAAGAGTAAAAGCAATCTCACAGCAAAGTGAATCTGAAAGATCCATCCGTATTAGTATCATCAATACTAGTTTGGGTTTTATAAGAGGAGAATGCGAGCCAACTTTTCACGGGATGAATTTTACTTATACTTCCTTAGAGGTAAACTCAAATGGTCATCTATTTGCAACAACCAGTGATGGTAGAATACTTCGATCCTTGGACGATGGTCAAAATTGGGAAATAGCGTATATGGCAAATAATTTTAGATTGTCAGGGATATCCTTTAAGGGAAACACAGGATACGCTCAAGGGAAAAATATTCTATTAAAATCCGATGATGCTGGTGCCTCCTGGTTTAGACTTTATATTCCTCGTTCCAGTAATTATTATTTTAGAGATCTTGCTGTATTCTTTCTCAATGAAACAGAGGGGTATATAGGCACTGAAGAAGGAGAAATCTTTTTCACTGAAGATGGAGGTCGGACTTGGGAGACGCGCCATGAAGCATCGTGGAATGAGTTTAGAAGTGTTTTCTTCCTATCAAAGGATAAAGGTTACGCTACTGTTGGCTGGGGTGATTTACTACAGACTGCAGACGGAGGACGATCATGGTCTTCTGTAGATCTTTCCGCTCTTGGATGGAATACCCGAGTGCGGGATCTTTGGTTCACAAATGATAAAGATGGATTTCTTATTGGAGAATACAAATTCTACGTCACCAAAGACGGTGGAAATACATGGATAGAAGTACCTGCCGTTAGTATAGGGGATCTATACAAAATCAAGTTCTTAAATGAGAATTTGGGATTTTTATATGGCGGTAATAGTATGATCTATAAAACTAGCAACGGAGGTAACACTTGGAGTCAGATTTTTCCCGGTATTTTGCCTAGCAAGATATCGGGTATCGCGCAGTCTTCGGGAAACCTTTTCATATGCACTAATAGTAACTATAGTAACGAGAATGCAAGATCGTTAGCAGTATCAACCAATGAAGGTACAACGTGGTCCAATATCAATTATTTCCCTGGGGGTAACATTTATCATGTTGATTTTACCCTTGACAATGGGGGGATTATTATCGGTCAAGAGGGTGTTTTTAAAACAGAAGACAATGGATTAACATGGAATCAAATGGTGACAGATCTCTCAAACATTTCGGCCATGAATTTCATAGATGAAAATACGGCTTTATTTGTTAGCAATGGTAACATTTATAAATCTACTGATGGTGGAAGAACTACCCGAAATGTGTTAACAACTGAACAAGTTGACCAATATCTTCCTGCAGGGAACCTTTATGCCACACCAGACAACATTCTTTTTTCAGTAAGTTGGTATGCCATTTACAGGAGTGATGATCAAGGTGAAACATGGGAAATGATTTCACTCAATCCGGGGTATTATACACAAGGAATGCAATTTGTTTCTTCTTCTATTGGATATCGCATTGAATTATTTGGATCTGTAGAGAAAACAACCGACAGTGGCAAAACATGGTTCGAAGTATATACCCGAGATCCTCAGGCTTCAAATCCATTCTATGCTATTTTCTTTATTAATGAAAACCTTGGCTATAAAGGAGGGAATTTTCTTGAGCGAACTACAAATGGTGGAATAAGTTGGGAAAAAGTGGATTGGCCGTTTTATGAAATTCTGGCTATACACTTCCAAAACGAGAATCATGGATATGTTGTGACGAGAGGCGGCAATGTTTATGAAACTAATAATGCTGGCGAAACATGGGAAACTATTTTTTACGCATCGAATACGTTGACCGATGCCCAATTTATTAACCACGAAATAATTCTGGTAGGTCCCAACGGATTTGTAGCACGTATGAGTACATCATCAATCACTCCTTCCATCCCCGGTTATATCTCCGGTCCTACCCTTGTTTGCGCAGGTGATGCAACTGAATTCTATCTTGCGGTGAATAGCAATAATGGTACCGAGTGGAGCTCTACAGCAGGCAGCATTGAGGATCACAATGAATATATAGTAGTTAATTTTCCCGATCCCGGAGTATTTACAATCACCGCAAAACATTTCAATTCATGCAGTGTAAGTGACATTCGCTCAACTACAGTTATGGTTTCTGCTGCGCCAAACACTCCTATTATTGAGGGGCCGAACCCTTCTGTATCTGGAGAAAAAAATGTTGTTTACACTGTGACGAATAAAAAGGAAGATTCCAGATTCCTGTGGGAGGTTGATGGTAGTTCTAAGACTTTGCCGATTGATAATAAAATAACTATAGATTGGGCAACGCAAATTGAGATTAGTGAGATTAAAGTTTTAGAGATTGACACCTACGGGTGTCGGGCTTATGGGAACTTTATTGTTGAATTAGGAATACCTCTTGGGGTTGAGTCCAAGCTTTGGAATCATGTTAGCCTATATCCTAATCCAACAGAAACCGATACAAAAATTGTCTCAGAAAATGGTGAATTACTTTTCATTCGTATCCTGGATACACTTGGAAAAGAATATTTCCGGACTACCCTTTATGAAGGTGAAGAACAACCCTTGCTTACCAGGCAGCTACCATCAGGGTTTTATTTAGTAGAGATTTCAGACGGCATTCACACGATCACAAAAAAACTCATAAAAAATTAAAAATTACTTCATGAGGAAATTGGAATATTAAAATCCGACATATTAAAAGGAGACAAAAAATATCAACCTATTTTTCTAATATGAAAGCCAGATTTGTCATGGTTGCCATTACCATGTTTTTTATTACTTCCTCGTTTGGGCAACTATTCGAACGCAAAGTATTTAATAGCCCTGGTTCAGATTACTTCACCCGATATCATTGGGCGGATTTTAATGGTGATGGAATATTTGATATTCTTGAGATTAGCTTTTATTATAGTGCCACTTTGCATATTTCAGATGGTGCTAATTACAATTCGAATAATCTGGAATTCGAAAACTTATACTTTGAGGAGGGTCGATATGCGCTCAATGATTACGATGGGGATGGTGACATAGATATGCTTTCAAGACAAGGCTATTCATTAGTCATTGTCAATTATGATGAAGTCAGTGGTTTTACCTTGCAGAATACTGGAATAACCTTTACAGACTATGATAATGGAAAAATCTATTGGCTTGATCTTGATGGTGATCTTGATTTGGATATTCTCCACGGAAGGAAAATCTTCCTAAATCATCAAGGAATATATTCTGAGTCATCAGTATCACTCCCCGAACTACTCTCCAATATGGTATTAGAGGACATTAATGGAGACGGTTTAATGGATATCGTAACGGGTGGATATGAATCATATGACGGCACCGAAGTGAGTATTTTTATTAATGAAGGACAAGGCCATTTCAAACAAACATCCGCACCCACATTGCCCGTTACTAACCTTCGATCCGGTACAATTACGCTCCTTGACGGGGATGGTGATTCGGATATTGATGTGTTCGCCATGGATCTTTATGCTCGTGGATGGATATTCAAAAATAGCCTGGCACAAACTGGTCAAATGTCATTCACTGCGGTTCAGATATTTACAAACATTAGTCTTAGTAACGCTATAGCAGGCGATATTAATTCCGATGGTCTACAAGATCTTGTAGTTTCAGATCAAACAAAGCTTACAGTGCTGAAAAACACAAGTACAGGAACAACAGTCTCTTTCACACACGAACCTTACGATATACAACTGGATTTCTTTCAAGGTTTAGACATTGTTGACATAAATAGAGACAATAAACTTGATATTCATATAAAAGGTTATTCTTATGAAAATGGCTCGGAGAATTTGTATTTTGAAAATATCAGCCCTCTTAGCGGGGCTGCTCCTTCTACACCAATTAATCTTTCATCCATCGTTGAAAAAAATGTATCGCTCTCCTGGAACGCTTTGCCCAAGCATTCCTATAATATAGAAGTGAAGAGAAATGGAGTCATTTACAAATCATCTAACACATCACCTTCTGGAAACTTATTACTGACCTCTGGAAATTTCTTTAGAAATGGCTCCCTTATCCTGCGCGGACTTCCTGCCGGATCATATGAATGGCGCGTTCAAGCATTAGATGCCTCAAGGCGCTCATCAATATTTTCCGCCACGAATACATTTGTTATTAACAATGGACCATCCTCTTTAACTTTGCAAGCAACTGATCTTAGAAAGATTAAACTATGCTGGATTTACAATGGTGCTGATAACCCTTCCTTTGTTGTTTTTAGAAAATCATCCGCGACAGCCGCTGCTGAAATCGCACAAGTGGTTGAGGGTGTAACCTGCTATGAGGATAATGCAGTTCCTGAAAATCAAAAGGTTGAATACTTCGTAGTTGCTGTGAAGGGAGGAATTTATTCAGCCCCAAGCAGTAATGTAATCCATCACTCAACTTTGTTTGTCGAGAGTTCTTTTGGAATTGCTAACCCAAATATAATCGCTGCCAAGTGTTTCGCTGCCGATTTTGACATGGATGGAGATTATGATCTGGAATTCATAGGTCGTGTTGGATACTCTGATAATAACTTCTTACTAAAGAACAATGGCACAGGTTTCTATACAGCCGATGGTTCAATGCTTACAGCAGATGGATTTATAGTACCCTATACAGAAATGGTAGGTGCTCGTGATATTGATAATGATGGTGATCCAGACATGATAGTCATTACAGGATCAGACTACTCCTGGCAAAAAGTCTCAATCTTCATTAACAATAATGGCACTTTCACAACTGGATTTGAAACTCCGGCTTACCTTGGTATTTTTCAACTTGCCGTTGAAGATCTGAACAATGACGGACGACTTGACTTATTGTTCTCAAATAACACAGGCAACAGCTCAAACAATGCACGTCAATATCAATTACTATATCAAACGATTGATGGTGGATTTGAAGATAGTCACATCCAATTAAGCAACACTGAATCTACAACAGTGGCTCACTTCAAATGTGTCGACCTGAACCGTGACGGATTCCTTGATATCCTATGGGCTTCGGCAGATAATAGATACACGGATATCCTGATAAATGAGGGGGGTGCGGCTTTTACAAAGCGATCATCAATTCTGCCAGTGACGTATGCTATGGGTGTGGCGGACTACACTGGAGATGGAAACATAGATGTTATCGTTCTAGGCAATGAAGGTTTGAACCTATATTTTGGAGCGGAAAATTTTACTTTCAAAGAGCCCAAGGTAATACCCATCCAATACCTTACTGGCAGTATGTTTGTTAACGTGGATCTCGACCTTAATGGGTGGACAGATCTGATACTTTCAGATGGCAACACTTCTCAAGTGATACTCAATAATGGCAATGGTTCTCTAAAAAGTTCGAACATTAGGTTGCAAAGTAATTGGGGATCTTCTATTACACTCACAGACTTTGAAAATGATGGTGATATCGACATTGTAAAAACCGGAAATGACGGCCAGCATCAAGGGCTGAATTATTTCTATAGGAATCAATTATCAAATATTAATGTTGTGAATACGCCCCCTACTTCGCCAGGCACGCTTACTGCTATTTATGAATCCGG
>ERZ795061.4016-NODE-4016-length-12552-cov-17.339121_pt1 | contig 12552 bp, 8 predicted proteins | sample MGYA00375145_ERZ795061 | MGnify/ENA primary metagenome ERZ795061 (study PRJEB30190, sample SAMN05720144) | anaerobic digester metagenome | isolation source: active sludge of municipal wastewater-treating anaerobic digesters | place: USA | collected 2014-12-22 ... | reverse complement strand
GACGCCGCGCTGCAAACCAGCGCCCCGCACATCTACGCGCTGGGCGACAGCGCGCAATATGCCAGCGCGGGCGGCCGCACCCTGCCCTACGTGATGCCCATCATGAACGCCGCCAAGGCACTGGCCGCCACGCTGGCGGGCACGCGCACCGAGGTGGCTTTCCCGTTGATGCCGGTGGCTATCAAAACCCCGGCACTGCCCATCGTGGTGGCCGCGCCCGCACCAGGCACGCCGGGTGCGTGGCGCAGCGTGGAGCCCGGTATCTGGCAGTTCATCGAACCGCAGGGTCGGCAGCTGGGTTTTGTATTGACCGGCAAGCAGACTGCGCGACGGGCGGAGCAGGCGAAACTGGTGGGGGCGTAAGTTTAGCTACTGTTTTTATAGCTGATCACGCATATCTGACAAGGGCTAAGGGTTGTTTTTGGCCTTGATTTCATCCCGCAAGGCCTGCAACTCCTCGCGCACGTGTTTCAGCTCGCGCATCAGGTCGTGCTCCATGTGCTTTTCTTCGGCTTCCACGTCTTTTTCAACAAAGATCGCTGCCAGGGAAGCGGTGGCCAGCGACAACACGGCCAGCCCCAGCAACACGACGAGAACAGAAAACATGCGCGACGCGTGCGTGCTGGGTACCAGATCGCCATAGCCCACCGTTGCCGCCGTGGTAAAGGCCAGCCATAGGCCGTCTGGCAGTGTCTCCACCATCGGATCCAGCAGCCAGAAACCGAATCCGCCGAACAGCAAGATAACGGCGCAAAGGATCAGCGAATAGATAACGCCCCGGCGGGCAATGTGAACTCTCTTGTGGCGGATGTGGTTGGGGACGTGGTTGGTCATGGTGCCTACAGGTTACCTGCAAACAGGCGCCGGGTGACCGCGTCCTTGAAGCTGTGCACATCGGCCAGGCCCAGACGCTCCAGATACGCCTGCGGCGCCTCCTTGCCTTCCCAGATGCTTTTGAAGGCGAGCGACAGCAACTCGGCCGGGTGTTCGCTGGCGTGTTTGAGCTTTTTCAGCGCACGCACGATCTTCAGCTCATCGGGCGTGAGGTCGGTGCCAAACGGGAAGTCGGGCAACAACTCGGCCTCGGCCCAGGGTTGCAGCGTGTCAGCCAGCACGTTGGGCAGGTTGCGACGGTAGCGCTCGGGTATTTCGTAGTGCGCGTCGAGCTTGCCATGGGCCTTGGCCTCTTTCACCAGCTCGTCCTGAAAGCGCGAATCGGCCACCGCGATGAGTCGCTTGATGACTTCGCTGTCCGACTGGCCCAGCAGATCGGCAACGCCATATTCGGTGACGACAATATCGCGTAAATGGCGCGGAATGGTGACGTGGCCGTAGTTCCACACAATGCTGCTCTTGAGGCCGTTTTTGTTGTCGTGGGTGGCGCGCAGCATCATGATCAGGCGCGCATCGGGCAGCGCGTGCGCCATGGCCACAAAGTTGTATTGCCCGCCCACGCCACTGACCACCTGGCCCGATTCCAACGCATCGCTGGCGGCGGCGCCCAGCAGCGTGACGATCATGGTGGTATTCATGAAACGTGCCTTGACGCGCTGCGCCCGCTTGAGGTCTTCCTGCCCGTAGAGCTGGTTGATGAAGTCGATGCGCGTCATGTCGATCTTGGCCAGTTCCTGCGGTGGCATGCTGCGCAGGCGCTCGTAAAAGTCACGCGGGCCGATGAAGAATCCACCCGTCATGAAGATGCCGCCTTTCAGCCGCGGGCCCAGCATGTTCTGGCTGACCTGGGCAAAGGCTTCTTCGTCCAGCAGGTTGGCGCTGCAGCGTACGCCGTCGAACTCCAGCAGATCGCCGTTGAGCGCCACGCCCGAACGCAGCACGCCAAAATGCTTCAGGAAAGCCAGGTCTTCTGCGCCCAAAGGTGAGCGCACACGCCCTGCATCCAGCAGTGCACGCAGGGTTTGCGGCGTCACGGTTTCATCCGCAATGGCGCCAGTGTTCAGCAGGCGCTGCAGCACGGTGTCGGCAAACACTTCGCGGCGGATGATGCCGGCTTCGATCAGCTTCAGGAAGCCGTTGACGAACATCTCCGAGCAGCCATAGAGCCCTTTGTCAAAACGGCCCAGATCACGCCCGGTCAATCCATCCGGGCAGATGGATTCGAGGATGCGCCTGTATTCCGCACCGTGCCGGTCGCGCACGATGAGCGCCTGTGCGATGGCATCGCCCAGAGAACCGATGCCGATCTGCAGCGTGCCCCCGTCTGCTACCAGGCTGGAGGCGTGCAAGCCAATGGCGTAGTCAGCCGGGCCGACTTTGTTGTTGGGCGGCGCAAACACGGTGTGCGTGCCGGCGGGGTCGGTCACCACCACGTCAAAGAACTCGGGGCCCACATCGGCCGTGTTGGGCATGAAAGGCATCATTTCGTTGATGACACCCACAACGATCAATGGCAGCTTGTCGGCACGAAACTTCTCCACCACCTCAAAGATCACGTCCGGGTTGCTGGAAAGGCTCAGCCGCAGGCCGGTTTCGGTCTGTTTGACCCCGACAGCCTGGGCAATCACGTTCATGCCCTGCAGCGCCATGTCGCGCACGATGTGGGTGTAGTTGGTAGAAATGTAGCCCTGTTGCGCGGCGGCGTTGTTCAGGTAGTCGCCCGTCTTCATGAAGACTTCATGCACCTCGATGTTGGGCGGCAGGCCGCCGCTGCGCAGGGCTTTCACGTACTCCAGATCGGGGTAGTCGGCAAACACACGTTCCACCAGCGGCGCCAGAAAGTGCTGCTCCAGATCGCTCTTGCCCACCGGCTTTTCCAGCGACAGGGCGGTGATGATTTTGAGGCGGCGCGCCGGGTTGTCCTTGATGCGGCGGTACAACGCATTCACAAACGGGTTGGGCTTGCCCACCCCCAGCGGAATGCCCAAAACAATGTCGCCCTGTGTGGTATCCAGCACGTGGTCCACGGCGGCGGCAATCAATTCCATCATCAGGGGGGCCGGCATAGTCTCTCCATTCGTTGTTGGCATGTCGCGGTCATCTTCGCGACTATCTGTTTGCACTTTAGGTTTTTGGCGTACGAGATGCTTTGCTCTGGATCAAGGTCCCCGGCGATCTTCACCGGCAGGACTGAACGGGTAGCAGCTTATTCCAGTCATGAAAGTAAAAACCGAAACACCCTCGGAGCCCATGCATACGCATATCCACCTACTAGGGTTTTCCCTTGTCAGGGTCTACAATTCACGTCCCTTATCAAAGCTGGCGGGCTGGCCTTTAGGCCATACTCATAACAGCAGGAGACAACAATGCCCCAGACAACGGCCAACGCCGAAGAAAAACGCGCCGAGTTGCGCAGTGCCGCGCTCGAATACCACCAGTTCCCGACGCCCGGCAAGATTTCCATTGCCGCGACCAAGCAGCTGGTCAACCAGCATGACCTGGCACTGGCCTATTCGCCAGGTGTCGCCGCGCCTTGCGAGGAAATTGTCAAAGACCCGAATAACGCGTTCAAGTACACGGCCCGTGGCAACCTGGTTGCGGTGATCACCAACGGCACTGCTGTGCTGGGCCTGGGCGACATCGGCCCGCTGGCCGCCAAGCCGGTGATGGAAGGCAAGGGCGTTCTGTTCAAGAAGTTTGCCGGCATCGACGTGTTTGACATCGAGATCAACGAGAAACACGACCTCGACAAGCTGGTGGACATCATTGCCTCGCTGGAACCGACGTTTGGCGGCATCAACCTCGAAGACATCAAGGCACCAGACTGCTTTTATGTGGAGCGCAAGCTGCGCGAACGGATGAAAATCCCGGTCTTCCACGACGACCAGCACGGCACCGCCATTTGCGTGGGTGCGGCCATCCTGAACGGTATCAAGGTGGTGGGCAAAGACATCAAAACCGTCAAGCTGGTGACCTCGGGCGCGGGTGCTGCGGCACTGGCCTGCCTGGGCCTGCTGGTGAAGCTGGGTCTGCCCCGTGAAAACATTTTTGTGACCGATCTGGCTGGCGTGGTCTATGAAGGTCGCACCGAGTTGATGGATGCCGACAAGATCGTGTTTGCGCAGAAGACATCGGCCCGCACGCTGGGTGAAATCATTGATGGCGCAGACATTTTTCTGGGCCTCTCCGCCGGAGGCGTGTTGAAGAAGGACTTGGTGGCCAAAATGGCCGCCAAACCACTGATCTTTGCGTTGGCAAACCCCACGCCAGAAATTCTTCCTGAGGAAGTCAAGCAGGTACGTGACGATGCCATCATGGCCACGGGCCGTACCGACTATCCGAACCAGGTGAACAACGTGCTGTGCTTTCCGTACATCTTCCGCGGTGCGCTCGACGCGGGGGCTTCTACCATCACGGTCGAAATGGAAATTGCGGCTGTACACGCCATTGCCGAGCTGGCGCAAGCAGAGCAGAGCGAAGTGGTGGCGGCAGCCTATGCGGGTGAGCAATTGGCTTTTGGCCCGGAATATCTGATTCCCAAGCCGTTTGATCCGCGCTTGATGATCAAGATTGCACCGGCCGTAGCGCAGGCTGCCGCCGACAGCGGCGTGGCACTTCGCCCCATCAAGGACATGGCGGCCTATCGCGACAAACTGCAAAGCTTTGTCTACGCGTCAGGCACCACGATGAAGCCCATTTATACGGCAGCAAAAAAAGCGACGAAGAAACGCGTGGCCTATTGCGAAGGCGAAGAAGAGCGCGTACTGCGCGCCTGCCAGATCGTGGTGGACGAAGGTCTGGCCCGGCCCACGCTGATTGGCCGCCCTGCCGTGATTGCCCAGCGCATTGAAAAGTTCGGTCTGCGGCTGAAGGAAGAACTGGACTACGACGTGGTCAACGTGGAGCAGGACCGCCGCTACCGCGACTTCTGGCAAACCTACCACCGAATGGCCGAGCGCAAGGGCGTCACTGTGCAGGGCGCCAAGATCGAAATGCGCCGTAGGCTGACGCTGATTGGTTCCATGCTGCTGCACAAGGGTGACGTGGACGGCATGATTTGCGGCACATGGGGTACAACGGCCATGCACCTGCAATACATCGATCAGGTCATTGGCAGGCGAGCCGGTGGCAGCCCGAGCACACCACAGAACGTGCAGATTTACGCCTGCATGAATGGCCTGATGTTGCCCGACCGGCAGGTGTTTCTGGTGGACACCCACGTCAACTACGACCCTACCGCCGAGGAACTGGCGGAGATCACCGTGATGGCTGCCGAAGAGATGATGCGCTTTGGTTTGCACCCGAAAGCAGCGCTGCTCAGCCACTCCAACTTTGGCTCCAGTAACCAGCCCAGTGCAATCAAGATGCGCCGGACTCTGGAAATTCTGCGTGCTCAAGCGCCCTGGCTGGAGGTGGACGGTGAAATGCACGGTGACGTGGCGCTGGACAACACTGCGCGTACCGCTTTGATGCCCAACAGCTCGCTGGTGGGTGACGCCAATCTGCTGGTTCTACCCAATATCGATGCGGCCAATATTGCCTACAACCTGCTCAAAACGGCTGCAGGCGGCAACATTGCGATCGGCCCGGTGCTCCTTGGGGCGGCCAAACCGGTGCATGTCCTGACCGCCAGCACCACAGTGCGTCGAATTGTAAATATGACAGCACTGACCGTTGCTGACGCAAACGCCACCAGATAAGTCATTAAACGTAAGCAATTACTTACTTAAAAGTTCAGATAACCCCAAGGGCCTGCCCATTTTTTGGGCAGGCCCTTGCGCTTTTCTCACAAATCAACGACACTACAGGCTGTGAAATTTACGGGTTAACCCGAAGTTTGGGAGCGCTGGATGGTGCAGACAAACGGCTTCAAGTTAGTACTTACTGGCTTATTGCTCGCTGCGGTGTCCATGACCAATTTGGTGCAAGCCAAAGGTCCCGCCACTGCAGATGATGTGGCCACGGTGTCTGTTACAGAGTTGCCTGTGCAGGGTTCGCAGACCTATGGCCTGATCCGTCAGGGTGGTCCGTTCCCCCATGAAAAAGATGGTGTGGTGTTTGGTAATCGGGAGCGTTTGCTGCCGCCGCATCAACGAGGTTATTACCGCGAGTACACCGTGAGAACGCCGGGTGTGAGTCACCGGGGAACCCGTCGCATCGTATGTGGCGGTCAACCGAAAACGCCGGATGCCTGTTATTACACGGCCGATCACTATGCGAGCTTTCGCAGGATCGTGCCCTAAATTTTGAGTATCGTCATTATGGAAAGAGAAGCGGGAATGAACATGCCACTTCATCAGGAAACACAGGCACAGGCGCCATCGCGCGCTGCCGCCGAAACACCGTTGCGCGGTGTGCGAAACAACATCGTCCAGTCGATCCGTGCTTTCAGGGTTCAGGATCTGCAGGATGCTGCCCAGGATTTGGGCCAGCACTTTCTATACGCCAATCTGGCCAGTGCCCAGACCAAGCAGGATGTGCTGGACATGATTGGCCAGCAGTTCATGCTGCCAGCGCACGTCGGGAAGAATTTCGACGCGCTGTATGACAGCATGACGGACCCGGTGCACAAGTCAGGCCCCCAGCCAGGCTTTATTGCCGTGCTGGAGCACATTCCAGCGAATGCCAAGTTTGACAAGGAAGCGCGTGAGCAGTTGCTGGACATCTTCCGGGATGCGGCCGACTACTGGGGAGACCGAAAGATACCGTTCAGGTGCTTCTATTCTTTTCTGTAGCCCGTTCTGCACACACCAGCCAAGCAGAACGGGCGAACGAGGCAAACAACGAAGCGCATGGCACCGAAGCCATCGCCGGGATTGAACTCCCCACTGAAGGGGGCGAGAAGATGCCAACCGACAAACTGTTGGACGTGTCTCCTCTGGCGCTGCGCATGAGCAGCCCCTTTAACGCAGGGTACTGGCTGGCGGCAGCCTGAGGCTAGCGCCTCCCCCATAAAAAAGCCCGTCAGTTTGACGGGCTTTTTTTACGTGCGCCGGATTTCATCACGCGCGCATGGCCAGTTCAACGTATTCGGCCACGGGCACTTCTTCGGCGCGACGCTGCACATCAAAGGTGCCTGCAAGCCCCTTTTCTTCCAGCCAGCGTCCCAGTGTGTGTCGCAACAGTTTGCGGCGCTGGCTGAACGCCACCTGCACGATTTCGCTCAACCGCTTGACGTCCACCGCGGCAGGATTGACACGGGGCACCATGCGCACCACGGCACTGTTCACACGCGGCGGCGGATCGAACGACGAGGGCGGAACAAACAAAACATCCTCCATGGCGTAACGCCACTGCAGCATGACACTCAGGCGGCCATAGTCCGACGTCGCCGGGTTAGCTACCATGCGGTCAATCACTTCCTTTTGCAACATGAAGTGCTGGTCCTCAATCACGTCAACGTAGTCCAGCAGATGAAAGAGGATGGGTGTGGAAATGTTGTATGGCAGATTGCCCACGACCCGCAGCTTCATGCTGTCAGGTCCCGATTTTGCAGCGTCCTGCGCCTGTGCAACGAGTGAAAAATCCACTTTCAACACATCCGACTCAATCACTGTGAGATGCGGATGGGTGCGCAAACTGGCGGCCAGATCGCGGTCCAGTTCGATAACAGTGAGATGACCTAACCGTTCTACCAGAGGCTGAGTCAAGGCCGCCAGACCGGGGCCAATTTCAACCATGGCCTGCCCGGGCCTGGGATCAATCAGGCCAACGATGCCATCGATGATGCCCGCATCAGTCAGGAAGTGCTGGCCGAACCGTTTACGGGGAATGTGCTTCACTCTTGGGGTGGCTCGCGCATGTCCACATAAGCCCGCGCACGCACGTCGCGCTCCCAGGTCGCAGAAGCCTCTTCCAGTCGGGACTCACGCAGTATTTCACGTACCGCTTCCCTCTGCTCGCGCTGGCTCAATGCAACGGTGCGGCGCTCGGTCAGCTGGATCAGGTGTACGCCAAAACGCGAAGTCACGGGCGGGCTGATCTGACCGGGAGCCAACGCGCGCATGGCTTCTTCAAACTCGGGCACGAACTGGCCGGGACTGGCCCACCCCAGATCTCCACCTTGTGCGGCGCTGCCATCCTGCGAGTTTTCGCGAGCCAGCGCAGCGAACTCCGCCTGACCAGCCATGATGCGCTTGCGCAAGTCTTCCAGTCTGGTTCGGGCCGCGGCTTCGCTCAGTTTGGGACCGGGTCGCAGCAAAATGTGTCTTGCCCGGCTCTGGACAACTGTCATGGCGGGCATCCCGGCCGCGCGCTTCTCCACCACCTTGAGAATATGAAATCCGGCACCGGATCGCACCAGGCCCGCGACTCCGCCCGGATTCAGATTTTGTACGGCATCAACAAACAGTTGCGGGTATCGGGTTGCGCTGCGCAAGCCCAACTGGCCACCATTGGCCTTGTCTGCGGCGTCTGACAGCTCTTTTGCCAGTGCGGCAAAGTCTTCACCGGCACGTGCACGCTCAAGCGTGCGCTGAGCCTTGGTCTGCAAAACCTTGACCTGATCCGCCGTGGCCGCTTCCGGCACGCTGATGAGAATCTGCGCCAGGTTGATTTCCTGATCTGCCGGGTTGCTTTTTTGATTGAGGATGTATTGATCTACTTCGGCGTCAGACACGCGCAACCTGGCGTCCACTTCGCGCTCGCGCGCACGTGTCAGGGTGATTTGCTCGCGCAGCTGTTTGCGAAACTGGCTGACCGAGATGCCATCCACAGCAGCAAGGCGTTTGTACATTTCTGCAACGTCAATCTGGTTTTGACGTGCGACGGACTGTTCGGCCTGATCAATGTCACTTTCAGACACGCGAATGCCAGACTCGGCAGCGAACTGCAATATGGCCTTTTTGCGGATCAACCGCTCCAGCGCTTCACTGGTCAACTCCGATGCCGTCGGCTTCGGCCCATTTTGCTGCTGTGCCAACTGCTGTGCCAATCGCCGGGCTTCGGTGCGCACATCGTTGTTGGTGATGGGCTCCGAGTTCACCACCGCGACGATGAAGTCGGCGGCCTGCTGACTGCCCGCTGGCGCGGCGGGCTTGACAACAGCGGCTGCGCCGGCCTGAGGCAGGCGCAGGCTTTGCGCGTGGGTAACCGTTGCACCGAAAGCGGCCAGGCCGGCCAGAGTGAGAACCAGAACGCGGTGTTTCATATTGCCTAATCGTAATTGCTGAAACGGCTGGGCGAGCTGATTTGCTCGCGCAGATATTGATAACGCGGGATATTTTCCTTGAGGGTTTTCAGTGGATTGGCCCCCAGCCGGGAGAATCCGACGAACTCCAGCTGAAACATGATGCGCTGCGTGGCAGACGTGGTGCCGGTCTGCAGGCGCTCCAGCACCACCCGGCCCAGCCAGCAACAGGCGTCGTATTCCAGACCTATTACCGAGTCAACCAGCTTGCCGTCCCGCATGCTGAAGTTCAAACGCCCCACACTGTACCAGCGCCCACCACCCTGCCCCTGTCCCGGGCCAAGATCCTGCCCCTTGTCTCCCCACAGGTCATTGATGGGCCACTGCCAGCCAATGTCGAGCTGTTCACTCAGGTCCCTCTGGAGCCGGTAGGCTGCACTGATCACGCGGTAGTTGCCCGGGCTGTAGCGCGCACCAATGGTTGACCGCTCGGAGCGCCGGGTCTTGGGGTTGAACTGCACCGTTGTGTCCAGCGCCCAGGAAGGGTTCCAGTTGAGTGACGCACCCAGCAGCACGTCGCTGATGCGGTCGGTTACTGGCGTACCGCCAGGCAGGGTCACATTCTGGTTCTTGAACCGCAGTCGCTGGGCAATGCCAAAGCGTGCGGCTTCGGCTCCGGTGTCCGGATCCAGCAGCCGCGAAGTCAAACCCAGCGTCAGCAGGTTGTTGTCCGAGATGCGGTCATTGCCAACAAAGGCGTTTTCCGTGTAGATGTTCGCGAAATTGAAATCGGTCGCCCCCGAGTCGTAAATGGGGAGGCTGGACTGGTCCCGAAATGGGGTGTAAACATAGAAGGCCCGCGGCTCCAGAGTCTGGCGCAGGGCCCGGCCAAAATAACTGGCGTCACGCTCAAACACCAGTCCGCTGTCCAGACTGAAAGTTGGAACGGTGCGGCTGGCCGACACGGCACCATTGGCCAGCGGGGCGTCGAACTGGTAATTCGTGGCATGCAGCTGCAACTTGGGCGTGATAAAGCTGGAAGGTGTTTGCCATGGCCGGCTGATCTGTGCCAGCGCAAACGTTCGTTGCGCGTTGGGCTGGCCTGTCAGGGTGCTGTCGGCCTGAAAGCGGGTGTAGTCCGCATTGAACGAAAAATCAAACCCGTTGACACCCGTGCGCTGGTACTGCGTGGCGACCTGGGGCAGGCGGTCATAAGGCGGCGTGATGGGAGATGTCACGTCTTGCAGGGTCTGCCATTTCAGGGCGCGCACACTATTGGAAAATCCCCGGCCCGACCAGCTCAGCGTCATGTCGCTGGAGAGAAGCCGCTGTGTGAGCGAGGACGAGACGCGCGTGAAGTCCTTCCAGTAGTTGTCGTCACTTACGCGATTCAGGTTGAGGTTCAACCCAAGGCCGCTGTCCGGGGCCATCGATCCGGTAATGCGCCCTTGATGGCTGTAGGAGTATCCCCATCGGGTTTGCTGGCGAAGCCGGTCATCGGGCATCAAGTCCAGCCTGACCTGGCCCGAATAGTCCGGCTCCAGGTAACGAAACTCGCCCCCCATGTTGAGCCCCCGTTTGGTCATGACCGTGGGAAACAAGGTCGCATCGCGGTTGGGTGCAATATTCCAGTAGTAGGGAAGCGTGACCTCAGCCCCGTTCACGCTGTCCAGGCCAAAGGTGGGGGGCAACACGCCGGACTTGCGCTTGTCACTCAATGGAAAGCTCAAGATGGGAATGGGGAGAATGGGTATCCCCTTGAAGCTGAGCACGGCTCCTTTCGCCAGTCCAACCTCTTCTTCGTTATCAAGGTCGATACTGGCCGCGCGCAATATCCAGTCAGGCATCCAGCTGGGCCCGGGCGTGCGTTCGCAGGTGGTGAACGTGGCATTCTTGATGGCGATACGCTGGTCGCTCAGAAAATCAACGCGGTCTGCTTCCCCATGGGCTCCGTTTTTCAGAAACCGGTAGCTGGGTTGCGTGAAAAACCCTTCAAATGTCTCGACCTTGAGTTCCAGCAAAGGCCCCTGATACACATTGCCAGCCTTGTTGATGTAGACATTGCCCCGCGCGCGCGCCAGGTCGTCGGGCTGAAAATACTCCATGCGGTCAGCACGAATGACCATGTCGCCCCGGCGAAGCTCGGCATTGCCCTCCACCACCGTTTCGAGATCAGGACGCCCGAACGTGCGATCGCCCTTCAGGAACGTTGGCAGGGACTCTTTAGCGGCTGTCCCGGGTTGATCCTGCAGCAGGGGGCTGCTCTGGAGCTGGATGCCTTCCTCTTCGGAAGCCTGCGCGTGGGCACCAGCGCTGCCCAGCAACCCCCAAACCACAAAGGCAACGGGCGTCAGCACCATGGGGCCCTGACGTGAGCAGGACGCCTTTCGTTTCACGGCGGGAATCAGGGAACGCATCGGGCTGGGAGCTGGGTCGGGAGCGTGAAACGGAGGGCGGGCTGGGTCAGGGCAGTTGGGTTTGTAAAATGGATTATCCATGAGCCTGCATACCAACCCATCCCCCATGATCGACCCCGGCAGCAAAGCCATCATCACGTGGTCCAGCCCGGATCGGGAGGCCGCCTTCAACGGCTGGTTTGCAGCGGCGACGCCAGCGCATCAGCTGGTACCGGCGACGCTCCGTCTGGCCTCCGCTGACGCCAGCTTTCGCCGCTACTTGCGGGTGGATCAGGCCCATGGCAGTTGCATCATCATGGATGCACCACCGGACAAGGAAGACTGCGCACCCTTTGCAAAAGTCGCCGCCCTGATGATGGCGGCCGGTCTGAACGTGCCCAAGGTGCTGGCGTGGGAACCTGCACAGGGATTCATGCTGCTCAGCGACCTGGGGCATCAAACGATGATGCAGGTTATCAACCGGGAAGATCCCGCCGCCAACCACGGGCTCTACCTGCAGGCGCTGGACGCCCTGGTCGCCTGGCAGCTGGCGTCCCGCCCCGATTTGCTGCCGCCCTACGATGAAGCGCTGATGCGCCGCGAGCTGGAGCTGTTTCCCGAGTGGTATTTGCACCGGTACCGCGGCGTGATGATCGATGACGCCATGCGGCGCACACTGGACGACACGTTCAAGGTGATCATCGAACAATGCCAGGTTTGGCCTGCCGTGTATGTGCACCGCGATTTCATGCCCAGGAACCTGATGATCTCGCCGGGCAAGGCGCAACTGGGCGTGCTGGACTTTCAGGACGCGGTTTATGGTCCCATCACCTATGACATTGCCAGCCTGATGCGCGACGCCTTCCTGAGCTGGGAAGAGGATTTCGTGCTGGACATCACCATCCGGTACTGGGAAAAAGCCCGCAAGGCTGGCCTGCCCGTGGGCGACGACTTCGGGGCGTTCTACCGGGGCGTGGAATGGATGGGCCTGCAGCGGCATCTCAAAGTGGCCGGCATTTTTGCGCGGCTGACGCTGCGTGACGGCAAACCGCAGTATCTGGCCGATGCACCGCGCTTCATCAACTACATCCGCGCCACGGCGAGCCGTTACCGGGAGCTCAAACCGCTGCTGCG
>ERZ795061.4011-NODE-4011-length-12558-cov-4.502359_pt1 | contig 12558 bp, 10 predicted proteins | sample MGYA00375145_ERZ795061 | MGnify/ENA primary metagenome ERZ795061 (study PRJEB30190, sample SAMN05720144) | anaerobic digester metagenome | isolation source: active sludge of municipal wastewater-treating anaerobic digesters | place: USA | collected 2014-12-22 ... | reverse complement strand
AGAGGCCTGCACCTGAGGCAATAAACCGGCATAAGCTGCAGTATTTTGAGATGCACTAATGGCTTGTTGCGATCTGGCAATGCGCACATCGAAATTTTGCTGCAGAGCTATTTGCAGGGCGTCCTGCAAGGTCATATCCTGCGCCTGCAATTGCACACCCAACAGCATCCCGAATAGCATCAGCACATAATTACGCTTCTTCATGAGGGGTATGTTTTTTTGTTGATGACATGATGGTATATAATAAAGGAATTACAATCAGGGTCAATATCAGCGAAAACAATAATCCACCAATAATGGCAATACCCATCGATACCCTGCTTTTAGCAGATGCACCTAATGCCAGTGCAATGGGCAAGGCACCTAATACGGTGGCCAGACTTGTCATTAATATCGGCCGGAACCTTTGTTTTGCGGCATCCAGTGCTGCGGCGAATTTATCCATGCCTGCTTCCTTGCGTTGATTGGCAAATTCGACAATCAGAATACCATTTTTGGTAACAATACCAATCAACACAATGATGCCAATCTGGCTGAAAATATTCAATGTTTGATCGAACATGGCCAAGGCAAATAATGCACCTGCTAATGCAAGCGGCACCGTAAACATCACAATAAGCGGGTCGATAAAACTTTCGAATTGCGCGGCCAAAATCAAAAACACTAAAATCAATGCCAGCATGAATGCAAACTGCAAACTATTCGAACTCTCTGCAAATTCTTTTGATGGTCCGGCGAGTGCGGTAGAAAAATCATCTGACAATACATCTTTGGCAACTGCATCCATAGCTTCAATGCCATCACCAATTGTATATCCGGGGGCAGGATTAGCCATCACGGTTGCGGAAACGTAACGATTATATCTATATAATGCAGGAGGAGAGCTTTGATCAGTGAGATGAACGAGATTATCTAATTGGATTAATTCACCCCGGTCATTTTTAACATACGCCTTACTTAAATCAAGCGGCTCATCGCGATTATCGCGGGTGGCTTGTCCGATAACCTGATATTGTTTGTTATTAAAAATAAAAAATCCAAATCGCTGTCCGCTGAAATACAATTGCAGTGTTTCAGCAATATCCCGAACCGTAACACCTAGTGCACGGGCGCGATCGCGATCTATTTCAACCGTCAATTCAGGTTTATTGAATTTGAGGTTAATATCAACGACTGCAAATCTTGGATCCTGTGAGGCTTTTTCCATGAACTGCGGAATCACTTCACGCAAACGTTCAAAATCAGGGGCCTGAATAACATATTGCACGGGTAATCCTGCTCTTCGGTCGCTGCTGATGGTTTGTTCCTGCGAAATAAAGGTGCGGGCGAAATTGTATTTTTTAACGGCTGCTGCAATTTCATCTGCAATTTCCTGTTGGGATCTTGTTCTGTTTTCAGGTTCAACTAATGTTACCCGAATAAATCCGCTGTTGGCAGCAATACCGGCACCGAAAGTTGGTGCAGTAACGGCTATAATATTTTCTTTTTCCGGAAGCGTATCTACGATACCAATTAATTCCTGCTGGAATGCATCCATTTTCTCAAACGAAGTACCTTCAGGTGCAGTTGAATTAATAATAAAGCGGCCTTTATCTTCCATAGGTGCTACCTCCTCCGGTAAACCGCCCCCAAAAAAGACAATCATGAAAGTTGCGAGTCCCATGATGATAACCAGTGCAACCCAGCGAATCCGCAGGATGGCAGATAAGGCGCGACTATACAGTGCATTGAGTGTTTCAAAGAAGGGCTCCGTAACTCGATATAACCAATTGTGTCGCTCGCGATGTTTTAAAATTCGTCCGCTCATCATGGGTGTGAGCGTGAGGGATACCAATGCAGAAATCAAAACACTGCCGGCAACCGTAATACCGAATTCGCGGAAGAGACGGCCGGTTAAACCCTCGAGGAAAACGATGGGTAAAAACACAACGGCCAGTGTAATAGTAGTAGAAATAATCGCGAAGGTTATTTCTTTTGCACCTGCATGTGCAGCATCCATTGGACGCATGCCACGTTCAACCTTACTATAAATATTTTCGAGCACCACAATGGCATCATCTACCACAATACCGGTTGCTAATACAATTCCAAGTAGTGTCAGCACATTAATTGAAAATCCAGAGATATACATGATAAAAAATGCGCCGATGAGTGAAATCGGTATGGCAATAACCGGAATCAATGTAGTCCGCCAGTCGCGCAAAAAAATAAATATAATCAGCACGACTAATACAAATGCAATTAGCAATGTTTCTTGCACTTCATCAATAGCCTTGCGGATACCTTTTGTTGTATCGAGCGCTATTTTATAATGCAAGTCGTCCGGTAATTCTTTTTTGATTTGCTCGAACCGACGATAATATTCATCAGCAATATCAATATAATTAGAACCCGGTTGTGGGGTGATGGCAACAGCTACTTGCGGAATTCCACCATTGCCACGCAAAACAGTCCGCTCATTTTCCGGTAATAATTGTGCCTGACCGATATCGCTGAGTTTTATCACACGACCATCCTGTTCTAAAATAATTAAATCATTAAATTCTGCTTCCGTAGTTAATCTGCCGAAAGTGCGTATAGATAATTCGGTTTGGTAACCTTCTATGCGACCGGTTGGCAATTCAACATTTTCCCGATTCAATGCATTTCGTACATCAAGTGGCGTTAAATGATAACCTGCCAGCTTCACGGGATCCAGCAATAATTTCATACTGTATTTTTTTTCACCCCATACACGTACTTCACTTACACCGGGAATTGTTTGCAAACGCTCCTTGAAAACATTATTGGCAATTTCGGATAATTCGAGCAGTGTGCGCTGATCACTTTGAATCGTCATCGACACAATCGGATTCGCATCTGCGCTTGATTTAGCTACAACCGGCGGATCACAATCAGGTGGAAGATTTCGCACAGCCTGACTCACACGGTCGCGGACATCATTTGCTGCTGCCTCGAGGTCGACATCCAATTCAAACTCTACAGTAATAGTACTTCTGCCATCAGAGCTATTTGAAGAAAGCGAATTGATACCCGCTATTCCATTAATTTGTTCTTCCAGCACTTCTGTAATCTGCGATTCAATGATATCCGCATTGGCACCGATATAATTTGTGGTAACTGTAATAATGGGCGGATCAACACTCGGAAATTCGCGCACACCTAAAAACGAATATCCGATAACGCCAAACAACACAATCAGAATACTGATTACCGTTGCCAGTACGGGTCGATTAATGGATAAGGAAGAAATATTCATACCATTAATCCTGTTTAGTATTAAGTAAAATAGGTTTTACTGCCATTCCCGGACGCACAGTTAATAATCCGGTTGTAATAATAGTATCACCCGGCGTTACACCTTCCGTAATTTGCGTGCCGATAGATGTGCGAATACCTGTTTTTACCTGTTGTACGGTAGCTTTACCATCGCGCACCAGCATAACAGTTTGTCCGGAGATAGCCGGAATAATTGATTCTGCGGGCAATACAATGGCTTCCGGAATTGTGCCGAGATTGATGGTCAATTTTGCAAATGCACCTGGTATCAGTTGTTGATTTGGATTCTGTAAAACAGCCCTTACCTGCACAGAGCGTGTTTGCGGATCAATTTTGGGTTCACGCGCATATACTTTTGCTGTGTACATGTTTTGATCACCCTCCACCACAAACTGCACGGCATCTCCGGTCGAGATTCTGGATGCATATTTTTCAGGAACAGAAAATTCTACCTTTACAATATGTGTTTGCTGTAAATGTGCAATTAAAGTTGATGAGGATACATAGCCGCCCTCACTTACGTATCGCAGTCCGATAGTACCGCTAAAAGGCGCAATTACTTTTGTTTTAGCAATTTGCGTGAGTAATAATTGTTTATCAGCCTCAAGCTTGAGCAGATAATTTCTGGCAGCATCATATTCTTCTTTTGCAATACCTCCAACATCAAGCAATTTCTTCTTGCGTTGTTCATCTTCCTCAGCCAAATCAATAGATAACTCTGTTTTTGTCAACTGTGCCTGCAACTCCCGGTCGTCAATGGTGAGCAAGAGTGTCCCGGCATTTACAACATCCCCCTCCTGAAAATATAATTTCGTAATGCGGCCGCTTGTTTCGCTGCGGATTTCTACTTCTTCATTCGCCAAAATAGTACCAGTAGTTTCAATGCGGTCATCTAAAGTCGCAAATTCGGCTACAACTGCTTTTACCGGTTGTGCAGGAGGAGGACCGGTTTGAGTGGTCGCTGCATCTGGCTGATCTGATCCACCACAGGCAGACAGCAATAAAATCATCAGGAACAGAAGGGTACTATTTATTTGCATATTTCCATTTTAATTAACGGATAGTAGCAGACACTATAAGGTTATCTGCCATTCATCCTGTAATTGCTTCAAGTCGTTTTCAAAATAAGGTGAAACACGATTTCTTTCTTCTTGTGTGAGTTTCGGGAGCTTAACCTGTTTGGTATTCAGAGAATAGACTTTGTCTATAATGCCACTTTTAATAATAAGGTTCCGGAATGGCCGGATAAAAAAAGTTAATATTCTTCGGACTGGATGATTGCGATTCAGTAGAAATTGCTGCAATTTTTTGCTTTTCACACCTGTGCCGGCATTAAATGCTTTATTTTGTTCAGCAAAAGGCTGGTAGGGAATATTCAGAAATGCAGATAGTCGCGTATACAAAGCTTCCGGATTATTTTTCAATTCAGGCAGGGTGCCGATAAATACTTGTTGCTTCGGAAAATAATCTGACCATACCTGCAAGTGTTTTGCATACAGGCTTCCATAGCAATGACAGAGATTATTTTTTTCTGCGATATCAGAAGATAGCAGACGTTCTGGTTCGAGTGCGATGGTATCTGTAAAAGCAATTTCAGCACGCTCATGTCCGAATTGCACGGAATACTGATAATTACTGTATGCCCGATCAACAGGATCGCGAAGCATTACAATAATGCGCATGGCAGGATTATAGGCTTTGATGCGTGCCGGTGCTTCGTGGTCCATTAATAAATAGGTATCAGCAGTTGCGATAACTGATTTTTCAGTCCTTTCAAATAAACTATGCAAATACCCATCACCGCGTTTATATAAATCGGGCAATGAAAAATAGTGCACTTCTTTTGTGATAGAAAATTGGATATCGGGATGTTGCTCCATCCAGGCAAACACGGATGTAGTGCCACTGCGACCTGCGCCGATGATGATCGTATTTACCTTATTCATCGACCGAGCATTTTTTTTGCGGTGAAGTAATGCAGTTCTGATTTAACGATAGACTCGAGTGACCAGTCTTTATACTCAGCCGGAATGCGGTCAATATGATTGGGATATTTTTCTTTTTGTATGCCCGATGTGCCGAAACTTTTCGACACACCATAATGTGCATACATATCGGTCATTAAATTTTTGTCGGCACCATCAGCCGTAAATGGAAATGCAAATGGCGGACGTTCAATCTGAAAAGTATCGCGCACAAATGCGACACTTTGTTTTATTTGTTCCTGTTGTGCAATTGGCGCCAGGTTATAAAATTCAGGATGATCAACGCTATGCGCACCTAAAGTAAAATCATCCTGTTGCAATTTACGGAGCTGATGTGAATCCATGTATGGAAGCACCTCTGTTAGATACTGTTTGAAATCAATTCCTGCAGCACTTGCAATATCATCTATTAATTTTTCCTGAGCAGCACGGAGGCTCAATAAAAATCGAATCGGTTTTTTCACCTGTATATTTCCTGCACCGGTTGCGATTGAAATTGCCTTCGACAAATCAGACTCAGATACTGTATCGATGAGCACACTTACTTTATATCTATAAAATAAAGCCTGATTATCAGCGAAACCACTATTAATAAAAAAAGTGGCCGGAATACCTTTTTCCAATAAAATTGGACGCACGATATGGTACATTTCTGACAAGCCATCATCAAAGCTCAAATGGAAATAGGGTTTATCGGGCTCGTATCTGCCTTTGACATAATCATCAAAATGCAGCGGTGTAAAATGCCGCAACAAAAAATCCATATCGCTTTCAAAGGCGGCCACATTGCGATAGGTATATAAATGCCGGATATGCGGAATCGGGTCGTTACTCACAACATGATAGAACGGAAAAATAATTTTTTGGCCACTTGCACGCAATAACTCACTCACGGTTTTTTTATCAACACGTTTACGAAAAGCAGCAAACCACCAATTTTTCACATTGGGCATAGGGATGTAAAAGTAAAACAAGTGTTGTTCTTTAGGAATAAGGAATGAGGAATGAGGAATGAGTTGGTGAATGGTGAGTGGTGAGGGGTGAGTAAGGAGTAGTGAGAAACATGGAATGACCAATGATTTATTTGCATCGCAACTTACTGCCTTACCGACTTACCGTCTTTCCGGCCTTGTGCATTTATGTCTTTATTCAGTACTTTGCTAATTAAAACAAGCTCAGTTGCCCCGGGCGTTGGAAGTGGGAAGTGTTGTGCACGTATGGTTTTCGGTTGGGAAAATATTTATCCCTTGACAGCCTGAACAGCTGGTGTATGGACTCCGCGAGCTTACCATCGCCACGCATCCGTGTTTTCCAGCGGGAGTCGTTGAGGTTGCCTTGGTGCACTGCCCGTATATTATTTAATACACGCTCGGCCTTATCGGGATAGGTTTTCTGAATCCAATCCGCAAAAATTTCAGCCACACTACCATTGAGTCGCACCATATTAAAAGAACCATCCCGCGCCCCGTTCCGAGCTGCCGTTTCCAGTATATCCGGTATTTCATGATCATTTAGTCCGGGAATAACCGGGCCTATCATCACCGAAACAGGGATACCCTTATCGCTCAGTGTCTTCAGAATACGCATGCGGCTTTGGGCGGAGGAAGTACGTGGCTCCATCACTTTGCGCAAGGATTCATCGAGGGTGGTAATAGAAATATACACCTGAATCAGGTCCTTTGTGGCCATCTCCCCTAAAATATCGATATCACGCAGGATGAGGCTGTTTTTAGTAATGATGCCTGCCGGATGACCAAATTTTAAACAGATTTCGAGCATTTTCCGGGTAAGCTGCATTTTCCGTTCGATGGGCTGGTAGCAGTCGGTATTTCCAGAGAACATAATCGGCGTTACCACCCATTTTTTATCCATAAGTGTTTTTTCGAGCAGCTGCGGGGCGTTGTGTTTGATGATGATCCGCGACTCAAAGTCAGCTCCGGCGCTAAAACCCCAGTAGTTATGCGTATTTCGGGCATAACAATAGATACAACCGTGTTCACAGCCCTGATACGGATTTACGGAGGCCGGCATGGGGGCGTCGGGGGTGTCAATCAGGTTGACAATTTTTTTAGCCTGCTCTGTAAAAAACTGCGTTTCAGCCTCCAGGGGCCATGTTTCGTCCAGGCCCTCATAGTGCTCGCGGGTATAGTTTGTCGAGTGATAAGGATTAAAAGGGTTGATCTGAGCGCCCCGACCTTTAAAAAAAAATTTTTCGCTTTCTATTGGATTTTCCAAAATTGTCATTATTTTTGACAAATAAAGTCAACCTATTTGACATTAGCAAACAAAAAAGCAGGCATATGTCATTTTTAGCAACAAATCTCAGACACTTACGCGGAGAGCGGAAGATGAGTCAGCAGGAGCTGGCAGAAATGATTGGTATTGGTCGCACCACTATTGCCAACATCGAATCCAATATTGCGAATCCAGGTCACAAGACCCTGGTAGAAATTTCGCGGGTTTTTGACATTTCTATAGATGAGATGTTACATACCGATTTAACCCGTCGCGGTCGTGGGGCCGAAAAATTTACCGGTGGGGTAATTTTTAAGCCGGTGGTGGTAACAGTGGATGAGCATGGCGACGAAAATATTGTAATGGTCGACACCAAGGCGGCAGCCGGTTATCCAACCCGTTATCTGGAGCCGGAATTTTACAGAGAACTACCTGCCTTCAAATTACCGGGTTCTGATTATCGAAATGGCACTTTCAGATGCTTTCAGGTTGAAGGAGATTCTATGCAGGATACTATTCAACATGGTGATTTTGTAATTGGTCGCTTTTGCGATAATCATTTTAAAGATGTGCGTGATGGGTATGTGCATGTAGTGGTTACCAATGATAATGTATTGGTAAAGCGCATTGTCAGTCGCGCCGAAAGCGAGCATAAATTATATCTGATCAGTGATAATGAATCGTATCCTGAAATTGTGGTAGATATTGATGATGTGCGAGAAATCTGGTTTGTGAAAAGTAAAATATCCAGTTACATGCCGGTGAAGAAAAATGATTTGGATAAAATGATTGGTGATTTAACCACACAGCTGCACGTCTTAAAAAGCAGATTAGATCAGTTAGAAAGAAATTAATATAGGCATTTGTCCAACAATTCTTTAAGGCAATTATTTTATTCTCTGAAGCTAAAAAACGAATAGATAAACAAACCAAAACGCTCCGGTTATTATTGAGTTGAGGATTGCTGTTGGGAAAAATATTTGGTAGATCTTTTTTCACTGCAATCACTCACTCTCCGGGGATAAACAATTGTAATGGTAAACGGGTTGACACCTTCTGTATCAGATGGTGCAGGGGATTGTCGGCTTTAACAAAAACAAAAAACACGATTATGACTGTATCAAAGCACATCATCACAAATCGCCAGCGCATTGCTATTGGAGAGGAATTCATCTGGCAACAATTGAAAGAGCGCAAAGTGTTTGGACTTGCATTTGCGCGTCAATATCCATTTTATTTACAACGCCCCGATGGCGAGCGCATTGTCTTTAATGCAGATTTTTATTGTCACGATGCCGGCATTGTTGTCCGCATCATCAATTGCGAAGCGGTAACCGTTGAATCAGCAGAACAAGCCGCCTGGGCAAAAACGCAATTAGAAATGCGCGGCATTATGGTAATCGAATTACCATGTGATGAAATTGCAGATGTAAAAAATGTGTTGATGGTTATTAAGCGGGAAATTAAATATAATAGTAAACAAACTGTTTCTGCACAAGCAAACTATGCTGCTGTAGTTGCCTGATTGTTGAGGAAAGAGGAATGAGGAAAAAGGAATGAGGAATAAGGAATGAGGAATGAGGAAATATTAGCAACAACTTTCCAATTAACTTACCGGCTTACAGTCTTACCGGCTCCTGAATTTTACATTTGCCTATTGGTAGTGAGTAGTGGGTAGTGAGTAGTGAGACAATGCAGGGATTTTAGTAACAATAGAGTTTATACTCTCAGTTAATAATTATCGTATGTACGAGCTGTTTTACAAGGCCGTTGGCCTTTTTGCGACCAAATGATGTACCCGTTGATGCATGCTGATACCTGTGTTCTCGCTACCTTTGTAGGATGTTGCATATTTATTCTAACCCTGTGCAGATTACGCCGACTATTCAAATTGGCAATGGCAAACCGCTTTTACTGGCCGGTCCATGTGTAATTGAAAGTCGCGACTTGTGCATGCAAGTAGCCGAAACCATGATGCATGTGGCTGAGAAAACGGGCTTTTCTTATGTTTTTAAAGCCTCTTTCGACAAAGCCAACCGCACTGCAGGCGGCTCTTTCAGGGGTGGAAGTATGGAAGAGGGTTTACGCATTTTACAGGAAATCAAGGAAACATTGGGCGTAGCACTCGTAACAGATATCCACCTGCCAGAACAGGCAAAACCGGTGGCGGAAGTGGTGGATCTGTTGCAGATTCCTGCATTTTTATGCCGGCAAACCGACTTATTACTTGCAGCCGGAGCCACCGGAAAAGCTGTAAACATTAAAAAAGGGCAATTTATGGCCCCGGAAGATATGGCCTATGCGGTTGAAAAAGTTGGATCAACCGGCAACCCTAACTCCCTCCTTACCGAGCGTGGAGCCAGTTTTGGCTACCATAACCTGGTTGTAGATATGCGCTCGTTACCCATCATGCGTCAGTATGCGCCCGTGCTTTTCGATGTAACCCATAGCGTGCAGATGCCGGGCGGGGCAGGTGGCAAAAGTGGCGGAAAGCGTGAATTCGCGCCATATCTGGCTAAAGCAGCAGCCGCCACAGGTGTTGACGGCTTTTTCATTGAAACACACCCGAATCCCGACCAGGCCCTGAGCGACGGTCCTAATATGATTCCTCTTTCAGACATGGAAACGCTGCTGAACAAATTATCAGCTATTATACAGATAGGCTAATCCATGTTACAACTACAGCAAAACCCGCATACAAGGGGGTAAATTAGCTCTAGCCGCTTAAAAACGCCCGATTTTGGGGTTTTCGTCGAAATTTTTCTCTCCTTACAGGTAAAATCTTCAAAATGAGTAAATTTGTTACTCATTTTTGGCGCGGTGTTAGAATCTCTTATTACCTCGAGAACCAGAATCAAGCTGTTGCTGAAATTTTTCAGCAACACACGTTCATCTGCCCATTTACGCGGACTGGCCAAAGAAATGCATGAGTCGACCAATGCGGTCAGACTGGAACTCAACAAATTATCCAAAGCAGGCTTTTTGATTTCCTATGATGAAGGCAACACCATTCAATATAAGGCAAACGAAAAGCATCCTTTATTTCCTGAATTAAATAGTCTGGTCAGAAAATATCTCGGCATTGATAAAATAGTAGAGAATATTGTCAACCAAATAGGCGAAATCAAATTTGCCTTAATCACCGGTGATTATGCCGAAGGAAAAGATACCGGCACAATTCAATTACTGATTGTAGGCGAAGTAGATCCAGAACGCTTGCAGTATTGGGTACAAAAAACAGAAGCGCTGATTAAACGCAAAGTAGTAACCACTGTGGTGGACGAGACTGCATTTGCACAAGATAAAGCATCCGGCATTTTAGAATCGGCCATTGTTTTGTGGTCGAACGGAAAGGCCGGTTAAAAAAATAAAAAAATCAAAGGCTTACTTAGCACCTATGTGACTGAGGAAGCGAAGCTGTGAAAGTATGTTTACATTTAATTATCAGCCGCCCAAAATCATTGCAGAAATTGGCTGCAACCATATGGGCAATTTTGACATTGCACTGGAACTTATTCGTTTAGCGAAAGAATGCGGTGCTGACTATGCAAAATTTCAAAAGCGGAATCCACGTGAATCCCTTTCAGCAGATCAATATGCGGCACCACACCCGGAACCGTGGCAGAGTTATGGTGATTCATATGGTCAACACAGGGAGTTCTTAGAATTCTCGCTTGAGCAGCACACTGAATTACAAGCCTATGCAAAATCCATCGGCATAGGATACACAGCTTCCGTATGGGACATGACAAGCGCACAGGAATTAATTTCCTTGCAACCTGAATTTATTAAAGTGCCTTCTGCTTGTAATAATCAAACCAATATACTCACCCTTTTACGCGATGGTTATTCAGGAGATGTGCATGTTTCAGTTGGCATGACAACAACCGAAGAAACAGATTCCATCATACAATTATTTGAAGAAACAGGTCAGGCGAAAAACAGATTAGTACTGTATAGCTGCACCAGTGGGTATCCAATAAAATTTCATGAAATATGTTTACTTGAAATTCAAAAATTATATCAGCTATATGGTTACCGTGTTAAAGAAATCGGATTTAGCGGCCATCATTTAGGCATTGCAGCTGATATTGCAGCTTATACGTTAGGGGCACGTTGGATAGAACGCCATTTTACAAAAGATCGAACCTGGAAAGGAACTGATCATGCAGCGAGTTTAGAAATTCCGGGATTGCAAAAACTTGTACGTGATTTACATCATATGCATGAAGCATTGCAATATAAGTCAGAAGAAATACTTCCGGTGGAAGCTATTCAACGAACAAAATTAAAATCCGGTAAGCAATAAGTCTATGCAAACGGAAACACATGTTCAACATCAGGAAGTGCTCGCAATTATACCAGCCAGAGGTGGCAGCAAAGGACTTCCCGGAAAAAACACTAAACCTTTATGCGGACATCCGCTGTTAGCTTATAGTATTCTGGCTGCGCAAAAAAGCAAGTATATTACACGCATCGTCGTGAATACCGATGACCCGGAAATTGCCGCAGTTGCAAAACACTACGGAGCAGAAGTGCCATTTATTCGGCCCGCCGACTTAGCTGAGGATACCAGCACTGATTTAAGTGTATTTCAACATGCTATCGCCTGGCATTATAATGAAGAACAGTATCGACCAGATTACATTATTCAATTACGGCCCACATCTCCTTTGCGAAAAGCGGATTGGATAGATGCCGCCATTTCACTCCTGCACCAGTCAGAGGCCGATTCATTGCGCGTAGTAACACCGGCTCCCATTACACCATATAAAATGTGGCGGATTTCAGATACAGAAAAACCGATGCAGCCACTTTTACAGATTGATGGAATAGATGAACCTTATAATATGCCGCGGCAATCACTACCTCAAATATTTTGGCAAATAGGCACATTGGATGTTATTCGGACTGCAATTATTGAAAATGGCAGCATGAGCGGTAAAAATATATTACCCTTTATTGTAGATGCCGCATATGCAGCAGATATCGACGATTTACACAGTTTCATAGAAGCAGAAAAAAAATTGCAACAATTGGATTGCCTTCGATTTGATGG
>ERZ795061.4005-NODE-4005-length-12563-cov-4.957387_pt1 | contig 12563 bp, 10 predicted proteins | sample MGYA00375145_ERZ795061 | MGnify/ENA primary metagenome ERZ795061 (study PRJEB30190, sample SAMN05720144) | anaerobic digester metagenome | isolation source: active sludge of municipal wastewater-treating anaerobic digesters | place: USA | collected 2014-12-22 ... | reverse complement strand
TTCAAGCAGCGCCGGGATAATCAGGCCGAGTATCACTACAAAGATCCAGAATGAAGCGGTGTATTCGCCTCCGAGAAACATTCTTGCAGCCTCGATCTGAACCTGGGAGCTTGCAAGATATCCCATGAACATGTGGATTATAAGAAAAAGCTCTATTCCTATTATTGCAAGGTCGATCTTTGCAAACTGCTTCCTTTCGGCCGGATCTTTCGACAGGAAGATGATCGTTGCGGCTCCTGCCGATAGTCCCGAAGCAAGGAACAGGGGTCCGAGTATGGATGTGTTCCACAGCGGTCTTGCATTGAAGGCCGACAGCAGGATCCCAGTGTAAATCCCGAGGATGAGCCCGAAAATCAGCATGATCCATGCAAGAGCCGTTTTATGCCTGTTGAAGAAGACTTCGAGGTTGAACAGCCATTTGTAACGCCAGTTCCATTCCGGGAAAATATCCCTGATATGCAGCGCGCTCCAGATGAACGATACCGGTGTGATCACCATAAGAGTCCATGCTCCCCACGACATCGGCGACTGCATCCTTATGTTGGCGTAAAGCTGCCAGAAATACATTCTGTGCCTGAGGTCGGCAAACAGCGCCAGCAGTCCGATCACGAGGAGGATCGGTGCAAGGAACGGCGCCACACGGACAGCCGTAAGGTATTCCTTTTCCCTGCCCCTCAGATAATAAAGCGCCGCAAAGCAAAGTATTCCGGCGGCCATCCCGCCGAGGAAAAGATACAGGGGTATCTGCCAGTGCCAGATATGAAGGGTGGGATCGATCATGCTGTTCATCCTTCCGCTGACAATTATTTCTTCTTTCATTTTAAAGCAACTTTAGTGTTAATGGCCGGTCTTTCATATTAAGCCTCAGATCAGGAAATAGAGCTGAGGATCCGTTCCGGCCTCCGGAACAAGGGTTTTATGCTTCCGTTTCCGCAGGACCTGCGAAACATCGCTGTTGGGGTCATGGAGATCCCCGAAATACAGGCATTTCGTGGGACAGACGGCAACGCAGGCCGGATCCATTCCCTTTTTGATCCGGTGAGCGCAGAAGGTGCATTTGTCAACATATCCTGCAGGATGGGGATATCTTGCATCATAAGGGCATGAGGCAATACATGCGCCGCATCCGATGCATTTGTCCGGCACAACCACCACAATCCCTCCTTCGATGTACCGGCTCGCTCCTGTCGGACAGCACCGTACACACGGAGCATTGACGCAATGATTGCACCGTTCCGACCTTATTTCCATTTCCAGCACCGGATATGTACCATCCGTGACCTCGACGATCCAGTCGCGGCAATATCCGATGGGCACCTTGTTCTCAGCCTGGCAGGCAACGACACAATCGCTGCATCCGACGCACTTCAGCGTATCCGCTGCCATCGCGTATCTCATGATTCGGCCTCCTTTCCTGCTTTTTCCGTTATAAATGTTACAAAATTTCCCCTCATACCTGTTCCTCCCATAACCGGATCAGTCATTATCCTGGTAATAAGCTGAGTGTCGCTGGCGCCCTTGCCGAAGCATCGCTTCATCTGCTTCTGGGCATGGCCGAATCCATGGACCATGTACACCGAATCCCACCGTATCCTCTCAGTGACCCTGACCTTAACGGGAAATTCCGAAACAACGTCATCCTGGTTCTTCAACCGGATATACTGATCATTCACCATTCCCCACTCCTTGGCAACTTTGGGATTCACCCACACGCTGTTTTCATCCATCAGATCGGTCAGATTGGGATTGTTCGACGTACGACTGAAGGTGTGCATCGGAGCCCTGCCGTAGATCAGCCGGTAGTAACCTTCCGGAGGTTCCTCGTGGGGAGTGTATTTTGGCAGCGGATCAAAGCCCATCTGCTCATAGTATGAGGAATAAAGTTCAATTTTTCCCGAATCGGTCGGGAACTCAACTTCCTCATCATCACCTATGTAAATATCATCGTTTTCTCGTTCGAAGTTCTTCACCCCGGTTTTTTTCAGTTCATCGAGAGACAATCCTGCCTGTTTCAGCTGCCAGTCGAGCAGGTCTTCCTGTTTTTCGAAAGGGAACCATGGCTCCAGATCGAGCTTGAGGGCAAGCTCCCGTGCTATCCGGTATCCAGGCCTGGTGTCGTACATGGGTTCGGCAGCAGGCATTCTGAGGGCGATTGCAGGCTTGCGGTGGGGATTTGTCCTCAGCACATCATACCTTTCAAGATAGGTGCATTCCGGGAGCACCACGTCGGCCCATCCGGTGATTTCCATGGGCATGGTATCGACGGCAACGACAAGATCGAGGTTCTGTATGGCCTTTATGGTTTTTGCCTGGTCGGGAACGGTAAGCATAAGATTGCATGCATTGACAATCCATCCCTTAATCGGATAGGCGGGATTGTTTTCAGGTATCGATCCGTCAATAAGGGCATTGGTCACTGGCAGGCCCGCACCGGGATATTTTCCGGGGAAGAGGTCAGCCCATGTCCTTGAGGGCTCGGGATAAGCGGGTAAAACAGGCGAAGGAAGCTCATACCTGGCCGGACGGTAAAAACCTCCCCTCCTGCCCCATGAGCCAAGGAGTGCATTCAGTATTGCAATCGCACGGCTCCTTTGGGTGTCATCACCATACCAGGTAACATGACGGCCCGGATGAACGAGGACAGCCGGTGAGGCATTCGCCATCTCCCTGGCTGTCTTCCTGATAATATCCGGTGCTATGGTGGTGATACCATGAGCCCATTCGGGAGTGAAATCCCTTACATGCGCCTTCAGCTGATCAAATCCCAGGCAGTACTTTTCAACATATTTCCTGTCGTAATAGTCATTGTAAATGATTTCATGCATCCAGGCAAGCAGAAGGGCCATATCCGTGGCCGGCTTAATGGGAAGCCAGTACTTCGATTTGCCGGCTGCAGTGGAAAAACGGGGATCAACGGTTATTATCACGGCTCCCTTGTCGATCGCATCCGACATTTCCTGAACCTGGCTGTTATGCATGTTCTCCCCGATATGGGAGCCTATAAGCACAAGGCACCTAGTGTCGCGGATATCGGTAATCTCCGGGGAATAGACTTCTTCACCGAATGTTGCAATGAAAGCTTCATCCCTCGGTCCGCGGCACTGGGCGTAGGATGGTTCTGCAATATTGGCAGATCCGTAAGCCCTGAAGAGATTGATGAAATTGCTGCTTCCCGAACCATGGGTAAACAACGCCATGCTTTCTGGCCCGTATTCGGATGAGATCTTTTTCATCCTTACGGCTATATACGCAAGGGCTTCGTCCCATTCAGCTTCCCTGAAAACCTGCTTCCCCCTTTGCGAGGTCCTGATCAGCGGTCTTTTCAGCCTGTCACCGTCATAGTACATACCCGTTCCGCCGGTGCCGCGCGGACACAGCCGGCCGTTGCAGTGCTGATCGTCGTCGTTCCCCACTATCTTCCAGATATCTCCTTCGGGAGTTTTATAAACCCAGCCTGCGCACTTCCAGAAACACAGTTCACAATAAGTGGGGATCCGGCCTTTGCCGTTTTCAGGATCGGTAATCCCCCCGGGTAAACGATCCGTGCCAAAGATCCTGCAGCCGCCCGTACCCAGAGCAAGAGCTCCTGCCCCTAAAAATGAGATCCTGATAAATTCTCTCCTACTGGTCATATAAAGTTCTGTATATAAAGATTTAAGAAAAGACCTCCTGCTATCTTATGTTATTATCTCCATAAATGGATATTTGAATCCACGAAACTACAAAAAGTACTGTTATTTCAATAACAATATGATAAATATTAGCGGAAGCTCCAGTAAGCCGCATCCCGGCAGAGCCGCTGCGACGCATGGTAAATGGCGGGATTTTTATCGCACTCTGTTCCGCGTGAGCAGTCTGATATTCTGCCAGGGGGAAAACTGTGCGGTATCAGCAAAACCTGCGGATAATATTCGCTGATCCCGGAAAAGCAGCATTCTCACTCCTGATCATTTATCTTCTGTATGTCAGGCTGTATTCTTAGCAACGACGTAAGGGTTTTTCCCGGTCCGAATATCCTGAATGCGGTTGGCCAGACCTTTGAAAGCAGCCTGTCCTGTTCGTGCCTGATAACAATTGCCAGTTCGTCAATGGCGGGAGGATTTTTACCCGGGGAATATTTATAATCAAGCCCGCTGAGCAGAACAGCCAGGTCATTGTACTTCCCCAGATTGTCTGTCATTGTCTCAAGCCTTTTTTCCAGGTTTTTTACAACTCCCGGTTTTATGGGACGGAAGAACCAGAGCTGGTAAAGAAGATCCTTGCATCTTTTCCGGAGCTCATGAAGCCGGGCTGACCGGGGGTTGTCACGGGCGGCAAGGTAGCAGTCCGAAACCTGTTTAAAGGATGAATCAAGCTGTCTCAGGAGAATGACGGGATCGAGGTTGTTCATCGGCTGAAACCGTATCCGGTAAGCTGATTTCAGAAGCAGCTCCCTGATCAGGGCAATGTCGGCCTCTGTCTTTTCCGGCACCGGGCCGCTTATGCCGGGCTTCTTCATAATGTTCAGAATTTTGTCGAAGCCGGCAAGGCGGGAAAACAGTGCGGGATGATTTCTCTTCAGGTTTTTGAGTGTTTTCCGGTTAACGGATGTTTCGCGCCATGTCGCTGAGATCCTGCCGGTTTTTCTGAAAACTGAGTATTCCCGTTCCGCGAATTCATTTTCCGTCTGAGGCCCGGCAAGCCTGATTACCGCCCTCGATTTTTTCATAAGAACGCGCAGGTCATGAACCTTCCTTTCGTCCGGAAGGGATCCCGGATCAAGCAATGACCTTGCGTCCCTTACATAGCCGTAAAGGGCAGGCTTGATATCCCTGATCATAGGATTTTCCATTTCCGAAAATATGTAATCCGGATAATAAAGGTAATTATTTAAAACCTGAAACAAAACAGTCACGCACAGGGTTTCATCACCAAACCGGTGCTTCCGTCGTGAAGTCCTGTCTGTTCACTGCATATGCCTGAGCAACAAAATATTTCACTACCGGGATTTACCCCGGCAGAATCATTGAAAAATTTCAATAATATTACCCAAAAACTTACTTTTGTTCCAATATTAATTACAGATGGCAAAAATACGTAACGGACAAAGGATCGGCATTTTGACCGCAGGCGGTGACTGCCCGGGAATAAATGCCGCGATCAGGGGTGTCGGCAAAACCGCAATCGTTAAATACGATATGAAGGTCATTGGCATCAGTGACGGTTTTACCGGCCTGATCAACAAGGAATACAGGGAACTGACCGAACAGGACCTGTCAGGTATCCTCACCATGGGCGGGACCATACTCGGGACTTCGAGGGAGAAGCCTTTCAAACGTGCGGGTAAAGGCAAGAATGAGATCAGCAAACCCGTTCTGATAAAGAAGCACTACGAACAGCTGGACCTTGACTGTCTTGTCTGCATCGGCGGCAATGGCACCCTTAAAACGGCCCATCTCCTGGCGCAGGAAGGACTGAATGTTGTCGGCATTCCAAAAACCATCGACAATGATGTCTGGGGCACCGATCTTACCTTCGGGTTTGACTCTGCCGTCAACATTGCAACTGAAGCCATCGACAGGCTTCATTCCACGGCAAACTCGCACAAGAGGATTATGATAATAGAGCTTATGGGCCATAATGCCGGCTGGATCGCCCTTTATGCGGGGATCGCCGGGGGCGGTGATGTCATACTCATCCCGGAAATACCATATGACGAAAAAAAGATAGCAGATTACCTGCTGAACCGTTCCCGCGGAAACAAGCCCTATTCGATCATGGTCATCGCCGAAGGCATTAAGACCCCTGGCAGGGATGGATCGGCAGCTCACTATCTGAGCCGCAGGATTTCAGAACTGACAGGGCTGGATACCCGGGAGACCGTCCTGGGCTATATCCAGAGAGGAGGGTCGCCGTCGCCCATGGACAGGGTCCTGGCTACAAGATACGGATCATCGGCGGCCGACCTGATTGCCAGGCGGGAATATGGAAACATGGTGGCCCTGAAAAACAATGAAATAATTCCCGTCCCTCTTGCCGAAGTTGCCGGCATGCTTAAACTGGTGGAAAACAAAGACCCGCTGGTGGTAAAGGCTAGGAACCTGGGTACATGCTTCGGTGACTGATACGCGAATTATTACAATTCTGAAGTCCGGAACCTCTGATACTTATAAAACATGAAAAAACTGATTTTCGTCCGTCACGGAAGGGCCGAGGAAGCCGGATCCGGCTGTCCCGACATTGAAAGGTCGCTTACAGCAAGAGGGAAAAAGGTTTCGGAACAGATGGCCCTAATCCTGCTCGGGAAAAAGGAGGATCCGGGGCTGTTTATCACAAGCCCGGCATTCAGGGCTTACGAGACATGCTTAATATTTGCCAGGGTGTTCGGCCATGATCCCGATAAGATAGTAATGAAAAGCAGCCTTTATTACAAAAGCGGACTGAAAGCCTTCGCAACTGTCTTCGAAGGGATCGGCAACAAGATCGACAGCATCATCCTTTTCGGCCATAATCCCTCATTTACGGAAATCCCCGACAGGCTGTCGGCAACCGGCTGCGATTTCGTGCCGAAAAGCGGGATAGTCTGCCTTTCATTTAAAAGCGATACATGGGAAGGCATATTCCATGGAAAGGGGAAAATGGAATACTTCCTGAAACCCGAAAAAATATCATGAGCAGGACATACACACCAAAGGAGATAAGCTGGCTTTCTTTCAACGAGCGCGTGCTGCAGGAAGCCGGGAACAGGGAGGTGCCCCTGCTGGAACGGTTTAAATTCCTGGGCATATATTCCAACAATCTCGATGAATATTTCAGGGTAAGGGTGGCCGGACTAAGACGCCTTGCGAGGCTGGGCAGCAAATCCCAAACCATACTGGGATATAACCCTAAATCGACTCTGAAAAAGGTCCAGGAAATAGTGCTTGAACAGAATGAGAAGTTTGAAAAAATATTTGCAGGTCTTCTGCAGGAACTGGCAAATCACAATATCCATATAATCAATGAAAAGGAGCTGAACAAGGAACAGGCTGAATTTGTCAGGTCGTATTTTATCAGTGAGGTGCGTACAAGGCTCATGCCCTTCATGATCGAAAAGGACGCAGGGCTCCCGAACCTCAGGGATGACGGGATCTACCTTGCAATACAACTTTACAGGAATGATACGGGGAAAAACAGGTATGCACTTATGGAGATACCAACGCAGGTGCTGCCAAGGTTTGTCATTCTGCCCGAGAGCAATAACGGGAAATACCTGATCTTCCTTGACGATATTATCAGGTCCGGACTGAGGGAAATATTCTTCATTTTCGACTTCAGCGACATACAGGCCTATACCATCAAGCTGACCAAGGATGCGGAACTTGAGTTAACTGATGATATATCTGAGAGTTACATAGAAAAACTGTCGCGCAGTCTTCAGCAGCGAAGACATGGCAGCCCGGTAAGATTCATTTATGACCGCAACATGCCTGCCGAGATGCTGAAAATGCTGACCCGTGTCCTCAAATTCGGACCCGACGACGTAATTATACCGGGCAACAGGTATCACAACTTCAAGGATTTCATGAATTTTCCCAATCCGGGAAAAAAGAAGTTCTATTTTGAGCCCCTGGTTCCCATACCTCACCGCGATATCCTGCCTGGTAAGAGCATCCTGTCGGTAATGAAGAAGAAAGACGTGATGCTGTTCTTTCCCTATCATCCCTTTGATCATTTTATCGACCTGCTCAGGGAAGCTTCCATCGATCCGTTTGTAACATCCGTACATATAACCCTGTACAGGCTGGCAAGGAACTCGAGCGTGATAAACGCCCTGCTTAACGCTGTGAGGAACGGCAAAAAGGTAACCACCGTGGTGGAACTCCAGGCCAGGTTCGACGAAGAAGCCAATATCCTGTGGGGAAACAAGCTTATGGAGGAAGGCGTCAGGGTTATCTATGGTGTGCCCGGACTGAAGGTGCATGCCAAGCTGTGCCTTATAACGAGGGTAAAGGGCGACATCACCCAGCGCTATGCCGCAGTGGGAACAGGCAATTTCAACGAGGATACGGCCCGGCTTTATACCGATCACCTGCTGCTGACCAGCAACAAAAAAATCACCAATGAGGTATACAAGGTATTCAGCTTCTTCAACGTCAATTACAGGAAAGACAATTTCTATCACCTGGTACTGTCACCGTTCTTTCTCAGGAACAGGATGACCCTTCTGATAGAAAACGAGATAAAAAATGCAAAGGCGGGAAAGAAGGCATATATTTGGCTGAAATTAAATAATCTGACCGACACTGACATTATCAATCAGCTGTATGAGGCCAGCAATGCAGGTGTAACTGTCCGCCTTATTGTCCGTGGGATGTTTTCCCTTGTGCCGGGTGTGAAAAACCTCAGTGAGAATATAAAGGCAATTGGAATTGTGGACCGTTTCCTTGAACATACCCGTTTCATGATTTTCTGTAACGGGGGCGAGGAGGAATGCTTCATAAGCTCCGCCGACCTGATGCCAAGGAATATCGACCACCGTATAGAAGTCACCTGTCCTGTTTTCGATAAAAACATCCGCAATGAACTCAGGCATATTTTTGAGATCCAGTGGAACGACAATGTCAAGGCCCGGAAGCTCGACCCGTCGCTTTCGAATAAGTTTGTAAAAACAGGAAAGGAAGCAGTCCGTTCGCAGACGGAAGTTTACAGGTACCTGCGCAAAGCAGCCAGTTCCGGTTCTGCGAAGGAAAAATAATCAGATGAGCCCGCTGCGGCGGTACACGATCCGCATTATTTATCCGCCAGGAAAAAGAGATGCTGGAAAGCACATCCGTTTTCACGCAGCCACCAGCGTAATGCCTTGGCTATTCTTCTTCTTCTCAGAATAACTGTCCCTGTTTCCTCTGATTCTATCTGATAAAACGGTTTCATAGATACGATGAATTAAATGTGATTATTTTTCAGGTATTCACTCGGAATTAATTGTATTTCACAGGTGTCTCGATTGAGGCCCTGAACTCGGCTTCGCCCGGTGCATTCTGTGAATAAAAGTATGTCAGGCCACCGATGTCCGTCATGTCAACAACACTGAATCCGTGTTTTTCGAGGAGACTGAATACATCGTTCCTTGTCATGTAATGAACTTTTCTGGAATCGAGCAGGTTGATAAGCCGCTGGTAGAAAACCGACGACTTTCTGGCCTTGTTTCCGTTCCTTAAACCTGAACTTCCGCTGTCGGAAAAGCAACCTATGAAATTTGTGTTCGGCGGAAGAACGGACATCAGGGTTTTGAGGAACGATTCAAGATTACCCATCATATTGAGAGTACGGAGGTTTACCAGGGTGTTTACATCGGTCATCTCGCTTTTCTCATAATAATAATGATGGGACGCCGGCAGAACCATGAGGTTGTTCTCGCCTGCCAGCCCGATGCTCCTTATATAACTTATGAAGGTCTCGCCGCCTTCAGATGCCATGTCTGATACTTCCCTGCTTACAGGTTCAAGCTGATCAAACATTTTTTCTTCCTTGGTCCTTATCAGGTCTGAAATATTGAAGCCTGATTCTTCTTTCCTGAGGTTTGAATTTCTTTTCATCTCTTTGCGTTTTAATTGTCATAGTAAAAATAGGTCCGGAAATAATGCCTGACAATACGCAAAAGCCCATCTAGTGGGGATTAGAGATGATTTTAAAAACTCTTTGTCAAAGGAATTCCGGCCGTCGTTGAACTGTATTCACAACTGACGGGAAAAACATGGCTGTTCGTCAAAAGGAGGCCGTTATTTACCATAATCCGGAGCCGAAATGAGGTTTTATCTTTATTGTTAATTATATAACACATATATTCAAATAGTTACGAGCATGATTTATCACAATTGCCTGAAATACCCGGTTTTGACAAACGCCCTGAATGTTTAGACTAAAAAATGGATTTTCGGCCTTTTCTGCAGCATTTTTCCGGGGCCGCGAAGCCGGAAAACGTCAGAAATTTATCTGCGCGGCCTGTAATTTACTTCCGGGATGAGTGCAGCCATAATGAATTTCATCGTAATTCCGTGAACTTTCATCCGGATTGCATGTTTACTGATCGGAACTGAAATTTTAAACATACTATAATGAATAAACTGATTATGGTCTTTACGGCAATGATGATAGGAACCGCAGGTATATCGCAGACCTCCGGCTTTTACGATTTCAAGGTAAAGACCCTTGAAGGTGCAGATTTCGATTTTGCCTCCCTGAAAGGCAAAAAGGTGATGATCGTGAACACTGCCTCGAAGTGTGGGTTCACACCGCAGTACAAGGACCTTGAGGAGCTTTATGAGCAATATGGCGACAAGCTTGTGATTATCGGGTTTCCCGCAAACAATTTTGCCAACCAGGAACCGGGCAGCGCTTCCGAGATCAGGCAATTCTGCGATTCAAAGTACGGTGTCACCTTTCCAATGATGGAAAAGATCTCCGTGAAGGGCAGGGATATGCATCCTGTGTACCAGTGGCTCACATCAAAAGAGAAAAACGGTGTAATGGATTCGGAGGTCAGGTGGAACTTCCAGAAATATCTTATCGATGAAAACGGCAGGTTGGTGGATGTTCACTATTCCAAGGAGAAACCCGGATCCGAAAGGACCCTTGCCTGGCTGGGTGTCAGATAACCCGGTAATGTGATCTCAGCCGGGAAAACCCGGAAAACCGCCGGAAGCGCTCGTTAATCCGTGTGTATCCCTGTCAGGCTGAAGCTTTCCCGCATTTCCATGACCCGCCATTAACCGGAGGCATCCGGTACAGGTCTTCTGCATTCAACAAATTCAAATACCCGCTGATTTACGTGACGCATCTGTCAGCTCATTGGTTGTTCACCGGTATGCTGTCACATAACCTGCCATAGTCTGAAAAACCATTCATTGCCGGGTTTATCCAAATATTCCTATTTTTGTCTTTTTGTTTTTGTATTCATGACAAGACTTTTCACGGCATTGATTGGATTTTGCATTACTCTTGCCGCATTACAGGCACAGACAGGTAATCTGGGGCTGCATGGGAAGGTTACCTGGCTCGGCGACAACAGGATACGCGTGGAATATGACTGGTCAGACGATTCCCAGCTTCTCGACTGGACCCCTACCGACGGGTCGGTCCTTATCCGCGGAAACGGAACATTGACCATCAGCGGAGGTACGGTTCCGGTACATTCAATGATCCTGAAACAGCCGATGAAATGCACCAGGATCAATGCTCAAAACGCAAAGTCAATAAATGCCGAAACTGCGCATCTCAATTTCATTACAAATGTAGCGGGCTGGAACGGAGTTAACTTCAATCCGCCGGAGATCATCGGGGTCATCTATAATGCGGATGCAAACTACTGGCTTGAGAATGAATCATATTCAAGTTTTGGAGCCCGTTACATCACATCCGGCACCAGTTACAACGTGGAAATTACCATTGAGGGTTCAACAATTACTGCAAAATCTTCTCTTAGCGGCAATACATATACACATTCGCTTGACTCGCCGGCTGATCCTGACCGTGAGGTGGCTGTTGGCGGCTGGGGCGGAGATACTGAATGGGGTACCCTGACAATAGAGGGAGAAGTCAACACAACATGGCAGCCAAGAGCCGACATGATCGATATTCAGAGCTGCGGTGCATCTTTTGCTCCGGTAATTGAGGTTACAGGCAATCCGCAGATCGAATGGATCTTTTATGACGGAACAACTTCTTCTGCAGCCGGTCCGTCAAAGAATTACGGCAGCCCGGGTATACGACACAACCTGCTGAAGGTCACACCGTGGTCGGCGCTGATCGGTATTAATGCCGGGTATGATGGTGCTGACGGGGGCTATGGAGGATTTGCCAGGATAGCCGCCCAGCATGTCAGGGGATTCAGCAACCTCAGCCTTGCAGGAGAAGGCCTGCAATATATTTGTGCAAACTACAGTCCTCTTGCGGAACTGGATCTGAGGGGGCTTAACAACCTCAGGTTCGTCGAGATGTATCTCTGTCAGAATCTCAACACTGTCAGGCTCGGAAATCACCCTTTCCTGGAAAGGATCTGTACTGAAAACTGCAACCTTACAGCCCTTGACATTTCCGGATGCCCATCCCTGAAGGATCTGAGGGCGGCTAACAATAATTACAGGGCAATAAACTGGGGAGGAACAGGATCTATGCTTGAGCATATCTGCGTCAGGTCAAACCCGCAAATTACCGAAAACATTCCGGAACTGAGCCGTTTCACCATGCTCCGCGAACTGCTTATCTGGGATGCCGGTCAGACAGGCTCTCTTGTCTGTCACAGTCCGGTCATAAGAACCATCGAGGCCTATAACAATCATTACTCCGATGCGGACGTAAGCGGCTGCACGGTACTGGAACAACTTCAGCTTTCCGGAAGCCGGCTTGCTTCAATAGATGTTTCCGGTGTAAAGGGACTTATCCTTGTAGAATTAAAGGATTGCGGACTGGCACAGCCAATGGTTGATCATGTACTGAAAACCCTTGATGAAGCAGGCTGGTTTGAAGGAACCCTCGATCTTTCCGGCAATTCAGCTCCCTCTGCCGCAGGCATGACCCATTATAATAATCTTACCGGCAGGGAG
>ERZ795061.4000-NODE-4000-length-12570-cov-5.734239_pt1 | contig 12570 bp, 9 predicted proteins | sample MGYA00375145_ERZ795061 | MGnify/ENA primary metagenome ERZ795061 (study PRJEB30190, sample SAMN05720144) | anaerobic digester metagenome | isolation source: active sludge of municipal wastewater-treating anaerobic digesters | place: USA | collected 2014-12-22 ... | reverse complement strand
GAGATGGAAGAGAGTGACTGGAGTTCAGACGTGTGCTCTTCCGATCTCCTTGCACTAGAATTCTCCGGCTCGGCGCAGTGCCGAAGCTGCTGGCGTAGCTCAGTTGGTAGAGCGGCTGATTTGTAATCAGCGGGTCGGGGGTTCAAGTCCTCTCGCCAGCTCCATTTTTTCATTCTCTTTCTTTCTCCCGCAAGGTCCACACGCTGTGCTGGCTACTCACGACTGAGCCGCCAGCATGCTGAACAGCCTTCGCTTGGCGAACTCGGTGCACACCAGATAGCCGGCATTGATCGCCAGCACCGCCGCCAGCACGTTCGCCGGCAGCGGCGTGAACTCGAACAGCGCGTGGCTCGCCGGCAGGTAGGGCAGCGCGATCGCAACGCCGGTCAGCGCCAGCGTCAGACTCCACAGCAGCGTGCCAGGCCGGCTGCGCCAGGCGGGGCGGGCGGTGCGCACCAGCAGCAGCACCCACAGCTCGGTCAGCAGCGACTCCACGAACCAGCCGGTGCGAAAGTGGGCCGGTGCGCCGTCGGTCAGCCACAGCAGCAGCGCAAAGGTGAGGCCGTCGAACAGCGAGCTGATGAGGCCAAAGGTGAGCATGAAGCGGCGGATGGCGGCCACGTTCCAGCGGTGCGGCGTCTGCACGGCCTCCGCGTCCACCCGGTCGGTGGCGATGCCCATCGCCGGCAGGTCCGAGAGGAAATTGTTCAGCAGGATCTGCTTCGGCAGCAGTGGCAAAAACGGCAGAAACAGGCTCGCCGCCGCCATGCTGATCATGTTGCCGAAGTTGGCGCTGGTGGTGGTGTAGATGTACTTGAGCGTGTTGGCAAAGGTGCTGCGGCCGAACTCGATGCCGCGGCACAGCACGTCAAGATCGTGCTGCAGCAGCACGAAATCGGCCGCCTGCTTGGCGACGTCCACCGCCTGATCGACCGAGATGCCGGCATCGGCGGCGTGCAGCGCCGGCGCATCGTTGATGCCGTCGCCCAGATACCCCACCACGTGGCCGGAGCGCTTCAAGGCCAGGATCAGGCGCTCCTTCTGGTTCGGGTCGACCTCGGCGAACAGGTCGGTGTCGACCACCCGCTGCCACAGCGCCTCGTCGCGCATGTCGTCCATCTGCGCGCCGGTCAGCACCACCGGTTCCGCGATGCCCACCTCGCGCGCCAGGTGCGCCGCCACCAGGCGGTTGTCGCCGGTGATGATCTTGACCGCCACGCCCAGACGCCCGAGGTCGGCCAGCGTGCGCTCGATGCCGGGCTTGGGCGGGTCGAAGAACAGCAGAAAGCCCTCGAAGCAGAGGCCGGTCTCGTCGCTGGCGTGGTAGGCGGGCCGCTCGTCGAGCCTGCGGCTGGCCACCCCGAGCACGCGGTAACCCTGTTCGCTCCACGCGGCAAAGCGCTGTTCGAGGGCGGCCCGTTGCGCGTCGTCGAGGGCGACTTCGGCCTCGCCCAGGCGCAGGCGCTCGCACACCGCCAGCACGCTGGCGAAGGCGCCCTTGGTCAGCAGCGTCGGCGCGCCGTCCGGCCCGGCGGCGACGATGGACAGCCGCTTGCGCAGAAAGTCGTAGGGGATTTCGTCGAGCTTGCGCCAGGCGGCCGGGTTCAAGCCGGCCGGCACGCCGGCCGCCTCGATGGCGGCGTCGAGCGGGTTGTCGATGCCGGTCTCGAAGTGGGCGTTGAGGTAGGTGAGCTGCGCCACCCGCGCCGAGGGCTGCCCATCGCCACCCAGTGCGCCGTCGAGCTTGATCACCCCCACCGTCAGCGTGCCGGTCTTGTCGGTGCACAGCACATCCATGCTGCCGAGGTTCTCGATGGCGGCGAGCCGGCGCACGATCACGCCCTGACGGGCCATGGCCCGCGCCCCGTGCGACAGCGTGAGGGTCATGATGGCCGGCAGCAGCTCCGGCGACAGCCCCACCGCCAGCGCCACCGAGAACAGCAGCGCCTCCACCACCGGCCGCTCGAAGTGGACGTTGATGGCAAACACCGCCAGCGTCAGCGCCACCATCACCTGCGTCAGCAGCGCGCCGAAGCGGCGGATGCCAAGCTCGAACTCGGTCGGCGGCGCGCGCCGGCGCAGGCGGTGGGCGATGGCGCCGAACGCCGTGCCGGCACCGGTCTCGACGATCAACGCCCGGGCCGTGCCGCTGCGCACCGAGGTGCCCATGAATACGCAGCCGTGGCGCTCGGCAAGGCCCGCCTGCGGCGGCGCCGTGCCGGGGGTTTTCTCGACCGGGAAGGTCTCGCCGGTCAGCACCGCCTCGGTGACGAAAAAGTCCTTCGCCTCCAGCAGCACGCCGTCGGCCGGGATCAGGCTGCCGGCGGCCAGCTGCACCACGTCGCCCGGCACCACTGCCTCGGCCGGCAGGTTCACCGGCGCGCGGTCGCGCAGCACCGTCACCCGCGCCGCGACCTGTTCGCGCAGCGCCGCCACCGCCGCCGAGGCGCGGTACTCCTGCACGAAGCCGAGCCCGCCGCTGCCGAGCACGATGCCGAGCACGATGGCGGCGTCGAGCCACTCGTGCAGGTAGAGCGACAGCAGGCCGGCGAACAGCAGGATCAGCACCAGCGGATCGGTGAACTGCTTCAGCAGCAGCGCCAGCGGCGCCAGCGCCGGGCCGTCCGGCAGGCGGTTCGGGCCGTGCTCGGCAAGGCGGCGGGCGGCTTCGCTGCTGGTCAGACCGGCTGCGCCACTGTGCAGTGCGGCATGGAGTTTCGGTGTTGGCAGGGACCAGTAGGCATCCAGCGCTTCATCGGCCATGAGACGATCCCATTGATGGCATTGATAACCGGTCAATGGGCCAAGTGTATCGATTTTTCCACTGTCGTGGTCTGTTGCCGATTCGAGTTGCTGTTGCGGAAGCGAGCGGCATCGTCGATACGGATGCTTGAGAAAGTGATGCCGCTCTTTTACTGTGCCGGTGGGTTGCTGCTCATGGATTTCGGGAGTGTCTCCTTTACTGTCCGACCGGTTCCGAGGTGTGTTTATGGCTTTTTATGAAGAGAAGATCTTGCCGGGTCTGCTCGATCTGGCCTGCTCGACACGCGATGTGATGGCGCTGAGAGCGAAGATCGTGCCGCTGGCGCGAGGCCGGGTGCTCGAGGTTGGCATCGGTTCCGGGCACAATCTGGCTCTGTATGACTCCGGTCAGGTCGAGTTGGTCTGGGGGCTGGAACCCTCGGCCGGGATGCGCGGTCGGGCTCAGCGCAACCTGGCCCGCTCCGCAGTCGAGGTGCGCTGGCTTGATCTGCCGGGCGAGCAGATTCCGCTCGAAGACAACAGCGTCGACACCGTGCTGTTGACCTTTACCCTTTGCACCATTCCGGATTGGCGCCTGGCGCTGCAGCAGATGGCGCGGGTGTTGAAACCGGGCGGTAAATTGCTGTTCTGCGAGCATGGCCGGGCACCCGATGTGGCAGTCTCCAGATGGCAGGATCGATTGAATCCGCTTTGGAAGCGTCTCTTCGGCGGCTGCCACCTCAACCGCCCGATCGCTGACTGTCTGGCCGAGGGCGGCTTTGCCATCGAGCAGCTCGACAGCAACTATGCCGAGGGCATGCCCCGCTTCGCTGGCTACATTTCGATGGGACAGGCGGTCAAGGGTCAGTGACCTGGCGATGCACCTGTATGCGCTGCCGATCGATGAAGCGCTGGCCCGCCTCAATACGACAGCGGAGGGTCTGAGCGAGGCTGAGGCCGCGCGGCGTCTCGCCAGCTTCGGTGTCAACGAAATGGAAGCCTCGGCGCGGGAGCCGCTGTGGCGCGGCGCGGCGCGGCAGGTGACGCATTTCTTCGCGCTGATCCTGTGGCTGGCGGCGGCGCTGGCGTTCGTTGCAGAGCATTACCAGCCGGGGCAGGGCATGGCCACGCTGGGCGCGGCGATCCTGGGCGTGATCGTCATCAACGGCGCGTTCTCGTTCTGGCAGGAGTACCGCGCCGAGCGGGCACTCGATGCCCTGCAGCGCCTGCTGCCGCACGCGGTGCGGGTGCAGCGCGCGGGCGTGGTGCGCCTGGCGCCGGCGCGCGAGCTGGTGCCGGGGGATGTGGTGCTGCTGGGTGCCGGCGATCAGGTGCCGGCCGACTGCCGGGTGCTGGAGGCCTACGCGGCGCGCGTCAACACCGCCACGGTGACCGGCGAGGCGCTGCCGATGACGGTGTCGGCCGAGCCCTCCACGGCCGCCGAGGCACTCCACGCGCGCAACCTGCTGCTGGCCGGCACGGCGCTGGTGGCCGGCGAGGCGCGCGCGGTGGTGTTCGCCACCGGCATGCACAGCGAGTTCGGGCGCATCGCGCAGCTCACGCAGGCCACGAGTAAGGGGCTGTCGCCGTTGCAGCAGGAGATCACGCGCCTGTCGCGCTGGGTGGCGGCGCTCGCCGTGGCGCTCGGCGTGACCTTCTTCGTCATCGGCCAGGCGCTCGGGTTGCCGCTGTGGGGCAACGTGCTGTTCGCCATCGGCATCATCGTCGCCAACGTGCCGGAGGGGCTGCTGCCGACGGTGACGCTGGCGCTCGCCATGGGCGCGCAGCGCATGGCGCGGCGTCGGGCATTGATCCGCCACCTGCCGTCGGTGGAGACGCTGGGCTCGGCCACCGTGATCTGCACCGACAAGACCGGCACGCTGACCGAGAACCGCCTGCGGGCGCAGCGGCTGCACGTGGATGGCAACAGCGTCGCGGTCGATGAATGGACTGCCCCGCCGGACGCGCCGCTGCTGGCGATCGCCGCCCACTGCCACGCACTGGCGGCCGACGCGGCGGTGGATGTCGCGGCACTCGACCCGCTGGAGGCGGCGCTGATCGACTTTGCGCGCGAGCGCGGCGGCGCGCCGGCGGTGGAGACCCTGCAGGTGCTGCCGTTCGATTCCGAGCGCCGACGCATGGCGGTGCTGGTGCGGCAGGGCGGCGAGCGGCTGCTCTACGCCAAGGGCGCGCTCGAAGCGCTGCTGCCGCTGTGCAGCGCCGTGCGGCAAGGGGACGCGATCGTGCCGCTCACCGATGCCGCGCGCGCGGCGGTGCTGGCCGCCGAGGCGCAGCTCGCGGCGGACGGACTGCGGGTGATCGCGCTGGCGAGCCGCCCCGTCGCGCCCGACACCGCCCCCGTCACCGCTGTTGGCGCCACGCCCGAGCAGCTCGAACGCGACCTGGTGCTGGCGGGCCTCGTCGCCCTGCATGACCCGCCGCGACCCGAGGTGCCGGCCGCCATCGCCCGCTGCCGCAGTGCCGGCATCCGCACCATCATGGTCACCGGCGACCATCCGCGCACGGCGCTGGTGGTGGCGCGGCAGATCGGTCTTGCCAACAGCGAGCACTCGACGGTGGTCAGCGGCGAGCGCCTGGCGCGCCTGACCGACACCGAGCTGCAACTGCTGCTCGACGGGCCGGAGGTGCTGTTCGCCCGCGTCAGCGCCGAGCAGAAGCGGCGCATCGTCGCGGCGCTCAAGCGCCGCGGCGAGATCGTCGCCGTCACCGGCGACGGCGTGAACGACGCCCCGGCGCTGCGCGAGGCGCACATCGGCATCGCCATGGGCGTGGCCGGCACCGATGTCGCCAAGGCCGCCGCCGACATGGTGCTGCTCGACGACAACTTCGCCACCATCGTCGCCGCGGTGGAGGAAGGGCGCGGCGTGTTCGACAACCTGCGCAAGTTCCTGACTTACATCCTCACCTCGAACATCCCCGAGGTGGTGCCCTACCTCGCGTTCGCGCTGCTGCGCATCCCGCTGCCGCTGACGGTGATCCAGATCCTGGCGGTGGATCTGGGCACCGACATGCTGCCGGCGCTGGCGCTCGGCGCAGAACGGCCCGCCGCGCAGGTGATGCAGCGCCCGCCGCGCCGCGCCAGCGAGCGGCTGATCGACGGCGCGCTGATCGCACGCGCCTATCTGTTCCTGGGTCTGCTCGAAGCCGGCGCCGCCATGGCGGCCTACTTCTTCGTGCTGCACGCGGGCGGCTGGCAGTACGGGCAGATGCTGGCGCCCACCGACCCGCTCTACCGCGCCGCCACCGGCGCGTGTCTGGCCGCCATCGTGCTGATGCAGGTGGCGAACGTCTGGCTGTGCCGCTCCGCGCGCGGCGCGCTGTTCGCCGGCAACGGCCGGCCGAGCCCGCTGCTGTATTGGGGCATCGGCTTCGAACTGCTGCTGCTTGCGGCGATTCTCTATACGCCCTTCGGCAATGCGCTGTTCGGCACCGCGCCGCTGGCGATGGAGGTGTGGTGGTTCATGCTGCCGTTTCCGCTTGCGATGCTGGCGCTGGAAGAGGCGCGCAAGGCGGTGCTGCGGTGGTGGAGCCAGGTGGCGGGCTAGGGAGATCGACCTCGACTGCGCTACCATGCAGATTTGAACCGATGCATCTGTCCCCCATGACCACCAAGCGCAAAAAGAGCGACTTCGATCAATCACTCACCCGGCTGGAGAGTCTGGTCACCACGCTCGAACGAGGTGACATCCCGATCGAGGAGGCGCTCGACCTGTTCGAGCAGGGCGTCAAGCTGGCACGAGAATGCCAGGGCAGCCTGCGGGATGCCCAGCAGAAGGTGGAGATCCTGCTCGCCGATGGCGAAACCCGCCAACCCTTCGAGCCGGCGGAATGAGTGCAGCCTTCGATCAGTGGGCCGACCCACATCGGCGGCGGCTCGAAGCGCTGATCGATCACCACCTGCCTGCGGCCGATCCGGCGGCGGCCCGCCTGTTCGAGGCGATGCGCCATGCGATGCAGGGCGGTGGCAAGCGGATTCGTCCGCTGCTGGTCCATGCGGCCTGCGAAAGCTGTGGTGGCACGGCAGAGGTCGCGGAGCTGCCGGCCCTGGCGGTCGAGCTGATCCATGGCTATTCGCTGGTGCATGATGACCTGCCGGCGATGGATGATGACGACCTGCGCCGTGGCCGTCCCACCTGCCACATCGCCTTTGACGAGGCCAGTGCGATTCTGGCCGGCGATGCCTTGCAGAGCCTGGCCTTCGAACTGTTGGCGACAGCCAGCCAACCCAGCGTCGAACTGCGCATGGCGATGGTGCTGACGCTGGCGCGGGCGGCCGGTGGTGGCGGAATGGTGGGCGGACAGGCGCTCGATCTGGCCGTTGAGGCGCGCCATGACCCGCCGCTGACGCTGGCCGAACTGGAGTCGCTGCATGCACGCAAGACCGGTGCACTGCTGCGCGCCAGTGTCAGACTGGGTGCACTGGCCGCAGGGGAGCAGGATGCGCTGCGGCTCACGGCGCTCGATCGTCATGCCGCGGCCTTGGGGCTGGCCTTTCAGATCCGGGATGACATTCTCGATGTCGAGGGTGAGACGGCGCTGCTCGGCAAGCGGCAGGGTGCCGATGCCGCGCGTGGCAAGCTGACCTATCCGCGGCTGCTGGGCATGGATGAGGCCAAGGCGCGGGCCGAAGCGCTGCATCAGCAGGCGCTGGCGGCGCTCGAACCCCTCGGCAGTCGGGCCTGGCCACTGCGCGCACTGTGCGAGCAGTTGCAGCAGCGCAGCCACTGAACGGCGCCGGTCGGCATGAGAGTGAAAGCGGCCGACGGTGGTATGATTTGCAATCAAATCAATTTCTGTTGTCGCCGCGTTTTGTCGGGCTGAACCATGCCGGTCACTTTTGACGAAATTCCCAGACAGCGGCCAGCCACGCCGCTGCTCGATCAGATCGACATCCCGGCGCAGCTGCGTGACCTGCCGGAGCAGCAATTGCCGCAGCTCGCCCGTGAACTGCGCGAGTATCTGCTCTACACCGTCGGCCGGACCGGTGGCCACTTCGGCGCCGGTCTGGGCGTGGTCGAGCTGACCATCGCGCTGCACTATGTGTTCGACACGCCGCATGACCGGCTGGTATGGGATGTCGGCCATCAGGCCTATCCGCACAAGATTCTGACCGGTCGGCGCGAGGCCATGGCCGGGCTGCGTCAGCAGGGGGGTATCTCCGGCTTTCCGAAGCGGAGCGAGAGTGATTACGACACCTTTGGTGTCGGCCACTCCAGCACCTCGATCGGTGCCGCACTCGGCATGGCGCTGGCCAGCAGGCTCAAGGGCGAGCAGCGCCACCATGTGGCGGTGATCGGCGATGGGGCGATGACCGCGGGCATGGCCTTCGAGGCACTGAACCATGCAGCCCACGTCGGCAATGACCTGCTGGTGGTGCTGAACGACAACGACATGTCGATTTCGCGCAATGTCGGCGGGCTATCGCAATATCTGGCGCGCATCTGGGCCGGCAAGACCTACAACTCGGTGCGCCAGGGCAGCAAGCGGCTGCTGAGCCGCATTCCGCCATTCTGGGAGCTGGCGCGCCGCACCGAGGAGTACATGAAGGGGATGGTGGCCCCCGGTGTGCTGTTCGAGGAGCTCGGCTTCAACTACATCGGTCCGCTCGATGGCCACGACCTGCCGGCGCTGGTCAAGACGCTGAGCGACATGAAATTTCTGCCGGGTCCGCGACTGCTGCATGTGATCACCCGCAAGGGCAAGGGCTTCGCACCGGCCGAGCAGGATCCGATCGGTTACCACGCCATCTCCAAGCTCGAGACCCGGCAGGGCGAGCTTTTGACTGTCGTCAACAAGGGACAGAAGTACTCCAGCATCTTTGGCCAGTGGCTGTGCGACATGGCGGAGCAGGAGCCGCGGCTGATCGGCATCACCCCGGCGATGGCCGAGGGCTCCGATCTGGTGACCTTTTCGCAGCGCTATCCGCAGCGTTACTGTGATGTCGGCATTGCCGAGCAGCATGCAGTGACCTTGGCTGCCGGCATGGCCTGCGAAGGGGCCAAGCCGGTGGTGGCGATCTACTCCACCTTTTTGCAGCGGGCCTATGACCAGTTGATCCACGATGTCGCCATTCAGAATCTCGACGTGCTGTTTGCGCTCGACCGCGCCGGTCTGGTGGGCGAGGATGGCGCCACCCATGCCGGCAGCTTCGACCTGAGCTACCTGCGCGCGATTCCGAATCTGCTGGTGATGGCGCCATCGGACGAGAACGAGACGCGGCAGATGCTCTACACCGGCTTCATCCATCCAGGACCCGCGGCCGTGCGCTACCCGCGCGGCACGGGGCCGGGGGCCGAGGTGGTCGAGGTGATGAGCGCGCTGGAGATCGGCCGCGCTCTGGTGCGGCGCCAAGGACGCGAGGTGGCGCTGCTGGCCTTTGGATCGATGGTGCGCCCGGCGCTTGCCGCCGCCGAACGGCTCGACGCCACCGTGGTTGACATGCGTTTCGTCAAACCGATCGATGAAGCGCTGGTGCTGCGGCTGGCCGAAAGCCACCAGCTGCTGGTGACCATCGAAGAGAATGTGGTGATGGGGGGCGCTGGTTCAGCGGTGAACGAGTGCCTGGCCGCACACGGCGTGCTGATGGCGCCGCTCAATCTCGGTCTGCCGGACCGCTTCATCGACCATGGCAAAACGGCTGCGCTGCTGGCCGAATGCGGGCTGGATGCCGAGGGCATCTGTCGGTCGGTCGAGGCGCGCCTGCCGCGTCGGGAGAGCGCGGCAGGGCTGGGGTGAGACCGTGTGGACGGGCGAGATCACTCCTCGTCGCAGCGGGCCATGCCGCTGCGGTCGAGCAGGTGGCCGAGCTTGTCGGCCTTGGTGGCCAGATAGCGCAGATTGTGCGGGTTCTGGCCGGTCTCCAGCGGAATTCGCTCCACCACCTCGACCCCTTGCCGTTGCAGTTGTTCGACCTTGCGCGGATTGTTGGTCAGCAGCCGCACCCGGCTGACGCCGAGCCATGCCAGCATTTCACCGCACATGCCATAGTCACGCAGATCGGGCTCGAAGCCGAGCCGCTGGTTGGCCTCGACGGTGTCGGCGCCGCCATCCTGCAGGTGATAGGCCCGTATCTTGTTGATCAGACCAATGCCGCGTCCTTCCTGGCGCAGGTAGAGCAGCACGCCGCGGCCGGTCTCGGCAATCTGCTGCAGCGCGCTTTGCAGCTGTGAGCCACAGTCGCAACGCAGGCTGAACAGCGCGTCGCCGGTCAGGCACTCCGAATGCAGCCGGATCAGCACCGGCTCACCGCCGCCGATCGACCCCAGTGTCAGCGCCAGATGCTCCTTGCCGGTCGCTTTGTCTTCGAAGGCATGCACCTCGAACTCCCCCCAGGGAGTGGGTAGTGCCGCCGATGCGATATGTTGGACTGCCACACGCCACCTCTTGAACAGCAAGCCGGCGATTTTAGCAACGAACACGCAGCCGAGGCGAATGCCCTGCTGAGCCGGCTGGGCGTTTCAGGTTATTTTTCGACCAACTCCAGCATGCCCTGACGTTCGGAGAGCTCGACGTGCCGCAAAAAGCTCATCCCCAGCAGGATCTGCTCGGGCAGATCACCCTCGAGAATGGCCGCCTCGACCTGATGTACGGTGATCTCACCGACCGTCACCTGCTCCAGCACGACCCGGTAGGCTCTCACCTGGTGGCTGGCCGTGGTGACCATGGACTCTTCGCCCCGGTAGCGAAAGTCGATGCCAAGCCGACGTGCCTCGGTTTCGCTCATGGCGATGGCCGTGGCGCCGGTGTCGACCAGCATGGAGACGCTCAGGCCATTGATGCTGCCCTGGGTCAGGTATTGCTGCCGGGCATCCGGCACGATGGTGGCCCGTGCGCGCTCTCTTGGCACAAAGCGGTCGCCGATCTGCTCCGAGAGCCGCAACGGCCTGCGCTCGCCATTCACCTCGACCACGGCCCCATGCGGATCGGCCGAAATCAGGCGGACTCCGGCGTAGGCCGGCTCGCCCACCCGCAACATCTTCGGTTGACCATTGATGGTCAGCAGTGCCGCGCCATTGAACAGTCCGGAGATGGCAATGTCTGGCGCCCTGGCGAAGGCGGTGACTGGTGCGGTCAGAAGCAGCAGTGTGATCCAGGCTGTACGACGCATGGGATTCATCCAGATTGGGCCTGAATAAACCTTAGCACGCTCGCTGCCGATGTGAATGGCGGTCACCCGTTCGGATGCACTCGACTTGGCCTCCGCGCGGCGCTGTCGCCCCAATCTGGCGCAGGATGGTGTCGAAAAACCGCAACGGGGCTTCCCATCGGCCGGAATGGGCCTCCATGCATCATTGGCATGTAACTTGTCTTGAGTATTTTTTGAGAAATGCCCTGTGTTCATGGAGGTTGATTCCCATGCTGTCCCACTCTCGCCATCTTGCCCTGCGCGGTGATGGAACGATGCAGTCGAAGTCTGACATCGACGCGCTGATCGACGGTTTTGCCAGCTTCAAGCAGGAGTATCTGGCGCGCCACCATGGGCAGCAGAAGCTGAAGATGCAGAATCTGTCGACGCCAAGGGTGGTGGTCGTGGGTTGCTGTGACTCCAGGTTCGATCCGGCCATCATCACCAACTCCGACGCCGGCGACATCTTCGTGGTGCGCAACGTTGCCAACCTGATTCCGCCCTGCCAGCCCGACAAGCACTACCAGGAGACCCCGGCAGCGCTCGAATATGGCGTCTGTTACCTCGATGTCGAAGAGCTGATCGTCATGGGGCATGGTCGCTGCAACGGCCTGCGCACGCTGCTGCACCGTCTGATCGATGGCTCTTTGGCCAGCCATCCGCTGGCGGAGTGGACCGAAATCGCCGAGCAGGCTGCCGAACAGGTGTTGCGCGCGGGGTTCCGCAGCGATCTCGATTGGCAGGTCGACCAGTTGAGCCGCAAGGCGCTGTCGTTGTCGCTGAACAACCTCGAGCGCTATCCCTTCATCGCCGCGCGCCTGAACGAGGGGACATTGCGATTGCGTGGCTGGTATTTTGATCCCGACTCAGCCGCCCTCGAAGAGCTGGACAGAGCCAGTGGTCAATTCCGATGGCTGTGTTGAGCTGTTTCATGCCGTCTGCTGGCGAAGCGTCACACAAAAAAGAAAACCCCGGTGCACACCCACCGGGGTTTTCATTGGGTCTGCCTCCAGTCTGTTAGCATTTTTGATGCCAGAATGAAAAAACAGTGACCTTGTCTGGGCCGAAAGGCTTGTCGCCGGTGTGCCGAGTTGGTTAAGCTGGTGCGGCATGGAGTTGGCCAGACAATCGCTCTGCCTGGTTGCAGGTGGGGAGGAAAGTCCGGGCTCCACAGGGCAGGGCGCCAGGTAACGCCTGGGGGGCGCGAGCCCACGGAAAGTGCAACAGAAAAGATACCGCCCGCTGGCGACACATCGTCGGTGTGGTAAGGGTGAAATGGTGCGGTAAGAGCGCACCGCACGGGTGGCAACACGCGTGGCATGGCAAACCCCGCCCGGAGCAAGACCAAATAGGAATCCATCGGTGCGGCCCGCACCGGATTCGGGTAGGTCGCTAGAGCCGCGGAGTGATTCGCGGCCCAGATGAATGATTGTCCTCGACAGAACCCGGCTTATCGGCCGGCTCCATGCACCCTTCCCCTTCTCATCTCTGCTTCGATTGAACCGTTGCACGGCGACTGCAATCTGTCTGCGCGGGTCGGTTTCGCGCCAGTCTTGCTCCACACTTGCGAGACTGTTTTGCTTTGGTTGGCAAGTGCTTGATAATAATTTTATCTATATGATTAAAAAAGAATTTTAATGACAGCGTTTCTGCTGTGAGAGGCCGTGATTTTCCTTGACAAG
>ERZ795061.3998-NODE-3998-length-12573-cov-9.721361_pt1 | contig 12573 bp, 9 predicted proteins | sample MGYA00375145_ERZ795061 | MGnify/ENA primary metagenome ERZ795061 (study PRJEB30190, sample SAMN05720144) | anaerobic digester metagenome | isolation source: active sludge of municipal wastewater-treating anaerobic digesters | place: USA | collected 2014-12-22 ... | reverse complement strand
ACGGTGGATTGGCCAGCACCACGTCGTACGCATCCGGCAGGCCCAGGTCGGCGCGTTGCTGCACATCGAGTGTGCTGGTCAGTGCATTGCGGCGCAGGATGCGCACGTTTGGCAGCCCGCGCAGGGTCAGGTTCATCGTCGCCAGGCGCACCATCTTCGGGTCGACATCGTTGCCGTAAAAGGTGCGGTTGGCCAGTTGGCTTTGCTGCGCCTGATTGAGTGTGTCGCCCAGGCCGCGTCGCTGTGGCTTGCCGTCGGACTCGACGGTTTCGATGGCCGCCTCCGACGAGTTGGCCAGACGGATATGGTTGTAGGCCGCTGCCAGGAAGCCAGCCGTGCCGGCCGCCGGGTCGTAGATGGTTTCAGCGATTTGCGGGTTCACCATTTCCACAATGGCGCGGATGATGTGGCGCGGCGTACGGAACTGCCCCAGTTCACCGGCCTGCTTGATCTGACGCAGCACATGCTCGAACAGATCACCCTTGGTGTCGGCGTCGGCTTCGTCCAGGCGCAGGCCATCCACATCCGTCACCAACTTGGACAGCACTGCAGGGTCGTCGATGCCCAGACGGGCGCCGTCCATGAAGTTCACCGCGCTGTCGGCAGCCACATCGGCGAAGAACGGAAACACCTCGTCGCGAACGAAACGCACCAGGTTTTCACCGGACAGGCCACGCGCCCACAGCGACCAGCGCAGGCGCTCAGCCGGGATGGCCGTTTCGCCCTTGTTCGGTGCGTTGAGCGGGTTGCGCAGCGTCCACTCACCCGCGAACAGGCTGGTGTAGTCCTGCTTCAGCACCCGGGCGCGGGCGGCGTTCTGCTTGTCGATGCCTTCAATCAGGTAGAAGAAGAACAGGAACGCCAGTTGCTCGGCATTGCTGACGGGATCGGGATAACCGCCACCAAACAGGTCGTCGCGAATGCGATCCACTTTCTGGCGGAGTTCGGGGGTCATTGGCATGGGTAAAACCTATTGAAGGGAAGTGGGGACGGCGTCGCCAGAATGGTCGGGACCCGTCGCATCCGGTGAGAACACGGCCAGACTCAGGCTGGACAACAGGGTTTCCAGTGCCCGCGCGCCGCCGAACAGGCGAACCGCCGCGGCTTGCCCGCCCAGCGCCGTGAAGGATTGAAAGAAATCCAGGTGATCGGCGGTGAATTCGCCCAGCGTGTCGGCATTGGCACGCAGGGTGTTGCCGATCAGGCGCAGCCAACGGAGTTGTTCCGGATTGAACTGCGCTTCGCGCGGCAGCAGCCAAGACTCGAAGCGCGCACCGATGGCCTGCGCCAGTGCCTCGGTCGCGTCCGGCTGCACCAGGTTGCCGTCGGCGTCCATGGTGACCCAGGCGCGGGTGTCGGGATTGATCTGATCGTCAATATCCAACGCCAGCAGACGCCGTGGATTTGTCCTGGGCTTGGGCTCGCTGGCTCGAACCAATCCGCCTTGCACCAAGTCGTCATTGTCTTCCAGCACGTCGCTTACACCGACAAAATCGAACATGGTGAACAGGGCTTTGCCGGGCGCCTTGCGCGCGCCGCGCCCGCGCATTTGCCGATAGAGGATGGCGGATTTGGTGTAGCGGGCGAACACCAGATTTTGCAGTTCCGGAAAATCGAAGCCGGTATCCAGCATGTTCACCGACACCAGGATCTGCGGGTATTTCTCTTTCTTGAAGGCGCGGATCTTGGTCATGCCATCGCGGGTGTCGTCGCTTCCGGTGTCGGAGACCACGTAGTCGGCGTAGCGCACGGCAGGGTGTGGCTTATCGTCGGCAAAGGCTTCGTCGAACAGGCGCGCCAGGGTTTCCGCGTGGCGCTTGGTCACGGCAAAGACAATGGTTTTCCCCGGTACCGGTTTGCGCTGAATGCCCTTGGCGTCCTGGTAGCCGTTGCGCATGACCTCGCGGAACTCCCGCACGATGGCGCGGTTGCGCTCGGGAATGGTGAAGCGGCGTTCCAGCGCATTGGGATCGACGAAAATGCTGCCCTGTTCGCCGAAAGCCTCGCGCAACTCGAAGGCTGTAGCCTCATCCATCGCCGACCAATCCAGCTCGTCCTTCTTGACCTCGAAGCCACCTTCGCTGGCGGTCTTTACCGTCTTGGCCTTGTAGATCTGATACGGCACGAGCACACCATCGCGAACGGCTTCGCGAATGCCGTAGGTGAATGTGGGTTTGTCCACGCCGAAGAATCGCAAGGTGTCGCGCACAAAAGCCTTGTCGTCGTCGGTCTGTACGACATCCGAGACGCAGGGTGTGGCAGTCAGCCCCAACTGGATGCCGTCGAAGTGCCGCAGCACGCCTGACCATTGCCCGTAAATGCTGCGGTGGCATTCATCGGTGATGACCAGGTCGAAGTATCCAGCCGAGTAATCACGGTAGATGTTCACCATGCTCTGCAAGGTGGCGATGGTGATCCGCTTGGCGTCATCGAAGCGCCGACCCGAGCGCAACACATAACAGGGCAATTCCGGCAAATACTCGTTGAAGTTTTCCTCGGTCTGCCCGGCGAGGGTGTTCCGGTCCACCAGAAACAACACGCGGGTGGCGGCATTGGCCTCGAACAGGCGCTTGATGAAGGCAGCGGCGGTGCGGGTCTTGCCGGTGCCCGTGGCCATTTCCACCAACAGGCTGCGTCGGCCCAGTTTGATTTCAGTGCACAGCACGTCGATGCAGGCTTTCTGGTAGTCGCGACCGGCAATGCGCTTGTCGATGGGCACCGTGAGCAGGTCCCTACGCTGGACCGCCGTGGCGACCCGGCGCTCAAGATCGGCCTGCGAATAGAAGGTGGACACCAGACGCGGATGGGCCTCGTTGCGCCAGTCCCAGAACCAGATTTCACGACCATTGGCGAGGAAGATGAACGGCACGTCCGCCAATTCAGCGTAGTGGCGGGCTTGGTCAGCCGCGGTCGGGGCATGAATGCTGCTGCGTTTGGCCTCCACCACCGCCAGACCACGCCCGTTCCGGTCACACAGCAGGTAGTCGGCCTTTGTCCCGTCGGACAGCGGGTATTCGAAGTGCGTGCTTATACCGTCACTGATCTTCCACCCGGCGTCGCCGAGTTGAGCATCTATCAATGTCCGCGAGAAAGCTTCGTTGCTTGCCATGGGTTCCCCTTGCCGAAACAAGGATAGTGGAAACACAACGCGCGCGAAGCAAGGTCAGCCTCTACGTTCCAGCCATCGAATGCTTGATCGGGCACATGGCACAGCAATCAGTTCCACCGATTCCTGCGATTTCGCAGGCTTGAATCCTGTCTCCCCGACCAATTCTCCATGCACAAAGGCCACCTGCGGGTGGCCTTTCTGTTTGTCCGGCCACGGTCAGTTTCGGCTGGCGTCCCTGAGCGCAATCACCGCATCTCGGCAACGCGAGGCCAGGGCCATGCGATCGCCTTGCTGCAATCCACGGGTTTGAATCAACTCCCCGGCACGAATCCGGATGACGCCAGGACGCACCTTGAAGCCACGCACCGGCAGCACCTCGCCGCTGCCTTCGATGGAGACCGGCAGGATCGGAATGCCGCAGTCGATGGCAAGCTTGAAGATGCCACCCTTGAATGAACCGATGTGTCCAGGCTTGCCGCGCGTGCCTTCCGGGAACCCACACACGCTGAGGCCCTCCGCAAACAGCTGCGCTGCATTGCCCAGTTGCCGCGTAGCCGCACGCGCCGCCTGGCGCTCGATGAATACCATGCCCATGGCACGCGCATAGGTGCCGACCACCGGAACCCGGGCCAGTTCATCCTTCATGACGAAGCACAGCGGAACCGGCAACACGCGGAACAGCACGCAAATATCGATCATCGACTGGTGATTGGCGACCACGATGCATGGATTGGAGAAATCAAGCGTGTCGAATCCACTTGCGACCACGCGCGCCCCGGCGCCGGTCAGCAAGCCCGGTGCCCAGATACGCGAGGCCATTCGCAACGGCCAGTGTCGTCTCCCACCGCACAACAGCAGCACCAGCAGGGCGAACGGCAGCAGAACCGTCGTCCACGCGATGGTGAACAGCAACTGCAACGCATTCAGCACGCGCCAGCCGAAACCGCTCAATGCGCCAAAACGCATGGATGTGGACGTTGCAGACATGGAAGATCCCCAGGAACGGCGCAAATGATAATTCAGGGCCGACCAATGCCCAAGCCGGCCCAGGCCGGGGAATCCCTGATTCGGCTCGTCATTCCGGCGTGCTCAGGAGTCCAACCCGATCCACGCCATGCAGCGAAGGTCGCAATGGACCCTGGCGTCCGCCGGGGCGACGATCACGCCCCTTGTTCGCACAAATGCTGGTGCCGATATCAGCCCTCGGGTGCGTGTTCAGTTGCGGTCGCTGCAAGCACATCCATCCAGCCGCGCGCATCGTGAATGAAAAGCCGTTCACCTTGCCGGTGGATCTTGCAGAACACCTTGTGCAGCAGCGGCTGACCTTGCAGGGAAAGGTCAATGTGATCGCCATGTCGATGCGCCACGAACCGCAGTGAAGCGTTGCCTTCAAGCGTGATGTCCCACGCTGTGCCCTGCACGGCGTCGCGCAGTGGCAGTACCCGTCGGGCTACGCCTGCGCTCGTGACCAGCACCAGGACCAGGACATGCGCCTTGCCCCAGCCGCGCATTCCAGGCAACGGCATGCGCCAACGAGCACCCATGCAGGCCTTCAGCGGAACGCTGGCTGGTACCGGCAAGAAGCACTCCTCGCGCTGCGCATAGCGCAGCATGCGCGCCCGGCTCAGAACCAGCTGGCTGGTGTGCGCCAGGGTTGCATCTTGTTTGCGTTGCACCTGTTCTGCATTGAGTGTGAGCGCCCGATACGAAGTCTCTGCACCGATTCCGTGCACGCGGAAACCCAGCCTTCGACAGGGCGCCACATCGGCCTGCGCCAGCGCCAGCTCCAGCATCACCCGCAGCGCGCTGTGATCGGGATGCGTGTCTCCCAACACCGGCGCAACCAGCACGCTGGGACGAAAGCGGGTGATCTCCTCGGCCAGACATGACTCGCCATCGGCGTCAGCAAGCAACCTGTCGGTCAATCCCGAGTCCGGCCAACCGAGGAAGCGCACATCGGTATCCGCCACGCCAAGACAAGAGAGGGCCGCCAAGCCTTCTGCACGTCGCCGTCGACCCCAGCGTTCGCGCGCCGTCGCATCAATCCGCCAGCGTTTCTCCACCCAACGCTGCGGCCAGGGATTGTTGTCGCCATCGGTCGCCACGATCACGCGCAAGGCCGCACCCGCGGCCAGCGCTTGCTGGATCAGACCACCCGTGGCCAATACCTCGTCATCCGGATGCGGCGCGAGCACCAGCACACGGTCGTCCGGCAGGAATTCCAGGCTTGGCTTCATTGCTTCCATTCGGGCATCGGCCGCCAGGCGCATCCGGACTGTTGACGGCACAGACTAACCCATGAGCGCCCTGATTGACCGAGCTTGTCGTTGCCCAGGCAAACGCCGGAGTGCATCCTGACCTCTGTATCACCGGAACACGATCAAGCCGGGCTTCGGATCAGGCCGTTGAGTCGCTCGCGCAGTTGCGCAATTCTCGGATCCGCAGCGGCACCCGGCGAAGTGCGTGCCGCCAGGCTGGACTCGGGCGTACGCCCGGCTCCTGCGGAACCGGTCGAATCGGCCGCGGCACGATAGGCCTCGCGGAACGGCATTCCGGCAATGGCCGCCTCGATGGCGACATCGGTGGCATGCATGGCCGGTTCGATGGCCTTGCGCATGGCATCCGCGTTCCATTCCATGCCTGCGAGCAAATCGGGCAATAGCTCCAACGCGGCAAGTCCGCGATGGAAGCCGTGCACGATGGCGCCCTTGCTGACCTGCAGATCCCGTTGGTAGCCGCTGGGCAGGGACAGCAGTTGTTCGATTTCCGTGCGCGCGGCGGCAACGCTGGCATAGCTGGCCCGCATCAGTTCGATCACATCGGGATTGCGCTTGTTGGGCATGATGGAACTGCCGGTGGTGAATATGCCGGGCAGATTCACGAAGCCGTACTCGCTGGTCGTGAACAAGGACAAGTCCCAGGCCAGACGGCGCAAGTCGAGAACGGCGGCGGCCAGCGCCTCCAAGGCTGCCATTTCAAACTTGCCGCGCGAAAGCTGGGCGTAGATTGGACTCACCTGCATGCGGGCAAAGCCGAGGCGCTGCGTGGTGAACTCGCGGTCCAGCGCAAGATTGACTCCGAATCCGGCTGCCGTTCCCAAGGGATTGGCATCGATCAGAGCCAGGGTCTGCTGCGCGCGCCAGGCATTGTCGACAAAGGACTCGGCGATACCCGCAAACCACATGGCGGTCGATGAAACCACTGCGCGTTGCAGATGCGTGTAGCCGGGCATCGGCCAGCATTCACGCTCGGCGCGTTCGATGCAGACGCGAGCCACGTTCCGGCAAATTTCGTGCAAGTCACGCAAGCGCTGCTTGAGCCACAGGCGAGTGGCCACCAGGATCTGGTCATTGCGGCTGCGTCCCGTGTGCACTTTTCCACCCAGCGCACCCAGCCGATCAATCAGGCGAGCCTCAATGGCCGAGTGGCCATCCTCGAAGCGCTCATCCAGCACGAAGGTGCCGGCGCCGAAGTCGGCGGCCAGCACATCCAGTTCACGCACAAGGGACTGACTTTCCTCGTCCGTCAGCAGGTTTATTCGCAGCAAGCCTTCGACATGGGCTTTGCTCGCCTCGATATCGTGCAGGAAGAATTCGCGATCCAGCAGCACGTCATCGCCGGCAAGAAACCGCATGACGCGCTGATCGCTCTGCACGCCGGCCTTTTGCCAAAGCAGGTCGCTCATGGCTGTTCCCTCGTGGGTATGCCGCTGGTTTCCCCGAAACCCAGCGCAAGATTGATGTTCTGCATGGCCTGGGTTGCCGCGCCCTTGAGCAGATTGTCCAGGCACGCCACCACGACCACGCGCCGACCGCCGGGAGCCAGTGCAAATCCGCCAATTTGGACTCCATGCGTTCCGGCCACCCGACTGACCCAGGGCGCGTCCTCGGTGATCTCGACCAGGGCTTCGTCGCCATATCTGCCGAGGTAGCGGTTGCGGATTTCTTCCACGCTCATGGATCGTTGCAACCACAGGTTCACGGTCATAGTGATGCCGCGAAAGTGCGAGGCCACATGCGGCATGAACTCCACCGGCACCCCCAATTGCCGCGACACCTCGCGCTCGTGCAGGTGATCGACCAGCGAGTACGGCATCAGGTTGTCGCGTAGTTTTTCCGGATCATTGCGCTCGGATGGCGCGGTGCCCGCCCCCGAGTACCCGGAAACACCGAAACACTGTGGCGGGCCGGCAAGTTCATCCAGCAGCGGAGCAATGGCCAATTGCATGGCGGTTGCATAGCAGCCTGGATTGCTGATCCTGCGTTCGCCCTTGTACCGCGCACGCGTCAACTCCGGCAGCCCGTAGTACCAGCCCTCGCTGAAACGATGATCCGCCGACAGGTCAACGATCAGGGCTTCCGGCCGCTGCGACTGGATTGCTTGCACATACTCGGCGGACTTTCCATTGGGCAGGGCCAGCACCACCACATCGGCGGCCTTTCGCGCCACCGCCTCGGCATCCGCGCAGACGTAGCGCAGGGATCCGGTGAATCCATCGACGTGATCCGATACCTGCTGCCCGTCGTGTTCGCGCGACGACACCAGGACCAGTTCGAGCGAGGAATGCGCATCGACCATGCGAATCAACTCGGCACCGGTATGCCCGCGTGCACCGATGATGGCAACGCTGTGCAGCGTCATGCCACCCGCTCCATCGCCGCGTTCAGGGTTGCGGGCTTGCTGGCACAGAACGCGACGCAACGTTCAATGTCGGCAAAGCCCTCGATGCCGTACCAGAACACGCGCCAGGGTTCGTGCTTGCAGCAGCCATCCGACTCGCCGTGATAAAAGGCGTTGACCGGATTGCCCAGGCGCGATCGCCAGTACAACTGCGGGGTCTCGGCGCGCATGACTTGCCAAACGGCACGGCCCAGGCCCTCACCCTGGGCATCCTCCAGCACGGCAAATTTGTCCAGATAAGGGAGGCCGTCACCGTCCACGAGGATCAGCGCCGCACGATAGTTTTCGCTCACGTAGGCTCGCCGCAGGCTGGTGCGTTCGAAGTAGTCCTGCGCCAACACGCGCGAGAAGCTCGACTCGATCAGGCTGCGCAGGCGCGCAAGATCCAACTGCTCCCATTGGCTTGCCTGCAGCACGCGCTCGCCTCGCCGGATCAGCGTGCCTGAACCCTTGTGGGTAAACAGCTCCTTGGCCAGTTCCGCAGGACGCGTGATCGATACCGACGAAGTCAAGGGCAGCTCATCGAGCAGGTCCTTGATCTGTTCGATCTTCAGGCGCATGCCGGAATGCAGCCACGGTTGTGCGATCAGCCGCTCGTATTCGCTGGACAAGCTGATCGAATCGATCACCCTGCCCTCGCCATCCAGCAGACCCCCGGTGCCGGTGAGGAAGATGATCTTGTAGGGTTGCAGCACCTTGACCAGTTCGTTGGCGGCAAAGTCCGCATTGATGTTGAGGATCTGGCCGTCCACGGTTTCGCCCATGCTCGCGATTACCGGAATCGATCCGGCCTGCAGGCTGGCTTCGATGGGTGCCAGGTTGACGCTGTTCACCTTGCCCACCAGACCCAGCGCAGCACGATCCACGTAGTCGGACTCGAAAACGCCAGCGGTGATGGAGGTTGCCCGTGTACCGCCTTCCTGCAGGGCCTCGACCAGCTTCAGGTTCTGCGTCTGCAACACGCGACGCACGATGCCGAGCGCCTGGGACGAAGTGACGCGCAAGCCGTCGATGGTCTGCTTCTCGATGCCCGCCGCTGCCAGCTCGTTGTCCAGTTGCGGCCCGGCGCCGTGAACGACGATCGGCGTGAGGCCCACGTCCTGCAGGAAGGCCAGCGAGGATGTCAGCGCCTCGAGGTCATCGCGCAGCACCGCGCCTCCCACCTTGACCACCGCGAACCGCTTGGCATCCAGTTGCGAGAAACGCTTGAGGTACTGGTTGATCTCCTTGGCGCTGGCCATGCTGGAGAGCAGCCGCACGATGGTTTGCCGGGTCTGCCGGATTGCACTATTCATGGATGATTCCCCGCACCGATTCCGCATAGGTTTGAAGCTGCTGCAAGCTCACCCATTCATCCGCTGCATGCGCCTGGCGGATGTCTCCCGGCCCGTAGACCATCGCGCAATAGCCCGCCTGCGAGAAAAGCGAGGCTTCAGTCCAGAAATCCACCGCATTGCCGATCGGCAGGTTCAGCGCGTCTGCCATGTCGCGCGCTGCCAGGCGACGCGATTCCGCTTGTGCGACGTCGCCCGCAGGCAGGCTGGGGCCGCGGAAAGTCTCCATGAACCCGGCTGCTGCGGGCTCGGCGAAGGAACGGAAGGTGTGCAGCAGTGCGTCCACATCGGTAGAGGGCAGCGGCCGAAACCCGAAGCGCAGCTCCGCGTCCGGAGCGATCACGTTGGCCTTGATGCCGCCTTCGATGCGACCGATGTTGAAGCGCAAGCCCGTCAAGCCGCCAAAGCGCTCATGCGCGCAGCGCTCGACGTGCGCCAGCGCCTTTTCGCCCCAGCGGATGACCTGGTGCAGCGCGCTGTCGGCTGGCGTCTGCTCAGCCGAAGCGTGTCCGGCCTGTCCGGAAAATTGCATCTGCACCGAGCAGATGCCGCGATGGGCAAGCACCGCCTCGCAGCGCGTGGGTTCCGCGACCATCACAGCCTCGAACGGCAGCTCGCGCGCAAGAAACGCGGAGATGCAGCGTGCGTCGTTGGCTTCCTCGTCGGAGCTGAACAGGAATGCCGCATCGCCATTGCCGGCATTGGCCACGGCCAGCAAGGCCGCGGCTGCGCCCTTGATATCGCAGGCCCCCAATCCGATGGCGCGATCCCCGGTCACCCGCAACTCGAATGGACTGGCACTCCAGTGCGGCGAGTCCGGCACCGTGTCCACATGCACATTGAACAAGGTTTTCGGATTGCCACGTCGGGCATACAGGCTGACCGCCCCGGCACCATGATCGACCAGATCCAGCTCGAAACCGGGCAGATGGCCACACAGATAAGCAAAGATGCCATCGGCGCCGATGTGGCGCGGTGGATTGCGCGTATCGAACGCGACCAGCGCGCGCAGATGTTCAAGGGTTGCCCGCAACAGTTCGCTCACTGCGCCTGCTCCCGATTGACCTGCGCCCACAGCGTGGAGCTCATGCCGTACAGGCGGATGAATCCTTCCGCTTCCTGCACTCCCCAGTCGGCAGACTGTGCATAGGTCGCACCTTTCGCATTGAGGATGTGTGCCGATTGCACGGCCGTTGCGTGCACGCTTCCTCCCTGCGTTTCCAGGGTGACCTCGCCATTGACTTGGCTCTGGCTGGCAGCGAGGAAGGCTTCCAGATCCCGCTTCAGCGGGTCATGGAAGAAGCCTTCATAAACCAGCTCAACCCATTGCCTGGCGACCAGCGGTTTGAAGCGGTTCTGCGCCTTGGACAGCACGGCTTCCTCCAGCGCGCGGTGCGCAACCAGCAGCGCAGTTAGACCCGGCGCCTCGAATACGATGCGCCCCTTGAGCCCTATTGTTGTGTCCCCGGTGTAGATGCCGCGGCCCACACCGTAGGCGGCAAACAGGGTGTTCAAGCGCGCCAGCAGGACATGCCCAGGCAAGGCTTCACCGTTGAGTGTCCTGGCTTCACCTTGCTCGAATCCGATGGTCACCACCATTTTCGAGTTCGGCCACTCGGCGCGCGGAGCGCACCAGCCGCGCGCACCCTCGCCCGGTTCCTGCCAACGGTCGATCTCGCCTCCGGACATGGTGAGACCGAGCAGGTTTTCGTTGATGGTGTAGGCCTTCTGCTTGCTCCTCACGCTGAAACCTCGGGCTTCCAGCCAGGCTTGCTCATAGGCGCGCACTTGCGCATGTTCTTTCTGGATCTCGCGGATCGGCGCGATGATTTCGTAGTCGCCGAGCGCCTTGACGGTCAGGTCGAAACGCACCTGGTCGTTGCCCATGCCGGTACAGCCGTGCGCAATGGTGCGGGTTCCGATTTCGGCAGCGCGCTTCAAGGCCGCTTCCACGATCAGATAGCGATCAGACACCAGCAGCGGATATTGGCCCTGGTAACCTTCACCCGCCCACACGAAGGGCTTGACGAAATTGCTCCAGATGGCTGGGCCACCATCGACCGTGACATGGCTGGAAGCACCCAGTTCCGCCGCGCGCTGCTCGATGTACTGGCGCTCCGCATCGTCCACGCCGCCGGTATCGGCAAAAACCGTGTGCACGTCATATCCGCGCTCCTTGAGCCAGGGAATGCAAAAACTCGTGTCGAGCCCGCCCGAGAACGCAAGCACGATGTCTTTGGAGTCGGGAATGGGGAATGGGGAATCGGGAATCGAAGGAGCGCTGGCCATGTGGTGTTCCTGCTCGTTGCAACAAGGTTGGCAATAGGTTGGTTGATATGGGGCACCGATGAATTAGTCGACGAGTAGCTTTTGCTTTTTAACCATTCTCGATTCCCCATTCCCGATTCCCGAACCAACCAGCGAAACCATCACTGCCTTTTGAACATGCAGTCGGTTCTCGGCTTCGTCGATGGCGATGCAGGCTTTGGAGTCCATCACGCCATCGGTCGCCTTGACGTTGCGTCGCAGCGGCAGGCAATGGCTGAACATGCCGTTGTTGGTCAGAGCCATCTTTGCTTCATCCACGATGAAGTGCTTGTGTGCATCACGAATGGGCTTTTCCTGATCCCAGCGCCCGAAGTAGGGAATCGCTCCCCAGCTTTTGGCATAGATGACATCGGCACCACGGTAGGCCGCTTGCGGGTCGTGGCTGATGCTCAGGCTGCCGCCGTTGGCAGCGACGTTCTGGCGGGCGAAATCCATGTAGCGAGAATCAAGCAAATATTCGTCGGTGGGACACAGCAGGGTCACGTCCATGCCATAGCGCGTCGCAATCTGCAGCGCGGAATTGGCCACCGCGGTATTGAGCGGTTTCGGGTGATACGTCCAGGTCAACACGTACTTGCGACCCTTGAGATCGCCACCGAGATGCTGCTGCAGCGCCATGATGTGGGCGAGCTCCTGGCACGGATGGGTAATCGTCTCCATGTTGATCACTGGCACCGTGGCAAATCGCGCGAACGCATTGATGACGCGGTCTTCGCGATCCACCGACCAGTCCTGGAATTTCGGAAACGCGCGTACGCCGATCAGGTCGACATAGCGGCTGAGCACGCGTGCCACCTCGGCGATGTGTTCCTCGGCTTCGCCATCCATCACGCTGCCCACGTCGAATTCGATAGGCCAGGCATCCTTGCCCGGAGCAAGCACGATGGCCTTGCCGCCAAGCTGATGGGCACCCAACTCGAAACTGGTGCGCGTGCGCATGGAGGGATTGAAGAACAGCAGGGCAATCGACCTGCCTTGCAGCTCATTGCCAAGCCGGTTGGCACGAAACCGGCGCGCTTGCTCAAGCAGGCTATCCAGCTCCGGGCGGCTCCAGTCCTGTGTACCCAAGAAGTTTTTGTTGTTCACGTGGTCTCCTGAAAAAAGCGCCTGCGCTGCTCCGGC